>JGI994J12354_10003788_pt1 | contig 13915 bp, 9 predicted proteins | sample IntmicLarv3ML3BL_FD_12354 | JGI IMG/M metagenome (IMG submission 12354)
GCCGATGACCCCCGCCGCTCGCGACTACCCGAACGAGTTCATTCAGACGGGAATTTCGACGATTGACGGTCTTAACACGCTCGTTCGCGGGCAAAAATTGCCGATTTTCAGCGGCTCCGGCTTGCCGCACGCTCAGCTCGCCGCGCAAATCGCGCGTCAGGCGCGAGTGCTCGGCTCGGATTCCAACTTCGCGGTTGTTTTCGCCGCAATCGGTATCACGTTCGAGGAGTCGGAGTACTTCGTGCAGGAGTTCAACCGCACGGGCGCAATCGACCGCTCCGTCATCTTCTCTAACCTCGCGAACGACCCCGCCGTTGAGCGTATCGCGACGCCGCGAATGGCGCTCACCGCTGCGGAATATCTCGCATTTGAAAAGGGCATGCACGTGCTCGTTATTCTCACGGACATCACCAACTACGCCGAAGCGCTCCGCGAGGTTTCCGCTGCGCGCAAAGAAGTCCCCGGCCGTCGCGGCTATCCCGGCTATCTATACACCGACCTTGCGACGATGTATGAGCGCGCCGGCCGCCGCATCGGCAGCGAGGGTTCAATCACGATGATTCCGATCCTCACGATGCCCGAGGACGACAAAACACACCCGATTCCCGACCTGACGGGCTACATCACCGAGGGGCAGATTATCCTCTCGCGCGACCTCTACCGTCGCGGCATTCTGCCGCCGGTTGACGTTCTACCGTCGCTCTCGCGTTTGAAGGACAAGGGCATCGGCGCGGGCAAAACGCGTGAGGATCACGCCGATACGATGAACCAGCTGTTCGCGGCATACTCCTCAGGCAAGGAGGCTAAGGAGCTGATGACAATCCTCGGCGAGTCCGCGCTGACTGAGACGGACGTCAAATTCGCGAAGTTTGCCGAAGAATTTGAGAAGCTCTACGTAACGCAGGACAGCGAGGAGAACCGCTCCATCGAGGACACGCTGAAAATCGGCTGGGAGCTCTTGACGATTCTGCCCAAGACCGAGCTGAAGCGCATCAAGCAGGCGAACATGGACAAATATTATCCCAACGAGGTGGTATAGGGGGGCATCCCTAGAATCATCCTGCACCCGAAAGGGGAGGACGTGTGTTACTTTTTCAAGAAAAAGTAACCAAAAAGACGTGAGAAAATGCTGCGCATTTTCGGAGGGTTTTGTGTGGTATTTGTACCCTACAACGGTGTCCCGCATCCAAGGACATGCACCAATGCGTGTGGAACGCCGTCCTCGGCGTTCCGCGTGTCGGAATTTTTGCCGCAGTAACGGATACGCGCCGCACCAAAGGGAAAAACGCAGTTTTTCCAAAATGTTCTTTGCTGCTTTCTTTCAAGAAAGTAGGGAGAACGCCCTCTTAATGTATTCTTTGGTTACTTTCTTAGAAGAAAGTAACAGTCGTTCCCACGGGGCGCAGGTCTCGCGTGGCGAGACCTTGTATACCATACCCCGAATAATGGAGGCAAATATGGCAAGCAAAACGATATCACCAACAAGAATGGAGCTTACGCGTCTTAAAGCACGCCTGAAAACGGCGCGGCGCGGCCACAAACTGCTCAAAGACAAGCGCGATGAGCTGATGCGTCAATTTCTGGAAATCGTGCGACGCAACCGCGACCTGCGCACGAAGGTTGACGAGGGCTTGGCGCGTGGAAACCGTGCGCTAAGTGTTGCGTCGGCTATAATGTCGAGCGACATGCTGGAGCAAGCACTGCTGTACCCGCGCCAGCGCGTGGAGCTGGACATGACGTTCCGCAACATCATGTCCGTCAACGTGCCGATGTACGAATTCAAGACCGAGGCATCCGACGGTGCGGATATTTATCCGTACGGCTTTGCGCAAACGTCGGGTGAGCTTGACGATGCAATTGAGGCGATGAGCGGCGTGTTCGAGGACATGTTCGAGCTTGCACAGATTGAAAAAACGATGCAGCTGCTCGCGGACGAGATTGAAAAGACGCGCCGCCGCGTCAACGCTCTGGAGTACGTCATGATTCCTGAGATGGAGACGAATATCAAATATATTTCGATGAAATTAGAGGAAAACGACCGCAGCACTAAGGTGCGGCTGATGAAAGTCAAGGACATGGTCATCGACCAAGCTCGGGGCGGCGCATAACACTTACTAAAACCGTACTGCGGCGTCTCGCGCTGCGAGACGCCACTTGCAGTCCCGAGATGAATAATCATACAACGGAGAAGGAATGGAAATGAAACTAAAAAGAATCGTAGCGCTTGCGATCGCTGTGCTTATGGTAGCGGCAATGCTGCCGATGAGAGCGGTGGCGGCGGACGAGGATATCACGGACAAGTTTCCCGATGCGAGCTTTCGCGAGATAATTAGGGGACTGCTTGAGATTGATGATGACGCACCGATTATGAAAAGCGAGGCAGAGCGTTTTCTGGAGCTGACCTGCTACTATACGGGAATAAAGGATTACAGTGGCATAGAGTATCTTACGAACTTGGTGAAACTCACGAGCTATGCAAATAACGTTGCGGTGTTGGATTTGAGTCGCAATACGAAGCTCGAATACGTGATGAGTTGGAACGACGGTGTGACTGAGCTCAATGTAGGCGGTTGCACGGAATTGGTAGAGCTGAGTTGTTACGGATTGAGCACAAAGCTAACTGCGCTCGACGTTACCAAGAACACGAAGCTAGAATATTTGTATGTATATGGCAACGAATTGCAAGAGCTTGATTTGAGTAAGAATTCTGACTTGACGTATTTGGCGTGCGGTGGAAATTTACTTACAGAAATAGATTTAAGAGAGAACACCAAATTGCTGACATTACTGTGCGGCGGCAATATACTTTCGGAATTGGACTTGCGCAAGCAAACGGAGCTTGAACATTTGGATTGCAATTCGAATGAGCTCGTTAGCCTCGATGTCAGTGCGTGTGCTAATCTTGAAGAGTTGCACTGCGGTGATAATCAGATTAAGAGTCTTGATGTGAAGAACAGTCCCTATTTGACCGATTTGAGTTGCAATTACAATTCGCTCACGAAACTCGATGTGTCGCGCAATACAGAGCTTTGGAAGCTGAATTGTGTGGGCAATGAGCTTACGGAGATAGATTTGACGAAGAACACGAATTTGGCGATGGTGTATGTATCGTACAACAAGATTCGCACGATAGATTTAAGCAAAAATGCGAATTTAGCGGGTTTTGGTGGGCACAGCAACGAGTTGACGACGATAGACTTCAGCAACAATCCACGTCTTTGGGACGTAGACCTACGGTATAACTGTTTCTCGGACAGGGACGCGATTAAGGGTATGGCGAATACGAAGATTACTGATGAAACTCTCAAATTTGACGGTCAGCGCACGCCGGAGCCCGGTTCGGTTCCCTCCTCGTGGGCGGCTGCGTCCGTGAATGCCGCAATCGCTGCGGGCATCGTTCCCGCTGCGCTGCAATCGAAATACACCACAGCAACGACGCGCGCGGAGTTCTGCGCACTCGCCGTCGCGTTGTACGAGACTAAGCTCGGCGCAATCACGGAGCGCGCGAAATTCGACGACACGACGGACGTGAACGTCGAAAAAATGGCGGCACTCGGCGTAGTCAACGGCACGGGCGAGGGTAAATTCTCGCCGAACTCGCAGCTCACGCGTGAGCAGGCCGCGACTATGCTCGCGCGTCTCGCCGACGCTATGGACTCAGCGTTGCCCACAACGGACGCTACGCCCTTTGCGGACGGCTCTGCGGTTGCCTCTTGGGCGAGCTCTGCCGTTGCGCAGATGCAGGCAAGCGGCATCATGGGCGGCGTCGGCGATAACAAATTCAGCCCGAAAGGGAGCTACACGCGCGAGCAGAGCATTCTGACGATTATGCGCCTGTACGACTACGTGAAGTAAAATGAACAAAAATACATTGAAAATAAGCGGAACTTTTGTAAATCAAGCGCGTCTTATAAGCAAAGACGAAAAGCTGACGGAGGTATTTTAGCATGAATAATAAGGACATTCAGAGTTTTCTTGATATTTTAACGGCGCAAATCCGCGCAAAGGCTCTCAAAACCGCCGCCCGCGACGAGGTTGAGATGAAAATTATGGACCGCATTGAGGAAGCCAAGGAATTCGGTGCGGATACGGAGACGGCGATTCGCGCCGCGCTTCGTTCGATGGGCGACCCGACGGATCTCGGTCGTGCGATTGCCAACGAGAACCGCAAGCAATTCGGCTTCTCTACGACGGTTATGTTCGGACTGTTCTTCGTTGCGTTCTTCGTGATGATGGGCGTTATGACGCGCGGAGAGCTGATTTTGCAGGTCAATCCGAAAGACTTCCTGATTGTGCTCGGCATCGCAATCGTTGGTGCGCTTATTATGTCGGCGCGTCACTTCACACTGGCGAAGTTCATCAGCCGCATGGAGCTCAGCTCCGCGCTTGCAGGTGTCGCGTACGCGGGTTTCATCATGTACAGAAGCTCGTTGACTACGGAGACGGCGGACGCTGTTCGCGGCAATGTCTCCGGCGTTATCCTCGTGATGATTTACGGCTTGATTCTGTTCACCATCGTCAACGCAATCCAGAAGGTCACGGTCGCGCCCGGCAAGAGCTTCTTCAAGGAGATTTTTGAGGACAGACTGAGATTTTTGAGATAGCGCATCTCGCAGCAAAATATAGTATTAAAACCACCCGTAAGGGTGGTTTTTTGCGTCGCGTGTGCGCGTGCGCCCCGATTACGATTCTCGCAACACATCCGTATTCGTAGGAGACGGGTCTCTCGGCTTGCTGTTGGATTAAACCCAACCGTGTAGCGGCGACAGTGGCCTCGCTGCGCAGGCTCTGCGTGGGTCACCCGTGTGCGTGTGGTGGTGTGCGCGGGAAGCGCGTCATTCTGAGCGCAGCTACGGGCCTGTCGCGCCGTGTAGGGATGCACGAGCACCAAAAGAAAGAGACCGCTTTTTTGCGGTCTCTTTCTTTTGGTGCTTTAGTAAGAAATAGATGCAGTCGGCGATATCGCCGGAGGCGATTTTCAGCATTGGGAACGCAGCTACCCACTACATAGTAGCAAATAGCGACAACCAATACCCAAAACATTAAGCGCCCGAGACATAGTCTGTGATTTTGCAAAACTCTTCTTTATGAGCAAAACTATGCATTTGCATTTGCGTCAAATCGGGGTTGCCGTTGAATTGTGAAACTATCCATTTTGACGGTAAAATAAGGGACTCTATCAAATCGAAATACGGTTTGTCGACTTTTCCAAAAGAATGACCAAGAACAACTATCTCATCTATACCACCGATATAAGGTTTGATCCAATTTAACAAATTTTCCAACTGAAGCTCCTTTTTGTTTGCGTTATAGAACTCATACATTGCATCATATTGCTTTTGCACATAAAAATCCACTTCATCCATCTCATCAAATTTTCTCCTAAATCCAGGAACACTTGCACCGGAATACGCAAGGGTCTTTAACACATTTTTAGAATGCTCTGCATATCCAAAAACAAGCTGCGCATCATTTTCGTAGTATCCATGTATATGCAGCACTCGACGCGGATGTATTCCGTATAGTTTTTCTAGTATCGAAGTGTAATTAAACGATAGAAATATTGAGTCATCAGCAAACACAGTGTTTTTTTCAACCACCGAGTCCGCTTCATCCTCTTCGCTAAACATCCCATCGATTTTTGCTTCAGCCTTTTCAATCATTTCGTTCAAGCCGCGCCGAACGATATCAAGCATAGCGGACATGCGCTCTTCCATATTTAGTATAACACCATCTCTATCATATTCATGATCGGACGCATAGTCTGGATATCCGACAAATTGTTTAGCCATTTCGTCTACGTCAAAACTAGATAGTGCTTCCTCATACAGGCTCCAATCAACTCCTGCGGTTAGGTAATACTCGTTACAATCTATGTCCTCGATTATCTTACAGAAATCATCTGTACCCGTGGGTAGTTTATGATAGAGGTCAAACCCATTTCCGATAATATATAGTTTCATTTATTTCGTTATCCTCCCCACGTATTGAGACGCTGTTTACACAATCTACAAAGCCGCAACAAAACAAAACTTCAGCTTCTTTCCTTTATCCGCGACAATACGTCAGCGTAGTGTTGTTCGTAGTGTCCGTATTTGTAAATTGGTATTATGTCTACTTCGACATCAAAACTCTTAAGTAAAGCCGCTGTCTGCTCATGTATTTCACTACAGTAAAAATATATCCGATTATTAATGCGGCCTTTCAAATTGAAGTCTTTCATCATTCTAGCCCTCCGATTAAGTATCCACCAAATGTCGGTTTCAGCAAAGTCAAACGAGAATCCCACAATATGTATATTTGTAGAGAAAAACAATTCCACCCATGACGAACCCGTAAATCTGCCATCGCAGAGTTTCTCTTCCATGGATACTTCCGACACCTTATTCTTATGAGACCCGTATGCGTAAGTTCCCTTTATGTAGCTATCGATTTTCCCAATGTAACCGCAATAATGATCCAACCCGAGCATTATAGATTTAGGCTTGGCTATCGAACCGTGTATTTGCCAAAGTTTAACGATGCAGTTACTTTCGTCTTTAATTTCCGTCCGGCGACGAACACTGTAAATATCTTCCGTGCTAAGGTCCTTTTTCTCAATCGTGTGGTGTTTAGAGATACAATCAACAAACGCATTGTCATAATTTGTTGTTAAGTAATGTGCGGCGGGCAATGTATAAAGGGTTTCGTAGACTTCTGAGGGCTCCATATTCATTAATTGTTCAGCTAGTTTCTCCTTTATTTTAGATTCGTTATCTGACAAGTTAGAACAATAATCACATCTATCGAGTACAACCCTTTCAAAGGTCATAGTGTTAGGGAGGTGTTCACTGTTAAACGGTGTTGCTTTTATCCCATCAAGTATATTTGCCCAAGATGGATTGCTCTCTCTGAGCCGATTAATTCCATTTCCGAAAAAAATCGTGTTTTCCATATCTTTCTCTCCCTTAAATCTTTTGGGTTTTCTTTAGCATATTGTTCCGCTTAACATGAGCAAAGCTATCGCTCCTCGGCGATGTGTTCGAAAATCAGTATCCGCGAAGCAGAGAATAGTGAGTACCCTGCACCCGTCCTCCGTGTCCTCGCACCGTTTCCATATCTACTCCAGTGTTAATTCTTCTTCCGCCTTGGTGTATACCTCGAAACGGTTGTCAGCGTCAATCGAATTAACAATCCAGCCGCGTAACATGCAGAGCTTCATGAATTCATCGTAGCGATTTTTACCAAACATTTCTTTCAATGTAATGACAACTCCGAATTGCAAACCTTTTCCTTTTTTTGTACGCGAACGCTCCTTGGTTTTGATGCTAAGTCCCCACATGCCTGACGCATAAGCCACACGCGACACTGCACGCCTCTTGATCTCTTCACTTATGAGTTTTACGTTATCCCATTTCCGATAAAGCTTTCGCGCATTTTCCTCCCTAATAACGAAAACGCCCTCGTCACTTTGTCGGTTTTGGTTTATAGATTTGATTACGGCTCTTTTCTCTTCGTCTTTTAGTCTGCCGAAATGTATATCCATCTCGGTACTCGTATAGTCGACGCCTTGTTGTCGGGAGCACTTGGGAAAATAGCAGAGCGTTGCTCGAGCATAAAACGGATGTGCGCCATTATTAATCGGCATAGGTATGTTATATGTATACGTTTCAAAGTCATCAGCAGAGCCGGTCAATATAAATCTAATTTCCTCATTAGATGTTTGTATAATTGATTCGATTCGCTTCGGCACTATGCCATATCCCAGCGAATGTGAAACGTCGTCTTTGCGATTCCAACCGGCGGCAGCATCAATAAGGAGTGCCTTTGCAACCTCGCGAGTAAACCCCATATTATGTATTAAGTACGCCATTTTCCGAGCGATCCAAGGCGCAGCAAATGACGTTCCTGATACGAACGATTCTCCGGTGGGCGTGCACACTCTGATTTTTTGGTCAGCATCGCCACCGTAGTAACTGATATCCGGTTTGTTGAAAAACGATAGTACAGGTCCAACCCGATGATATGACGCTACCTTATCATCGAAATCCACAGCATTTACGACAATGGCGTTTAGAGAATCCGCAGGAGCGCCAATTCTCATCGCATCAGCATGTCCTCGTGCTTTGTTTGTGCCTGCTACAATAAAAACCACATCATATTCGCATTGGATTTTGTCGAGTTCTGCGGCTTCGGGGGATATAAAATTGCGGTTAATTTCCATTGCCGAACCAAGGGATAGATTCCAAACTCGTATATCACGATTCTGGGCTACAATCTGTCGGATTGCTTTGAGTACCGTAAATGCACTGAACGGTCCCTGTTTTGCCACACCGAAATGCCTAACTCTGAATCGCCCGCATCCGTCGTCTAAGTCAGGATTTATTGCAGGACCGTCAACAATCAAGGACGTAACTGCGGTGCCGTGAGTGTAATCCTGTTGAGATAGCTCTATGCCCTCAGCAATCATAGAAGTATAGGCTACCCAATCCTTGAAGTACACATCTTCACAAAATGGTGTGTCAATGACACCTACAGTCGCTTCCTGTGTCGGAGAAGGAATCTGCATAACCTCGGAATCACACGCCTCGTCTTCAATTGGAACCATATCGGATAAATCACGCACCTCCATGGCGATAAGATAAGCTGCCTTGTCCTTTAGAATGGTGAGCTCACCTTTGTCAAGGCGGATAGTGGTTTCGTCAATGATTTTTGCATCAATCATCCCAATACCTAAATTGTCAAACAAAGCCTTTGTCTTAACGTCGGTTTTGTAAATCGTTACTATTGAAGTTTCGTCGGATATCTCAGTGTTCCTATCAATGTCAAATTTTTGAAGGTAATGTATGTCGGCAATCACCTTTGCAAAATTACTGGGAGCGAGTTCTTTGATTTTATACTTACCCGAGGGTTTGCCAACTAAAGCAATGTCCTCTGTTGTTATTACGCCACCATATTTTTCGACAACAACCTTTTCACAAATCGCCAAGCGGCGAATAGATTCTTCCAGCACTACGAGCTTTACATAATACGTAAAAACATGTTGAATAGGGTCTTCGCCATAGAATTTGGAACCCCGAATTGCGTCGTTTGGGTCAGCGCTACCTATGTGTAGCAATCCCTTTATTCTGTTGCTTTTTGCTACAACGTTTTTGTAATATGCAGTTACCAACGCGCCGTTGATTTTATGATCGGTTTTCCAATATTCTAGAATCGCATTTAATTGAAGACGCAATGCTTTTATGTGCTCAGCGGTGACACAACTACCTTTGGGCAAGCTTACGCCACCGCCGCCATTTGTGTTTGGCTGCGATTGAAATTGCCCTTTTAGTTGCAATACATTATTCATTCATTACTCCTTAAGCTCTCTGGCAACTTGACTTTTTGACACACCTGTAAGGGTTTCAATTTCTCGAACGGTAAACCCGAGTTCTTGAAGTACCTTTAAGTCGAGCTCTGTTTCGTCGCTAATCGCGTAGTATAATCTCTTCAAGTAGTCAAATTCGTCGTGAGGACTACTAAATGCAATGGCTGTGCGGATAATGTTTTTTAATTCACCCGGATATGGGAGTGGGCTTTGTAGTGCGATTATTTTCCGAAACAACCGCACGTTTCGACCAACGCATTTGTACTTTGTCAAGAAGCTGTCTAACAATACCTCCGCAATTTCCAACAAGTCAGCTTGGCTGTATCTATTGAAGTCAATCACAGAATCGAACCTTCGAATCAGTGCTTTATCAAAATACTTGTAAAGGTTTGTCGTCGCAATAAAAATAATACGCTCATCAAGTTGCTCCATTTTTTTCAAAATAGTTGTGGTTGCGCGTCCCATTTCTCGTAAATCATTTGAGTTCGTTCTGTCCATCGCTATGGCATCAAACTCATCGAACAGAACAATTACTTTTTCTGGTCGCGCGAATCCATTTATTTCGGCGAAAAGTGCAGTAATATTTTTCTGCGTTTGCCCGAGTTTACTATCAATTACAGCGGCGAAATCAACCATAAACAACTCGCGACTCAAAATGCGTGCAAGCTGTTTAGCCGTTTCCGTTTTTCCTGTTCCCGGAGCACCCTGGAATAGGAATTTGTTTATTCCGAGATTTCGGCTTACGGCGTTTATCATGCCTAATATATCTTGTTCGATGGCTTCAGGTAGAGGCAGTGATTCGTTACCAATAATGACCTTTTCAAAGAAGCTGGAATAGCTCTCATTAACCTGTGGAATGAATGTGTTGGTGTTTGACATGAGCGCCATCACATATTCAGCTAATTGATGGTCGCCTGTTTCGTCAAACTCTTTGGCAATTTCGTACGCCTCGTTTCTGAATCCGACGTCGTTTTCTTCGGCGTGGTATTTTATTAAGTTAATAATGTTCTTTTTCTTCATATCTCAAGCACCTCCGTATCACGAAATCATAATATACCATTTCGGGACAATTGTCAATAGAATGGGACAACTTTTATGCAAAACATCCGCACACTTCCACAATGCCCGCATACAAGGTTTCGCCATATACGTAAGCTTGTTGGTATCTATCTCACCATCCACAAACTATTGGTTTATTCATCATGCTATAATACCCCCTATCACAAAACAGGAGGTATTACTATGCCCACCAAACACTCACCCGCGCTCATCTCTGCCATCGTTGGCGCATACCATTCCGGCACACCAGTCTCCACCCTCTGCGCAACGCACGACGTCCCACGCAGCACCATCTACTCTTGGCTCACACAACAGCGCAAACTCAAATCCACCGCTGGCACCGAGTTCTGCCTAAAAGACTACAAAGACCTCAAACGTCACAACGACAAACTCGAAACGCAACTCATAATCCTCAAACTATCCGGTTGCGGTTTGTCTGCGCCGCTCAAGGAGAAGCTCGCCGCACTCGAAAAACTCTACGGTCAGTACAACGTCCACTCGCTCTGCGACGCATTCGATGTGTCGCGAGGCACCTTCTACAACCATATCTTCCGCAAGAAGGACGTCACCGCCTACGACAAGCGACGTGCTGAGCTAAGCATCCATGTCCGCGACGTTTTCGACGAATTCAAACAACGCCTCGGCGCAAAACGCATTGCCGTTGTTCTCACGGAACGCGGTATAAAAGTGTCGGATAAATACGTGTCAAGCATAATGCGCGAACTCGGCCTTGAAAGCATCGGGCGACACTCGAAAAAGGAATATAAAAAGCTCGCCGCACGCGGCAAGCCAAATATTCTACAGCGTGAATTCAATGTCTTGGAACCGAATCGCGTTTGGGTCAGTGACGTTACGTGTTTCAAGGTTGAAGGCAAATACATCTACACTTGCGTCATCATCGACCTGTTTTCTCGCAAGGTGGTTGCACACAAAATATCGCGGAGCAACAGCACATATCTCATCACAACGACGTTTCGACAAGCGTTCAAGAGCCGAAATCAGCCACACGGCACGATCTCATACAAGACCCCGGAGCAGTTTGAGACGTTGTATTTTGCAAGCAATCCATCGTAATTAACCACCATTACGCATTGCTCACGAATTAGACACGGTGTTCGAAAGCAGTACGTTTTCGCTTTTCGGCAACGCTTTTGAGATATTTCGGAAATCGTGTCCAATTCCCACCACAGCGATGTAACTTAGCAAAACACTTGCAACACAATGTGTTTTGCGCAAAGAAAAGTACGAATTATTTTGCAGTCCAATAAAACTGTTCAATAATTCGTACTGTTTCCATATGGTGCCGGTGACCGGGATCGAACCGGTACGAGGTTGCCCTCACGGGATTTTAAGTCCCGGGCGTCTACCTATTCCGCCACACCGGCGTGTGTTTACAGATGATAGCATAAAAAAATCAAAATGTCAATTATTATTGTTGACAAGTGCGCGAAAATTGTGTATAATTCTACGGCAGTCGCATCTATAGCTCAGTCGGCAGAGCGCATCCTTGGTAAGGATGAGGTCACCAGTTCGAATCTGGTTAGATGCTCCATTTATCAATAGGTTGAGCGGTCTTTCTTGTTTGGTAGCGAGGAAGAGTGCTCATCTTTTTTTCGCTCCTTTGCTCTGTGTTCCTCGCCGTGTTTCTTGCATTCGCTCATCGTATAGTCATCATCTGCTTTAAATAATTATTCGTTTGAGCACTTTCTTGCTAATAAAATTCTATTTGCGCACTGGTTGCATATTCTGCATCAGAGTTACCAATTGCCCAATTAGCGCAGGATTATCTGCGACCTCTGTGAAGAATTTTTGCACCGAGGGGCTAATTTTCGATGTGGTCGCATCGTCAGCCTTAGCATAAAACTCGCGTTCAATCTTTTTCGCTAACTGCTGCTTTTCGCTTTCGAGCGCCTCATCGTAGTTACTCATGAGAACCGCAGGCGAGTACCCACCAGCTGAGGCAACCGTTTGGTAGTCGAAGTTGCTGATACGGATTTTGTGCATTTGCCGCGATTTACGCATTGCTTGCATATCGACTATTGGTTCTATGTCTTTTGATTCCTGCAATCTCCTGAACCATTTTTCTACAAGAGTTGTTTCAGTCGGCTTGCCATCAGGTTGCGAAAACAGAAGACCATAATCACTTTAATCAGAACCATAGTACTCTTTGCATGACTCGATCTTTGATATTCTGAGCCGAATATCATCAAGCAACGGTTCAGTCAAGTAGATTTTTCGGTCACTGTCCTCCGTCTTGGGCGTTTTGAGGATTAGCTGGCTTTTCGAAGTGCTTGTGAGCTTCGGGAAAACTCTGATGATCTCCAACGGAGGAATTTCTGCCAGTGCTTCGTCGCTTACTCACTGAAGAGTTTGTTTTATCAATAAGCTCTTATCTTTGAAATTGATAGACTTGATTTAGATTTCCACTGATTTGCTAGCCGGGAGAGCGCCAATGAATGTTAAGCGTACAGTAAATCGAAGGATGTCGTTGTCAATTTCGTCCCATTCTTTGGCTGACTCCAGTGCCGAGTACAGGATGCTGGATTGCTTTTTTTATTTTTGCTGAGGAAAGTGTAGTACTTAATTCGAGTCCTTATTGAAACTTTTCGCCCCTTTGCATTTCTTTTGACTGAGGAAATCGAGAAATTCAGCTATTTCCATCGCAGTGATGCTATTAATAAGCCGATGGCCCGAAACACGGAAGAATATGAGCATTCAAACTATTATTTAGACCATCATAGGAAGCTGGTTCCTATCGTTGCTTTCTCGCGTGAATCGGAACCCATTTTACGGCGAACTCAGCAAATGTCAGCGACTTTGTTCCATCTGCAATCGGAATCTCTATTTCCTCCAACCGGTGCAGGCGCTTTTTGCACTAAAAGCATCCAGAATTTTTTCTTGTAATCCGCAGAACCAATTGAAAATATCAGCACGGTTACTTAATGAAGGCATTTACTGTACCTTGAAAACTAAATAGCATACGCCGAAAAAATCACCGGCACTGCGGATAGCGTGCCTTGGCACACCCATGGCTGGAAGCGTCGGCCGACACCGTATACCACGGCTACGAACAACGTGTACCTTGTCACGCAAGGCAGGACACAGGAAATATTCCGAGAGGTATGTGCCATAAAAAATATTAATTAATGCTTGGAACTATAAATTGATATTCCCGAAATAGGTTTGGGTTTGCTTGTGCTAGCAAGACGATATATTACTATTCCAAAGTAAATAAGTATGCCGGATTTTTCCTCATATCACGTTTTAATAATTCTCAAACAAAACTTAGACGTTACTCAAACAATTCATCTGTATCATAAGTGCTACGATTATGGGTAAGACAGGGTTCATACAGACCAAAGAGCCTGCATATATAGTGCAGGTCGATTCGTGCTTGAGTTCTTCCGGGGAGATGCCGCACGCGGTTTTATCGGCGTATTATCGACATCGCAACTAATTGCCATTGTTGTGTTTTGTGTTGGCTGCGGCGTATTCGTGTTTCAGCAAATA
>JGI994J12354_10003789_pt1 | contig 13914 bp, 11 predicted proteins | sample IntmicLarv3ML3BL_FD_12354 | JGI IMG/M metagenome (IMG submission 12354)
CGGCCCAAACTCGCATTGGGCGATGCACCCGCCCCGCCGCCACAGGGCCCGATGCACACCTTCGACAGCGGCGGCGACGTCACCGACCGAGGCGGCGGAGGTCAGCAAATGCTGGCGATCGATCTCGCCCCAAAAGGTGATCTTGCCCGCAAACGCCTCCAGTTTGTCCAGCCCAATACAGAACAGCTGGGTGTTGATGGCGTCCAGCCCCATCTCGATCAAATCAGGCAGGATGGCCAGCGTGTAGCCGTCGCTGTGCATAAAGGCCCGCTTGCCGTGGCGGTGGGCGATGTCGATATAATCCTTGTACAGCGGCGCAAACATCGCCCGCCAGGTGTCGGGGTGGATCAACAAGCTGTTCTGCGCCCCCCAGTCGTCCATAAAGGTCAAGGCGTCGATGTCTGTCTTGCACCAGGCCTCGGCTTCTTCGCAATAAAAGGCGTGCATCTTGGCGATAAAGTCCACCAATCCGTCGGGCGGATCAGCCAGATCCATATACAGCATCTCGGTGCCGCGCAAAAACTGCAACCGCTCAAAGGGCCGCGGGCAGCAGCCCGACATGACAAACTTATCCGTCCCCCGGCAAAAGGCATTGACGGCCTCGCTGTCGATGCCCAGCATCTCCCGGGGAAAACGCACCTTGTCGGCGTCGCGCCAATCCTCGTCGGCCACCAGCGGCGTCTTGATCTCGCCGATGACGCCGGGGTGGATGTTGGTGAAAGTGCACCCCCACTCATCGGTGAACTCGCCCACGGCAAAGGGGTCGCCCGCGGTCACAGCGTTGACGCCGCCGGGGGCATAGGCGATGTCTTCGGGGAACTGCTCGAGAATCCCCTGAATTTCCTGACCATATCGCCACTGCGCCCAGGGCAGCGACCACATCTGCCGCGGTGCCCGCCCGGGATTGTCAAAATCCAACGTGCGATAAACCAATTCCTGAGATGTCATCTGTCCCCCCATGCTTCGCAAAGTGTCTCCATATTGTACCCTCTACGCCCACGCCTGTCAACAAAATGTTATACTTTACACGGCGTTTACATAGCCACGGTAAGCTATTGCCCGAGGTGAGGATTGATGAGCAAAGCCATGATCGTCGACGACGACCCCAACATCCGCGAGCTGGCCTCCATCTTGCTGCGGAACAGCGGTTTCGAGGTTTGCGGGGCCAAGGACGGCTTGGAGGCGTTGGATTGTGCAGCGGCCCAAAGGCCCGACATCGCCATCGTCGACCTGATGATGCCCCACATGGACGGCTATGAGTTGTGCCGCCGATTGCGGCAGGACGACGAAAACCTGCCCATCCTGCTGTTGACGGCCAAAGCCGAATTGCCGTCAAAGGTCAAGGGCTTTGAGTGCGGTGCCGATGACTATCTGACCAAACCTTTCGAGGGCGATGAGTTGATCCTGCGAGTCAAAGCCCTGTTGCGCCGCTACAAAATCGCCGCCTCGCAATGCGTGCAAATCGGCGGCGTATCCATCGATAAAAACAGCTTTTTGGTCACCCACAAGGGCCAAAAGCAGGATATACCGCGCAAAGAGTTTGAGCTGTTATTCAAACTCGCGGGTTTCCCTGGGCGAACCTTTTCGCGGGATCAGTTGATCGAGGCGGTGTGGGGCTATGACTTCGACGGCAACGAACGAACGCTCGATGTGCACATCGGCCGCTTGCGCGAACGTTTCCCCACGCAAACCACGGGCTTTCGCATCGCAACGGTGCGGGGCATCGGCTATCGACTGGAGGTGACCGAATGAAGAAAGACGGCAAAAAGCACAGCCGGGTGTTTTTCACCGGCGCGGTCTTAGCCGCCTGCCTCACCGCCTTTATCGTCGCCTATCTGCTCACCGCCCTGCTCTATCGCTGGACGGGACAGCCGCCCGAAATCCTGCGCCACTTGTTTTCCTGCCTACTGGCCTTCGTACTGATCATGTCGGCCTGGCAGGTGGTCATGTGGGTTCACGGCGAGGGTGCCCACAGCAGGGACTACCACCGCAACATCCACGATCAGTTAACCAACACCCTCGCGCGGATTGCGCAGGGAGATTTCACTGCGCTGATGGAACCTGACCGCGTCGGTATGTACGACGACCTGGCCAAGGCCATCAACGACATGGCGCGCAGTTTGGGCACGCTGGAAACCATGCGCCAGGACTTCATCTCCAACGTCTCTCACGAGATTCAATCGCCGCTGACCTCCATCGGCGGGTTCGCCGCCCTGCTGGGGCAAGAGGGCCTTTGTGAGCAAGACCGCCAACGCTACGCTGCCATCATCCAATCCGAGAGCCGCCGCCTGTCGAGCCTGAGCGACAATTTGCTCAAGCTGTCCGCCCTGGATCAACAATCCCCGCCGGATGCGTCGACCTTTCGGCTGGACAAACAGCTGGAGCAATCCTTGCTGACCCTGGAGCCCCAATGGGCGGCCAAACACCTGACCGTCGAGGCCGACCTGGAAAGATGTGATTATTGCGGCGATGCCGGCCTGCTGTCGCAGGTGTGGATGAACCTGCTGCACAATGCCGTCAAATTCACCCCCGAGGGCGGAAACATCCACATCACGCTGACCGGTGACAGCAGCGGTGTCACCGTGATAATCTCCGATACGGGCGTGGGCATCGCTCCCCAAGATCAACTGCACATCTTCGAGCGGTTTTACAAAGCCGACAAGGCCCGCGACCGCTCTCTCGGCGGCAACGGACTGGGCCTGTCCTTGGCCCAAAAAATCATCAGCCTCCACAACGGCAGCATCGCCGTGGACAGCCAACCCGGCCAAGGCGCGGTCTTTACCGTGGGGTTGCCGCAACAATAACGCTCCGGGCGAATTTCATTTAACCTCTGTTTACCTTGCCGCTGTATTCTATCTGCGGCGAGACAACTGAGCAACCAAGGAGGTCACTATGGGCGTGATAGAAGTCAACGGACTGGTCAAGCAATACAAGGGCGCAAAGGCTCCGGCGGTGGACGATGTGAGTTTTTCAGTGGAGGCAGGCGAGTTTTTCGCCTTCCTGGGCCCCAACGGCGCGGGCAAAACCACAACGATCTCGATCCTGACCACGACGCTGTCCAAGACAGCGGGCGAGGTCAAAATCGCCGGGTTCGACGTTTTTCAACAACCTCGCCAAGTGCGGGAGAAAGTCGGCATCATCTTCCAAAACCCCAGCCTGGACCCCGAGCTGACGGCGGAGCAAAACATCCGCTTTCACGCTTGCCTTTATGGCATGTGCAGCTATCGCCCCAGCTTTGGGCTGATGCCTGCATCCTACCGCAAGCGGGTGCTGGAGCTGGCCGAGATCGTCGGCATCCAGGATTCGCTGTTCCGCTCGATCAAAAAACTCTCGGGCGGCATGAAGCGCAAGCTCGAGATCATTCGCAGCCTCATCCACACGCCCGAGGTGCTGTTCCTGGACGAGCCCACCCAGGGCCTGGATGCTGTCAGCCGCCGAGGTCTGTGGGACTACATCAACCAAGTGCGCGCCCAATACGGCACGACGATTTTCTTGACCACCCACTACATCGACGAGGCCGAGAATGTTGACCGCGTGTGCATCATCAATCAGGGCAAAATCGCCGCCTGTGAGTCGCCCGAGACCCTCAAGCGCAGCCTGGTGCGCCAAGAACTGGTGCTGGATGCGGCGGACAGAACCGCCCTGATCGCCGAACTGACCGCGCTGGGGTTGCCTTACACCCTCAACGGCCATGTCGTGGTTCCCTATCAGGGCTCGGCGCAACAAATCATCGCCAAACTGCAAACCCAACTCACCCTCCTGCGCATCAACCAGCCTACGCTGGAGGACACTTATGTCGAGTTTTTGAGCCGCACGGGAGGTGAAAAATGAGTACTACGTTTGCCCGCAAAAAATCCAGAGTCTACCGCGAGATCAACACCATCATCGCCATTATTGGCCGCGAGATCACAGTCTACCTCAAGTCGCCCGGCGCCGCCATCATGAGTCTGGCCATGCCCGTGATGATGATGGGCATGATCGGCGGCAACCTCATGCAAAACATGTCGAGCGGCGTCGCCTTTGAGCTTGGGCCCTTTATGCTGGTGGGCATGCTGGTCAACATGCTGTTCATGATTTCCTCCATGGGTATGACCAGTATGGTCGACGACCACGACATCAATTTTAACCAGGAAATGCTGGTCTCCCCCGTGTCGCGGTATTCGCTGGTCAGCGGCAAAATCCTGGGCTCCGCCTTCGCCGCCATCGTCAGCATGGCGGGCACCATCCTCGTGGGCCTTGTTATGGGTATCACCCTGCCGGTCAGCAAACTGTTGTTGATCCTGGCGCTGGCCCCGCTGATGTGTTTTTCCGGCGGTGCGCTGGCCATGCTGATCATCGGTATGGTCAAGAGCAAAAAAGCCGCCAACCTCGCCGTTAACCTCATCGTCATGCCCCAGATGTTCCTGTCAGGTGCCATCATCCCCATCACGCAATCCAGCGGCATCCTCAAGGTGCTCAGCCGCTGTATGCCAATGACCTATTGCCTGGATCTGGCCCGTGCCGTCGTCTATCGGGGCACCCCCGAGTACGAGGCCGTCGTCATGTTCAACCCCCTGGTCAACTTCGCCGCCCTAGCCGTCCTGACCGCGGTCTGCCTGGTCATCGGCACCTGGCTGTTCGCCAGGGCCGAGAAAAACCGCTAGCTCCCCTCCCGCGCGGATGTGGTGGCAGGCATCTCGTCAGCCTATGCCCTGCAAAAACGCACGCCCGGGCAATACATACAGGAGTGTGTTAAAAAGTTGCTGCTCTCCCTACGGTTGGGCCTGTTGGTTCTCGTTCCCACACAAACCTATTTCGCCGAGTCGTTCCTCAACGGTTATACGGGCAGTTATTGGCGGCAATGCCTGCTGTTCTTCACCAAACCCACGGACTTGACGAGCTGCGCGAGCGGCTTCACCCCTGCGCACGCTGTTGCACCAAACCTGTCTGGTCGCCGTCGCTTATTATGTTTTCCGTCTCCCCGACAACGCCCCACGCAAATGGCCCTCATCCTCGCGGACAGTATTGCGCTGACCTTCCTGAGCTACGAGATTTGCAAGCAGCGTACCCCTGTTTCCGATTTTTGTTGGGGGTTAAGCACTCACAGGGAGCCTCAATCAATCTTTCGTTTTTTGCACCATCACCTTGGGCGCGACCAGCACTCCCGTCACCCACAGGTGGTATTCGTCGCACCAGGCGTCACCGGTTCTGCGCCAGACATCCGGGCCGAACCAACCCTCTTTTTCGTCGGCGTTGTGCAGGGCCCCAAAGGTGTTGGCGCGGTTGCCGTAGGCGGTGATGTCCAAACGGTGCTCGCCTGTGACAGGACCCAAGTCGACGCGATAGGGAGCGTAGGCGACCACGCCAACATCCTGCCCGTCCAACCCCACTTTGACCACGGGCACCCGGAAGTGGGTGACCGCCACGCTCATGTTTCGACCGTCGCCTTGGATGGGCATATGATAGGTGACGTTGCCGGCGTAGAAGGGCAAACCCTGCCGTGTCCAATCGCCAAAGCCCAGCCGCGCGGGGCGTTGGATGATAGTCTTTTGCGTGCCCTGCACCTGCACGCCAAAGTCGCCCAGCAGATAACACCACTCCACCGCCGTGCGCTCACCAAAGGGAATGTCCACCTCCAACACGCTGTCGCCCGCGGGCAAAGCCGGCAAAGCGATGGTGGGAATATCCGTATCGACAAAATATCCCACCGCCGTGGTATCGACCACTGCCCCATTGAGGCGGATGTTCAGGTTGGCCACATCCTCGATGGCCAATTGGGGCGTGGGCACGGCGATGTCGCTGTGGATGGCAAAGCGCAAGTGCAGCATGTGTTGGGGCGGCGTCGGCGGCACCAACCAGGGCTGAGGCCACTCGGCACGGCGGGGCGGGATACCCAGGGCCTCGCGCAAAGTGTTGTCGATGCGCAGGATCTCGTCCTCGGGCCGCCACTGCACCTCGTCGTCAAAGCGGCTTTCCGCCGTGTCCAGCAGGTAAACATTGGGTTCGCTCAAGGTGTATTCCACCGTGCCGCGCAGGCCCGGCAGCGTCTCCATCTCCGGCGCCTCGGCCATCGCCGCCTCGCCCGCCCGGCCCGGCGTCAGGTGCAGCAACAAGCTGTCGTGCTGGTACAAACGCGCGGGAATGATGGTGTGGGTGGCGGTGTAGGTGGCGGGCAGGGGGCGGATGTCGCCGGTTTGGGTGTCGTACAGGGTGGGGATATAGGCCCCGCGCAGCACGATATGCCAGTCGTGGCCGACCGACATGTCACGGTGGAAGGCGTATTTGCCGTTGGCGATAAACAGCCAGCGGTCGTCACCGTCACACCGCATTTGGTGGATATAACCATCCGCCCGTTCGCCGCTGTACGCCCACAGCAAATCGACCTCGCGGTGGGGTTGTATGGCCTCCATGAGTTGCACGGGATCCATCCCGATATTTTTTGCTTTCTCGGCCAGCTTTTGCGCGCGGTCGCTGGGCAACCCGTCGACACGACTGGGCGGCGCGCCGCAGAAGATCAAGTCCCCGCCCGCTTGGGCAAAGGTCTCCAGCCGATCCAGCGTCGTCGCGCGAATGGTATCCATCGCAGGCACGACGACGGCATCATAGGCCATCTTGCCCACCTGCAACGGAGCCCCGCCCGCCGCACACTGGTCAGGTAGCAGGGATTCGGCGATATAGTCAAAGTCTACTAGACCAAAGGCCATCCATTGCAACAGGTTCTGGAAGTTAGCCTCCTGCACTTTTTGCGCCGCGCCCGTCTGCGCCAGCGGGCCATAGGCCAACCAAAAGCTCTCGATGGGGTGAATAACGCCGACCTTGACGTGGGGCACGCCCCGGGTCAAGGCCGTATTCAGGCGGGCAAAGTGATCCTCGACCAGCGAATATTCCTCATGCCAGGGCGATTGATAGTTGATCGACGCCGGGTAGTCGCGTTTGCCCTCGCCCGCCATCGACAACCAAGCCAGGTGGTGCACCCGCACCGTCACGCCCATCGCCGCCTGCCAATCGCCGTGGAGTTTGTGTTTGCGGAAATCGAAAGTCCAGTTGGTCACGCCGTACATCTCGGACAACACGCCGGGGCGGCCATCCTGATGGGCGACCGAGGCCGCCTGCTTGGCCGTCGCGTACTCGCGATCATCCAACAGCATGTCGATGCCGGGCAGTTGCATGGCGCGGTAGGCGCGCATGGCCTCACCCACAGCGTGGGTCTGCTCGCCCAATGCGCCCTCCAGCAGCACGTGCCCCGTCATCATCAGGTTGTTCTGCTCGCACCACGCTCCAACGACGTCGGCAAACCCCGCGGCAAACCGCTCGGACAGGTGCTCAAAATACCGCCACCGCACCACCGAGCCTTGGTTGCCCGGCAACTGCCAAACGATCTCGGGCAGCTTGGCCAGGAAATCCTCGCCAAACACCGCGCGGTAGCTGGCGGGGAAGTCGTCGGTATAGGGCAGGCGCACGGTGCGTTGCGCGGTCGGCCGGCCCAGGCCGGTCACGCCGCCAAAGTTGGGTTCGTCAGAAAAGATCGCCGGGATCACCCCGCCAAAATCCTCACCAAGCACTTGCTTGTACCGCTCGTGGGTCACCTGGATAAAGCGCTCCGCCGCCTTTGGATTCAGCGTATCTAAATAACCTTGATTGTTGTACCAGGGCGAATCGGGTGAAATCTCCAGCCGCGCGTGCCACAGGGCCTCGCCGGGCGCGGCGATATAGTCCTCGCCCACCATTGCGTACCCTGCCAAGCATCCCTCATCGTCCAGCCGAATGGCATACCGCGCCAGCACGCCCTCGCCCTGTCCTGCGCCCGGCGTCACCGCCAGCCACCGTTGGCGCAGGCTGTGATCGCAGGTCACCATACCGCCCGCCGCGCCCGAGGGCCAACGATCTTCATCGTACAACCACGCCAACATGCCCCGCTGTCGGGCTTCGTCGACGCAAGCCTTGGTCATGGCCATAAATTCATCCGACAAATAAGGCGTGCCCATGCCCGCCCGCGAGTGCATGTGGAACCCGCCCATGCCCATGCCCTGCATCTGGCCAATCTGCCGCCGCAACTGCGCCTCGTCCAATGGCTTGTTCCAAGCCCAGAAAGGCGTGCCGCGATATTCCGCCGTGGGGTTGGCAAACAGCTCAGGGGCCAGTTGCGGAGCAGAATTCTTGTGATAAAACATACAACACCTCGTTTTCATCGGCCAGCGTTCGGGAATATTTTACGGTATTTACCACCACAATGCAATCATCGCACAGCAAATATTCCCCCATAAAACCCTAGACATTGCGCCCGAAAAAGCGTACAATATCGCATAGGCCTTCTGGCCCTTATTTTTGAGGTGTAATGTGCAACGCAAGCATATCCCAAATGCCCTGACAGTCCTGCGGCTGTGTTTGGTCCCGGTCATTCCGGCGGCCTATTTTTGCTGGACGCCTTATGCGGCGTTGGCGTTGTATGCCTTTGCTTGTTTTACGGATGTCATCGACGGGTGGCTGGCGCGTAAGTGGGGGGTGTCGACCTCCTTTGGCGTGGCTGTCGATCCGCTGGCCGACAAATTGACGGTCTTTGCCGTCGCCATCAGCCTGTCCTTTGACTGGCCTTGGCTTTGGTGTGTCGCCGGGCTTTTGCTCGTTAAAGACGGCCTGATGATCATCGGCGGCATCATCCTGTATTTCCGCAAGAGCCGCCACAAGGTCTTCCCTGCCAACTGGACGGGCAAGGCCGCCACAGTCATGTTGTGGGTGGGGCTGACGGCCTCCTTCTTTGGCGAATATATCAATCCCTGGCACTATGTGCTCACGGGTATCGGCGTGGTGCTGGCCATCGCCGCCTTCTTCTCCTACCTGCCCAACATCTTAAAAGTCAATAGAGAGGCCGAATAACGCCATGCGCTTTCGCCTGCCACGCCCCTTAAAGGGGCTCTACGAAGGACACGTTCGTGATCGGCAGCACGCCCGGTCGCTCAACCTCATCATTTTGGGTGCCACCATCGGCACCGTGCTGTTTTCACTGACGGGCGGCTCGGCTTTCACGGGATTGGCAGGGGCCTTTGGGGCCAACGACTTTGTCTATTCGTTGCTTTGGGCACTGCCTGTCCTGATCAACGTCGTGCAGTTTTACGCCTCTTACCTGATCGAAAAAACAGGCAAAAATAGGAAAATTTTCATTATCTCCGGCGTTAGCGGGCGCGCGCTGTGGTTAGTCATCGCCTTCCTGCCCTACATCTTTCCCACCGCCCTGGTCGGGTCGCGCCTTTGGGCCCTGGTGGTGCTGGTCACGGCCAGCGCCGTCATGGGTACCTTTGTCAACGCCGGTTTTTATTCCATGCTTGGCGACATCCTGCCCATGCGCATTCGCGGTAAATACCTCTCCATCCGCTCGAGCATCGCCACCGTCGCCGCCCTGCTGGCAGGCCTGGGCGCCGCCTGGCTGCTCGACCATATCCCCGGCCCCTTTCTGGGGTACACCATCGTCTTTGGTGTCGCCAGCATCTTTGGCATCGTCGACATCCTTTGTTTTCTCTGGGTCAAGCCCCCGCCCATGCAGCCGCCCCAAGAGCTGCCCTCGCTCAAGGTGGCCGCCCGCATCGTGCGCCGCGATCGCCAAACCCGCAACTACCTGCTGTTCTGGGCGGTTTGGAGCTTTGGCATCAACTTGGCCTCGCCCTTTTACGCCCGTTATGCGCTGGACGTCGTCGAGCTGAATTTCACGACCATGATGTTGTGCGGCCAAATCCCCTGCAACCTCATGACCATCCTCATGCTGCCCGTCTGGGGCCGTATGCTCGATCGCTTCGGCGCAAAACCCATCCTCTTTATCACCTGCACGGTCACGGCGGTATTACAGCTCATCTGGCTGCCTGCCACCTTCCACGCCGTATGGCCGCTGCTTGTGTTCAACCTCGTCGGCGGCATGTTCTGGTGCGGCAACGACGTGTGCTCCATGGGCATGATGATCTCACACACGCCCCAAGAGGCCAAGGGCCTGGTCACGGCCATGTACTTCATCTTCACCGCCATTCCCTCGGCCATCGCCTTTACCCTGGGCGGTGCGCTGGTCACCTGGACCGCGCCCCTCTTCGCCGCCTGGAACCTGACCGTTGCCGGCATCGCCTTTGACCACTACAAAGCCCTCTTTGTCCTTGCCACCCTCGTGCGCATGGTGCCCGTGATATGGATCCTGCCCCGCGTCTGGAGCGAAAAGGACGCAGGCAATGCCTCGGTCTGGCAATTCTTCTGGGGCAAGGTCGGTCAAATTCCAACCAAACTGCGCCGAATGGGGCGGCAGCTGCGGCGCAAGCGTCCTGTATAGGCGATTTGCTTGCGCCGGTTGACATTTCATGCATCGTAGTGTATCGTTTCAGGAGAAACTGCTTTTTCCGGCGATCAACCATCAGGAGGAATCCGTTATGGCCAACGTCACTTTTAACTTCAAGCCCAACCGCTTTCATAAATTCAACAAAATCCACGGCTACGACCTGTCGGTCGACCAAGGCGCGCCCGTGCGGGTGACGCCGATTTTTCCCGCGGCGCTGACGCTGGCCCCCGGCCCCCNCNCCTTCCGCGCCGCCCTGCCCTACATGCTCGACCGCCCCGGCGCGGCGGCGGTGCAGATCGACATCAAACCCGACACCAACTATGCCATCGACTACACCTTCCCCGCCCTGTCGTCCATCGGCGTGCTGGAGATCATGGAGCGCCCGGCGGACGCACTGTGGATGAGCAACAAAGCCGCCAAGAAAGTCAAAACCCCCTCGCGCCTGAGCGTCAAGCGGCTATCGGGGCTTTTGATGATCCTGCTGTCCTGCTTGGTCGCCATCACACTCTTTTGTTCACCCTTCATCCTGGCCGCCTATGATATATTTTCTGCATCAAGCTCGGCCACCACGCAACGCACCATCACCGAGCTTTATGAGACCTACGAAAGCTCCTCCATCAGTATCACAGCAACCGACGTCAAAATCGAGCCGACAACCGGAGGCAAGGTGTTTGTCGGCGTCCGTTTTGTCATCAAAAACACCTCCACAAGCACGATATTCTTCGATGTCAGGGATATTCAGGCCTATGTCGACGACCTTGCCACTTCGGGCTATGATGTGGAAAGTTTTAATGAAGGCGGCGAAAGCCTGGGAACCGAAACCATCTCCATCGCCCCCGGCAAACGCATCGCAGGCTACTACTGCGTCAAAGCCTCCCCGTCCTCCGAAAAAGTCGAAATCCAAGTGCCCACAACTTCGTATGGCACCAAGCCCGTCGCCTTCGTCTTTGATCTGACCGATGCCACGGACAACGCCGCGATGGCAAAGGCGGCATGAGGACACCTGCCACGCCCGCCAAGGCGCTGTCCCGCTATTTTGGCCACAAAGCCTTTCGCCCCGGGCAACAGGCCCTGATTGACGCCATCCTCGCGGGACAAGATGTGCTTGGCGTCATGCCCACAGGCGCGGGCAAATCCATCTGCTATCAAATTCCCGCCCTGCTGTTCGACGGCATGACGGTGGTCATCTCGCCCTTGATTTCGCTGATGAAAGATCAGGTCGCGGCACTGGAGCAAGCCTCCATCGCCGCGGCTTTTCTCAACTCTACGCTGACCGCCGCCGAATACACCCAAGTGCTGCGCGACGCCGCCGGGGGCAAGGTCAAGATCCTGTATGTCGCGCCCGAGCGGCTGGAGACGGCGGCCTTTGCCCGGCTGGCGGCCGTGGTGCCCATCGATCTGGTGGCCGTGGATGAGGCCCACTGCGTCTCGCAATGGGGCCAGGATTTCCGCCCCAGTTATGTCAAGATCGCCGATTTTATCGCAAGTCTTCCCCGCCGTCCCGTCGTCGCCGCACTGACAGCCACGGCGACCGAAGTCGTCAAACAAGACATCGCCCGCCTGCTGTGCCTGCGCAATCCGTGCAGTTTAACGACGGGCTTTGACCGCCCCAATCTGTGTTTCCACGTCCTGCGCCCAAGCGACAAGGACGAGTTCCTGCGCGTGTACCTGGACGTCAACGCCGACAAGAGCGGCATCATCTACTGCGCGACGCGCAAGGGCGTCGACGCCGTGTTTGCCGAACTCCAACGCCAGGGCATCGCCGCCGCCCGCTACCACGCCGGCATGGGCGACGACGAGCGGCGGCGCAGTCAGGAGGCCTTTGTCTACGACCGCGCCCGCGTGATGGTCGCGACCAACGCCTTTGGCATGGGCATCGACAAATCCAACGTCAGCTTCGTCATCCACCACAACCTGCCGCTGAACCTGGAAAGCTATTATCAGGAGGCAGGCCGCGCGGGCCGCGACGGCGAACCCGCCGACTGCGTGCTGCTCTACGCGCCAAGCGACGTCATGACGGCCAAATTCCTGATCCAACATTCGGACAAAAACGACGTGCCGCCCGAGGAGCGCGACGAGCTGATTCGCCGCGACCTGACCCGGCTGGACCGCATGATCGCCTATTGCAAGACGGCGGGCTGCCTGCGCGCCAACCTGCTGAGCTATTTTCACGAGGATCACGGCGGCCACTGCGGCAATTGCGGCAACTGCCTGTCGCCCCAACAGTCCACAGACATGACGCTCGAGGCCAAGAAAATCCTGTCCTGCGTCGCCCGTATCGAAAAAAAGCACCCCTACGGCCTGGGCGCGAACACCATCACCCAGACCCTGCACGGCAGTAATAACCAACGCGTGCTGGCCCTGGGGCTGGACGAGATGCCCACCCACGGTATCATGAAGGACCTGCCCACCGCACACATCCGCGACTATATCGACCACCTGATCGATCAAGGTTTTTTAGAGAGCACAGGCGGCGAATACCCCGTGCTGCACCTAACCGCCGCGGCGTCCGAAGTCCTCTTCGGCGACCGCCCCGTGTCCGCCGTCATCCACCAATCCCCCAAAAAGGCCTCCCGCAAACGCAAGCGCGATCGCGCCCACGCCGCCCAACCCACGGGCCTGTTCGCCGCCCTGCGCGACCTGCGAACCACCCTGGCCGCCCAAGCCGGCGTGCCCGCTTACGTCATCTTCTCCAACGCCACCCTGGCCGACATGGCCGAAAAACACCCAAAAACCCAAGAAGAATTCCTGGAAGTCTCGGGGGTAGGCGAAGTCAAGGCCGCGCGATATGGGGAGGTGTTTTTGGGAGTGCTGCGGGAGTGGTAATTGGACTGGCATTTCGCGGGTGAGGAAACGATTCCGCCCCGCGCCGCTCCCTTTAAAAGCTTATTTCCTTATTTTCCTTTTCTGATGGCAGACATTCGTTCGCTTGCCGCCGAAATGCCACAAAGAAATCATATCCATCGCTGTCTTTAAAGACAAGCTGCCCGCGCTCGCCCTTTTTGGCTGTCGCATATACATCATGCGCCACCCGGAAAGTCTTTCGCTCGCCACCCTCCATCTCGAAGGTCACATAACAAAATGTCTTTGTCGGGGCACGATCGTCAACAGTCCTTTTATTCCTGCCGAAAACCATCGCTTCCGCCGTCTGCTCGGGCAACGCAACAAAGGCATTCTTTGCCTGTGTTTCTTCGTGAAATTGCTTAAAAAACTTGGGCACCAGCACAATCTCGATGACGCAGACAACGACTGATCCAACCAAAAAAGCAATCGCCCCCGACCCGTCATTTCCTTGAAAACTCCAATAGGCCAACAGCGGAAAAATCAACAGAGGCAACACCGCACAAACCATGAGGATCAAGCCCTTCCAATTGCGATATTTCTTCATCAGCGACTCCTCATAGTTTACGTAATCAGCATTCACGGCTGTTACTTACTATTCTATCATATCCCAACGATCCGGCCAATGACCCCGGTTGCTGCATTGGGATTTTCCCGTTTGCGCAATAGCACGATTCGTCGCCTTGTTTCGCGAACAGATAACAGTACAAGTTTTTAAAGGTGGGGGCACGGGGGGAAAGCGGGGCGAAGCCCTGGAGCAGGGGATTGGTAACAATCCCCACCGC
>JGI994J12354_10003790_pt1 | contig 13908 bp, 16 predicted proteins | sample IntmicLarv3ML3BL_FD_12354 | JGI IMG/M metagenome (IMG submission 12354)
TGCGGCATTTCGTCAACCGATATACGAAACCGGGCTTTGCCGGAAAGCTCTGACGATCCGCTGTTGCCGGCCGCTGTTGCGGAATATATTGCAAAACACAAACTTTATCAAAAATGAGGCAAGATTATGGATTTTACAAAATATATAGACATAATAAGAATGCGTATGAGCGACAAGCGCTTTTGCCATTCTCTGGCTGTGGCCGAAAGCAGCCGGGAGCTTGCTGTGCAATATGGCGAAGATCCCGGCCGCGCGTATCTTGCCGGTGTTTTGCATGATATAGCAAAGGAAATGGACACAATATATGTGTTGCAAACCTTGCATGAATTTGGTATAATATTAGATAGTGTACAAAAAGAGACTCCAAAATTGCTTCACGGAATAATGGGTGAGCAGATTTTGAAACGCGAGCTGTTCATAGATGATACCGGGGTTTTAAATGCTGTGCGCTATCACACAACGGCCCGCCCGGATATGAGCAAGCTGGAAAAGATTTTATATCTGGCCGACTTTATTTCGGCTGACCGCGATTATCCCGGCGTGAAGGATATTCGCAATGCCGCCCTTCTCGGGCTGGACAGCGGAGTGTATGCCGGTTTGCGGTTTGCTATATGTAATCTCGTGGAGGAAAACAAGCAAATTCACCCCGATTCTATTGGGGCGTATAATCAAATGTGCGGAATTTTAAAAAAGAGGTAGATTTTTTATGTCCAGAGACGATTTTGAAATATCATCATTCAGCAATGATAATGGCCGCGACTCTTTTGAGGATTTGTCGTCCAATTCCGGCAGGACACGGCGAAACGCCGGCTCTGCGAGACCTGCCGGTGCCGCATGCAGACAAACGGCGAATAACAGGTCTGCCCGCGCTCCGGCGCGCGGCGGCAAACAGCGGCCACATGACTATGTGAGGGTTTTCGTTAATACAATTTGTTCAATAGCTATTGTGTTTTCAATCCTTATGCTCGGAATAATATCCCTTTTGGGTTCGGCGCCGCTTTCGCAGGGGGAAATGCCGAATAATATTGCCCCTACGCTGAGTGCTGACCAGACTAATCTGCTCATAATGGGATATGATCTTTCGGATAATCTTACCGATGTTCTTATGGTGCTTACCATGGATTTAAAAAACAACACAGCGTCGGTTTTGCAAATTCCGCGCGATACCTATGTCGATCATAAGAGCGGACGCTATGTTCATTCTTCAAAAATAAACGCGGCCTATTTAAATGCCGAAGAAGACGATAGCAAATTCGGCGCTATAATGAGCACGGTTTCAAACGATTTCCGTATCCCGCTGGATGGATACATCGCTTTTACGATAGACGGCTTCCGCAAGCTGGTAACGGCTGTGGGCGGCGTTCCTGTTCATATACCAAAGCAAATCACTATGCAGGTTTGGGAGGGCGGATACGATAAGCATTACAAGCTCGGCCCGGGCGATGTGGTTTTGAACAGCCGTACGGCCGAAGGCTTTATGCGTAACCGTACTTTTGCCATGGGAGATCTCGACCGTGCGTATATGCAGCGCATTTTCTATGCAAGCTTGCTCAAAAAAATGCTCGACATGGGCACGGGAGATATAGTCGGGCTTGCTGTGGATGGCTATAAAGATGTATCCACAAATCTTACGCTGGGCCAGCTTGAGGCCTATTCACGCAAGATGAAGGATTTCTCTATGGACAGTATATCTATATTCACGCTGCCGGGCCAGTTTGTTGATACTCGCACTACCAATACGGGTGCGCCTCTTTCGCTGTATAGCATACATGTTGACGATTATGTTGAGCTGTATAATAATCATATCCGCCATTATGACGATCCCATAACCGAGGCAGACGTAAATGTGCGTGAAATATTTAAAACTAAGGAAACCTATTCTGAAAAATACGATGGTGGCACATTTAATGAGGTGCTCGATAAATATAATGCCACAGGCAATAAATAGAAGGGAGCAGGAGCCTTTGACTGAAAGAAATCAAAATTTTTTGAGCATTATTGCAACAGCGCTTGACAGCAAAAAGGCGCAGGATTTAAAGGTGCTTGAAATCAGTGATATAACCATAGTTACAGATTATTTTGTGCTGGCAACGGGAACTTCCAGTACCCATGTGCGCGCTCTGGCAGACGAGGTTGACTATCAAATGTCCAAACAGGGGATAGAGCCTCACCATATTGAGGGTAAAACAACGGGTTGGGTGCTGCTTGATTATGGCAGTGTGGTAGTTCATGTATTTACCGCACAGGCTCGTGAATTTTACAATCTTGACCGTCTTTGGAACGACGGTAAGGAAATTGCCGCAGATACTCTTCTTAAAGGGGACGAACAGACCAATGCAACATTATAATTTTTCGGATATTGAAGAAAAATGGCAGGAAATCTGGGACAGGGAGCAAACATTTAAATGCAGCCCGGACAGTAAAAAGCCCAAGTTTTTCGCGCTTGTAGAGTTTCCTTATCCTTCAGGGCAGGGGCTTCATGTTGGCCATCCGCGGCCGTACACGGCTATGGATATCGTGTCGCGCAAGCGCCGCCTGTGCGGTCAGAATGTTCTGTTCCCTATGGGATGGGACGCTTTTGGTCTGCCTACGGAAAATTTTGCAATAAAAAACCATGTACATCCCGCTGTCGTAACCGAAAACAACATAAAAAGTTTTAAGCGTCAGCTGAAATCGCTGGGCTTTTCCTTCGATTGGAGTCGCGAGATAAATACTACCGACCCGAAATATTACAAATGGACGCAGTGGATATTTTTGAAGCTGTTTGAAAACGGGCTGGCCTATAAAAACCAGATGGCCGTTAATTGGTGTCCGTCATGTAAATGCGTGCTGGCCAACGAGGAGGTTATCTCGGGCGGCTGTGAGCGCTGCGGCCACGAGGTTGTCCGCAAGACCAAGGAACAGTGGATGCTGAAAATAACGGCGTATGCCGAGCGGCTGATAAATGATCTCGATACGGTTGATTATATCGAGCGTGTCAAGGCGCAGCAGCGCAATTGGATAGGCCGATCAACGGGCGCGCTTGTTAAATTTGCCACAACAGCCGGTGATACGCTTGAGGTTTATACAACTCGCCCCGATACCCTGTTTGGTGCTACATATATGGTGGTTTCGCCCGAACATGCATATATTGAGAAATGGGCCGGTATAATAGAGAATATGGACGAGGTGCGCGCCTATCAGGCCGAGGCGGCCAAAAAGAGTGATTTTGAACGCACCGAGGTTGCCAAGGATAAAACAGGCGTTATGCTGAAGGGTGTGCGAGGGATAAACCCCGTAAATGGTGAAGAAATCCCCGTGTTTATATCCGATTATGTGCTTGTGTCGTATGGCACAGGCGCTATTATGGCCGTTCCCGGGCACGACATGCGCGATTGGGAATTTGCTCAAAAATTTGGGTTGCCCATTGTCGAGGTTGTGGCTGGCGGCGATATCGAAAAAGAAGCATTTACCGATTGTGGCACGGGTGCTATGGTAAACAGCGGTTTTCTTACGGGAAAATCCGTGGCCGAAGCCAAGCAGGCAATTATAGATTGGCTGGCCGAAAAAGGTTTGGGTGAACCTAAAGTAAACTACAAGCTGCGCGATTGGGTGTTTTCCCGCCAGCGCTATTGGGGCGAACCTATACCAATAATTCATTGTGAGCATTGCGGTATGGTGGCCGTTCCGGAAAGCGAGCTGCCCATAGAATTGCCCATGGTTGAGAGCTACGAACCAACCGACAGCGGTGAGTCGCCTTTGGCGGCTATAGATAGCTGGGTAAACGTGCCCTGCCCAAAATGCGGTGCCCTGGCAAAACGCGAAACCGATACTATGCCTCAGTGGGCCGGCTCCAGCTGGTATTATCTGCGGTATACCGACCCCGATAACGACAAGGCTCTTGCGGGCAGGGATGCGCTTGATTATTTCATGCCGGTTGACTGGTATAACGGCGGCATGGAGCACACCACGCTGCATCTGCTGTACAGTCGGTTTTGGCATAAATTTTTGTATGATATAGGTGTTGCGCCGACTGTCGAGCCATATCAAAAACGCACCAGCCACGGTATGATATTGGGCGAGAGCGGCGAGAAAATGTCCAAATCTCGCGGTAATGTCGTAAATCCTGATGATGTTGTGAGTGAATATGGCGCCGATACACTGCGTCTTTATGAGATGTTTATGGGCGATTTTGAAAAGGCTGCCCCATGGAACAAATCCTCAATAAAGGGCTGTAAGCGGTTTTTGGACCGTGTGTGGGCGCTTTCGGAAAACATACAGGGCGGTGACACTTACTCGGCCGCTTTGGAAAAAAACATGCACAAGACCATAAAAAAAGTGACTAATGATATAGAATCGCTGGGATTCAATACAGCGATAGCCGCGCTTATGTCGCTGATAAACGATATTTCGGCCGCAGGCAGCATTAACAAGGCTGAGTTTAAAACCCTTATCACGCTGCTCAATCCTTTCGCGCCGCATATGACTGAGGAGCTTTGGGAACGGGCCGGATTTAAGGGCATGCTGAATCAAACGGCCTGGCCGCAGTACGATTCGGCCAAATGTGTGGATTCCACCGTTGAGGTGGCCATACAGGTTAATGGTAAGCTGCGCTCGCGTATCACGGTTGGGCTGGACGAGGATAACGAAACCGTTATATCCGCGGCGGCTGCCGACCCCAAAACGGCCGAAACGCTGGAAGGCAAAACGGTTGTGAAATCAATCTATATTAAGGGCAAGCTGGTCAATTTTGTTGTAAAATAAATTTTGCAGGAGGTACCGCGGTATGAGTTTTGTGGACGAAACCGTAAACAAGGCAAAGGAAGTATTCGACTATGCCGGCAAAAAGAGCGTAGAGCTGTACGATTTGCAGAAGCTGCGTGTGTCTGCAATGTCACTTCGCACCGCGCTTTCCAAGCAATACGAGGCACTGGGCCGCATGGCTTATGAAAATGTCCGGATGAAGGTTGAAAGTAGCGCTGGATTTGACGAAATATTTTCCGATATAGCTGAAAAAAACGCCGAACTTAAAGAGCTTGAGGCGCGCATAGCCGATTCACGCGGCAAACGTGTTTGCCCTGTGTGTAAATCGGCGAATAGCAAAAAAGCTGTTTTTTGCTGTGCATGCGGCCAGCGCATTGTATTTGATAATGACACTGTAGACGAACAAAAACCGGAGTAGGACGCGAGGGAGGGGAAACCCTTCCTTGTGCATTTTTATGATTATGAGCTTTAATCTTGAACAATCTCTGAAATCCTTTCGCGCTTGGCTGCCCGAGCCGCCTCGCGCGGCTGTTGTGTTGGGTTCGGGTATTGCGCCACTCAGCGACACGCTAGAGGGGCGAATCAGCCGGCCTATGTCTGAGTTTGCCCTGCCCGAGCCGCGCGTGCCCGGGCATAATGCTATGCTGCACTTCGGCCGCCTGGGCGGTTCGCCCGTGCTTATGATAGGCGGCCGTGTTCACGCATATGAGGGTTACACAATGGCCGAAACAACGCTGTATGTGCGGCTGTTGGCCGCTGCGGGTGTGAAAAACCTGATACTTACCAATGCGGCCGGTGCGGTTAATAAAGGGTTTAATGTGGGCGATATTGTGTGCATTAACGACCATATAAAGCTGGTTGCAGAAAGCCCGCTTTCGGGCCAAATTCCGCCTGAATGCAGTACTCGTTTTGTTGATCTCGGCGATGCTTACAGCGGAGCTTTGCGTGAAAAAGCCTCCTCCGCTGCCGAAAAATGCGGCGTAAAACTGCAAAATGGCGTGTATATGTACTTTGCAGGGCCCAATTATGAAACTCCGGCGGAAATCCGTGCGGCACGTACATTGGGTGCCGATTTGGTTGGCATGTCTACGGTGCCGGAAGCCATTATGGCCGCTGCGCTCGGCGTGAGAACGCTGGCCTTTTCCGTGGTTTCAAACATGGCGGCGGGCATTTCGAATGTGCCGCTCAGCCATGAAGAAATCAAAGATGCGTTTGGAAAAACCGCTCCGCAAATGCAGGGCCTGCTTGCTGAAATTTTGCGGTGCATTTGATTGGTGAAATAAGGAGACGAACAAACATATGAAGATAGGTATTATCATTGCCGATATTGAGGAATACAAACCATTTGCCGCTATAGCGCGGGATTTTAAAGGCGTTGAAACAGAAATGTTTGGCTATACCGGCCATGAAATCAATCTGCCCGCAGGGCATACCCTTTGTGTTCTGTTGTGCGGTATAGGCAAGGTTAATGCCGCTGCCGCTGCCGCATATCTTGTGTCATTGGGTGCAGAAGCAATTTTGAATTGCGGCCTTTCGGGCGGTTTAAACGGTATTCTGCCGGGCGAGATAACAGTGGGTACGCGCTATGTTGAGCATGATTTTGACCTGACTCCTCTGGGCCTCAAGCCGGCCGAAAAGCCGCGCCAGGAATATATTTATAGTGCCGACAACCGCCTTTTGCGCGCTGCGCTTGAGGTTTGCCCCAAAGCCAAACAGGGTGTCATGGTTTGCGGCGACTGCTTTATAAGCGACAGCAAAAAGGCGGCCTATCTTATAGATACATTTGAGGCTATGTCCTGTGATATGGAATCGGCTGCTGTTGCCAGCGTATGCCATAGGGCGGGAGTGCCATTTTTGGCAATACGACAGATATCGGATGGCGGTGACGAATCGGCTGCCGAAACATACACTGAGGCAAATAATAGCGAGCAGGCCGCTCTTTCGGAAATTGTCATGAAAATGCTGCCGTCATTGGAATAAAACGTCTGTTGATTTTAGTATAATTAATTGCGGGATAATGCACGGCGCACTTTTGAGTGCCTTTTTAAGATTAGTGAATGGAAGTGCTGATTTGAACAATAGCAGAGCGATAAACGGAGGCAAAAAACGCCGCGAGCAAAACTTTTTGGGCGGCGCAGCTACCCTTGTGGCGGCATTGGCCGGAGTAAAAATACTGGGTGCAATATACAAAATATTTATAAACGGACTGCTCGAGGGCGATGGAAGCGGATATTTTAACACGGCCTATGATATATATACTCCGTTTTATGCCATAGCGCTGGCCGGGCTGCCTATAGCGCTGGCGCGCATGGTGTCGGGATACGCTGTCCGCGAACAGTATAAAGATGTGCGCCGCCTGCGTAAGGTGGCTCAGCGCGCCTATTTTGTAACAGGTACATTAAGCTTCGTTGTGCTGCTCATAGCAACGTGGCCGCTTCTTAATTTTATCGGAAATACCAGCGCCGTGTTCTGCGTGCTGTTTATTGCGCCTTCGTTGCTTTTTTGCTGCGTTATGTCGTCTTATCGCGGGTATTATAACGGCCTGCACAATATGGTGCCTACGGCCGTGTCACAGCTGGCCGAGGGATTGGGACGCATGGTTTTCGGCATTCTTCTCGCCTACGGCACAAACGGATATTTAAATGAAGCTTTTCAAAATACCGGTAAGGTATTCGGTAAGGTGATAACCGAAGGGTATGATGAGGTTAAAAATGTGGTCGTTCCCGTGGCAGATATGGCTCAACGTGAGATTTCAAAATATAATGCCGCCGCTGCTATAATCGGAGTTACGCTTGGTACAGCTGTGGGTGCGCTGTTCCTGTTTATACGCGATCGCAAGGGAGGCGACGGCATCACGGCTAAAGAGATAGCTCTTTCACCAGAGCCGGAAAGCAACCGGACAATGCTGAAAATGCTGGTGACAATAGCCATACCCGTTGTTATAGGATCGTTGGTGACTAATGCCAGCGGCATGATAGACTCTGTTATGGTGCAGCGCCAGCTGAGCAATCTTGTAAAAACTCATGGGGCTGAGCTTTCCGCGCAGTATGCCGGGCTTGTCAGCGAGGGCGCCGAGCTGCCAAATTTCCTTTACGGCTGCTACAAAGGCTTTGCCTATTCGATATACAATCTTGTGCCCACACTGAGCGAGGCTCTTGCCGTTTCAGCGCTTACAACGCTTTCCGCCCTTTGGATAAAGCGAAACAATAAGGAAATAAGATATTCGATAGAATCCACTGTTCGCATAACAGCCATGATAGCCATGCCGGCCGGTTTGGGTATAAGTGTGCTGTCCGGTCCGATACTTAGCCTTTTATACAGGAGCAATCCGGGCGAGGTAGCCATAGCTCAGCCACTTTTACAGTTTATGGGCATCTCGGCAGTGTTTGCGGGCTTGGCCGCGCCGCTAACCAGTATGCTGCAGGCTATAGGCAAACAAAATATACCTGTTATAAACATGGTTATAGGTATGGTTATGAAGGTGGCAATAAATTATACGCTTGTTGGTATGCCTTCGGTTAATATAAAGGGCGCAGCCGTGGGCTCGCTTGTGTGCTATTCCTTTATTGTGGTGGCTGATTTTATCTGCCTGTGCAAATATTCGCATGTTGTGCCCAATGTTCTGAAAACGCTGTTAAAGCCTGCTGTGTGCGCCGGCCTATCTGCCGCTGCCGCCTGGGCTGTATATGGGCTTATGGGCCGTATAATATCGTCCCAAAGTTTGTGTACTATAGCGGCAATCTCCGCCGCAGGATTGACATATGTGCTGGCAATTGCGCTCACGCGAACGCTGGTTAAGGACGATGTGCTGATGATGCCAAAAGGCGAACGTTTGGCTGCCGTACTTACAAAAATGAAGATAATAGGGTAGTTTTTTGCCGAAAACCCCATAAAAAACGCATTAATTTCAAATAATTCAAAAAAAACATTGATTTTTGTGAGGATATATGATAAAAAATAAAGGGCGATTCAAAAAAGAACGTTACTCGTTGGAGGATTTGCTGGACATTATGGCGGTCCTTCGCAGTCCTGACGGTTGCCCATGGGATAGGGAACAAACCCATGATTCGATACGGCAGAATTTTATAGAGGAAACCTATGAGGTGTGCGACGCTATTGACCAGCGGGATAAGCCAGCCATATGTGAAGAATTGGGCGATGTGTTGCTTCAGGTGGTTTTTCACAGCTGTATGGCCGAGGAAAGCGGCGACTTTGCTTTCGGTGACGTTGTTACGGGTATCTGCAAAAAGCTGATACACAGGCATCCTCATATTTTCGGTGATGTTGTGGCCGAGACGAGTTCTGAGGTTTTGCAAAATTGGGACGCAATCAAAAAGGCTGAAAAAGGACAGAAGAGTTACCATAAGGCTATGCAGGACGTGCCCCGCGCTCTTCCGGCGCTTATCAGGGCAAATAAGATTCAGCAGCGCGCGGCCAAATCGGGGTTCGATTGGTCAGATGCGAACGAGGCGTTTTATAAAATCAGCGAGGAAACGGATGAGCTGAAAGAAGCTATGTCACGCGGCGTGCAGGATGATATTATAAACGAGATGGGCGATGTGCTGTTTTCCGCGGTTAATGTATCCCGCCTTTTGGGAATTGATCCTGAGCAGGCTTTGGAACGTACTGCCGATAGGTTTATGGCCCGGTTTGAAATTGTAGAGCGGCTCGCGGCCGAGCGCTCTGTGGATATGCAAAAGGCCGCACTATCCGAGCTTGATCTTCTTTGGGATGAGGCCAAGCGGGAAATGAAGTGATTTTGCATTGGCAACGCCAATGTGGAATATAAAAAATTTTGGAGGTAAAAAAATGAACAAGAATGATCTTATCAATGTAGTCGCCGAAAAAGCCGGTCTTACAAAAAAAGATGCTGACAAGGCTGTTGCCGCTACGATTGACGCCATCACCGAAGCGCTGAAGAAGGACGATAAGGTTCAGGTAGTTGGCTTTGGTACATTTGAAGTGCGCAGCCGTGCTGCCCGTACAGGCCGCAATCCTCAGACCAAGGAAGCTATGACCATTCCGGCTTCTAAAGCTCCTGTTTTTAAGGCTGGTAAAGCTCTTAAAGACGCTGTTGCCAAATAATTGATTTTGTTATTTCAAAGCCGGCTCTAAAGAGCCGGCTTTGCGCATTATTGAAAGGATGCTCTTATGCGACTTGATAAATATTTAAAGGTTTCGCGCCTGATCAAGAGACGAACCGTTGCCAACGAGGCGTGCGACGCGGGTCGTGTCACGGTAAACGGCAAACAGGCGCGTGCGTCATATGAGGTTAAGGCGGGCGATATGATAGAGCTCAGCTTTGGCGAACGTAAGACCTCGGTGCGCGTGCTCGGCATTTCTGAGCATGCGAAAAAGGACGAGGCAGGCGCCATGTATGAAATAGTATAAAGGCGAAATTACAGCGCTGTGTGATTTGTAATATAAACAGCGGCCGTATCATATACTTTCTTATAGCCGGAAAAGCCGTAAATTCGTGCTCCGGCGGGAAAAATAAGGAGGTATATATTATGGCAGTTACATTTGAAGAAAAACGCGCGATAAAGCTTCCCCATAATGTTATTATGGAGGACCGCAAGTCGCTGGTGGTTACCGGTGTATCCGATGTTGACAGCTTTGATGAGCAATGCATAATCGCGTTTACCGATTTGGGTGAGCTTACAATAAAAGGTACTTCGCTGAACATTAGCAAGCTCTCAACCGATAGCGGGGAGCTTTCGGTAACGGGTAATATAATAGCCATAGCCTATACCGACGAGCGCAAGCAAAGCAGCGGCCTTTTCGGCAGACTTTTCAAGTAGGTGCCGGCCTTGATTTTTACGCTGCAAACCGAGACGGTAACGTTTTTATATTCAATAGCCATGGGGGCTGTGATTTGTGTTCTCTTTGACATATTTCGCGTAATGCGTATGTTTGTGCGCCCTACGGTACTGTCGGCCTTTTGGCAAGACATTGTGTTTTGGCTTGTTGCCGCTGTACTTACATACTGTTTTCTTCTGGCATATTGCTACGGAATTACACGCGGATATGTTTTATTTGGCGAATTGCTTGGCTTTTTACTGTGCCGTTTTACGCTCAGCGCCGTGTTAATCGCTGCGATGTCGCGTGTTGTGCATGTTGTAAGGAGTATTGTAGCTTTCGTAAAGATACGGATTTTTAGACCTATATCGAAAAAAATACGCATTTTTGCGCGTGTTGTTGCGCAAAAAGCACGTGTTTTGCAAAAAATAAAAAATAAATTAACAGAAAATGCGAAAAAACACTTGAACTTTAGAAGGAAAACAGCGTATAATAATGAGGAATGATTTTAGAAGCTACACTTTTTTAAAGGAATGTTTGAGATTTGACTAGGGACTCCAGAAGAAAAAGCAAACAACCCAGACGCAAACGCAGTGTGGTTTTGCGTTTGGTTTTACTCGCCTTTCTGGTGTATGGCATAGTCACATTAGGTCAGCTTCAGTTTCAGCTGGTTGAGGTGAGCCGTCAGCATACCGATATTGTAAAGAAAAAAGAAGAGGTATTGCTGCGCAACGCTGAGATAACGGCGCTTTTGGAAAATGGCACCGAGGCCGAGTTTATAGAGCGTGCGGCTCGTGAACGCTTAGGATATGTCTTTCCTAATGAAGAGATTTTTATAGATAAATCCGGTAAGTAATTAAGCATAATAATTTATGGGGGACAGTATGCAAATCGAGGTAGGAGTAATATTAGACGGCAAGGTCACGGGAATAACAAATTTTGGCGCATTTGTGGATTTAGGTGAGGGAAAATCGGGTATGGTGCATATATCCGAGGTGGCTCCTACCTATGTCGCGGATATTAATGAACATATTACCATGGGTCAACAGGTTAAGGTTAAGGTGCTTTCTATTTCTGATGTCGGCAAGATATCTTTGAGCATAAAGCGCACTGTTGAACAGCCGCATGTGGATTCGTCCCGACCCGTTGGCCCCCGTCCCGCTGGACCACGCTCAGATGGGCCCCGACCCGCTGGGCCCCGTCCCGTTGGGCCCCGTCCTGCTGGGTTTCGTCCGGCGGTAGCGCCGCGGGTAAAGGCTCCGGCAAAGCCTGCCAGCCCAGACGACTATCAGCGCGATCCTAACGAGCCTGTCGATCAGAATTTTGAAAACATGCTAAATAAATTTAAGCAAAGCAGCACCGATAGGTTTTCTGATTTAAAACGTAAAAATCCTGATGCGGGTCGTACCCGCAAACGGTAGGATAAACAGGGGCAGGGATTATCCTGCCCCTGTTTATAATTCGTAATACTGGTACGGCATAAAAAATAAGCTGCGTCGTGAGACGCAGCCGTGCCAAATCGGCACAATTATAGGGTATGAAAAGGATTTACAACCATATATTACCACAGTTTCCATATTTTGTAAACAGATTTATAAATTTTTTCGAGGAAATAAAAAATGCTCATTAAAAACGCTAAGCTTTACACATTCAATGCTGAAAACAACATTATTGAGCGCGGATATATCAGCATGCAAAATGGCCGCATTACTGCTTTGGGGGACATGTCTGACTGTCCGGAAAGCGGCGGCGATGTCATTGATGCGCGCGGCGCTATGTGTCTTCCCGGCTTTGTAGATGCACACGCCCATGTGGGCATGTGGGAAGATTCACTGGGCTTCGAAGGTGACGACGGCAACGAGGACACAGATCCCTCAACGCCTCACATGCGCGCGATAGACGCTGTAAACCCGCTGGACCGCTGCTTTGACGATGCCCTGAATGCCGGTGTCACCAGCCTGCTTACAGGGCCGGGAAGCGCCAATCCTATAGCCGGGCAGATAATTGCGGTGAAAACCTATGGCCGCCGAATCGATGATATGGTTCTTCGTGCGCCTGTTGCGATGAAATTTGCGCTAGGCGAAAACCCTAAAACAGCGTATCATGCCAAAAATGCTGCGCCCGTTACCCGCATGGCAACAGCTGCATTCATACGCGAACAGCTGTATAAGGCTCAGGCATATATGGAGCAAATTGAGCGCGCTGAGTCCGATCCCGATATGGACAAGCCCGATCATGACATAAAATGTGAAAGCCTTATTCCGCTGCTTCGGGGCGAAATCCAGGCACATTTTCATGCTCATCGCGCCGATGATATACTTACTGCTTTGCGCATAAGTGCCGAGTTTCATATAAAGCCGGTTATAATTCACGGTACGGACGGTGCCTGTATAGCTGACATACTGGCCGCCGAGAATATTCCTGTGCTGTGCGGCCCTATTATATGCGACCGTTCCAAGCCCGAGCTGCGTAGCTTGGATATATCAACGGCCGCTGCCCTGTGTGCTAATGGCGTGAAAACGGCCATAATTACCGACCATCCGGTGACACCCGTAGAATATCTTCCGCTTTCGGCGGCAGTGGCTGTGCGCGGCGGACTTGATACATATGAGGCGCTAAAGGCCATAACAATCATACCGGCCGAAATCGCCGGAATATCCGATCGTGTAGGCTCGATAGAGCTGGGTAAGGACGCAGATATTACGCTGTTTGAAAGCGATCCGCTGTCGGTAATGGGGCTGCCCAAAGCTGTATTTGTGGGCGGCAAAAAGATAAAGGGGGACTAGCGCGATGCGTATGGTTGATACGGCGTTGATAGCCGATGAGGTTGCGCGCATGTGTGTGCAGTCCAATAAAGCTTTGCCGTTGGATATTGTTGAGCGGCTGCAATCTGCGTTTGAAAACGAGACGAGCGAGCTTGCAAAAAAGCTTTTGTCCAGCATGATGGAAAACATAACGCTGGCGGAAAAACATAGCATACCCGTTTGTCAGGACACCGGCATGGTGGTTGTATTTTTGGATATAGGCCAGGAGGTTCAGCTTTCCGGAGCGCTGCCCGAAGACGCCGTTAATGAAGGAATACGCCGCGCCTATACGGGCGACTTTCTGCGCTGCTCTGTGGCGGCTGACCCTGTTCGCAGGGGAAACACAGGCGATAATACGCCCGCTATTGTGCACACGCGCATAGTCGCGGGGGATAAGGTTACGCTTACCGTTGCGCCCAAGGGTTGCGGCAGCGAAAATATGAGCGGCCATAAAATGTTGAAACCAACGGCTTCGGCCGAGGATATAATAGCCGAGGTTGCCGCCGTTGCGGAAGCTGCAGGCGGAAATCCCTGCCCGCCAATGGTTATAGGCGTAGGAATT
>JGI994J12354_10003791_pt1 | contig 13906 bp, 12 predicted proteins | sample IntmicLarv3ML3BL_FD_12354 | JGI IMG/M metagenome (IMG submission 12354)
GACCAGCTTGCTATCACATTTGCGAATGCCCGCGAGTGAACACCTCGCGGCTTACCGCGTGCATATTAACCGTTTCCTCGTCCGCTTGCGGCGAGGTGGTTTACTTGGGAGGTAATTTATTTTGATAACAAAAAAATTTGGAAAAGCTTCCATAAAGAGATTCGGAAAAGCTTCTATAAAATTTGAAAATCCTATTACTATAAAAGAAAGCGCGACAATCGGCGGAAAAAAAGAGGGCGACGGTCCGCTGAAAGATTATTTCGACAGAATCGAACCCGACCCGTTTTTCAATACGGATACATGGGAAAAAGCAGAGAGCCGAATGGTTGAGGATACAATAAATTTGCTATTGAAAAAAACGGACTTAAAACATAGCGAAATCGATTATATCGTAGCAGGCGATTTGTTAAATCAATCAAGCGGCAGTTCATTCGGCATCAAAGATTTTGATATTCCCGTTTTCGGAATTTACGGCGCGTGTTCCAATATCGGCGAGGGATTTTCTATCGCGGCGGCTTTTATTGACGGCGGTTTTGCGGATAAAATTATCGTAAACGCATCGAGCCATTTTTGTTCGGCTGAAAAACAATTCCGAAGTCCTTTAGAACTGGGAAACCAAAGAACTCCGACTTCATCATGGACAGTGACGGGCGACGGCGCGTTTTTATTGACAAAAACCGATACACCGCCTTATATAACGAAAGTCACTACGGGGAAAATTATCGACATGGGAATAAAAGACCAATCGCATATGGGCGCGGCGATGGCTCCCGCCGCCTGCGACACGATTTTAAATCACTTTAAAGATTTTAAAATCGATGCAAGCTATTACGATTTGATTTTAACGGGCGACCTCGGGAAATACGGCGGTGATATTTTGATAAAACTCTTGAAAGATGAGGGCTATAATATCGAGCGAAACTATAAAGATTGCGGAAAAGAAATTTTTTATAACGACCAAGACGTCCACGCGGGCGGAAGCGGTTGCGGCTGTGCGGCGGCAACTTTCGGCTCGTATTTCTTTAAAAATTTATCGGATAAAAAAATAAATAAAATTTTATTCGTTCCCACAGGCGCGCTGTTGAGTGCGACTTCCGTTTTGCAAAATTTAAGTATTCCGAGTATCGCGCACGCGGTTGCGATTGAAAATCAACAGACCTGTTCGGAAACTTGATACAAGCTAACGAAAACTGTGTTAAACTATCGCGGTTTCCGAACAGCTTTAATTATCGTAAAAAATTTTTCATGAAACAAAAAGTGAACCACCTCGCCGCAAGCGGACGAGGAAACGGTTAATATGCACGCGGCAAGCCGCGAGCTATTAAACCTGTTCACTCGCGGGCATTCGCAAATGTGAGTGCAAGCACTCTCGCTTGGCTCATTGCCATCGCGAAAATAAAAAAATTAGGAAGTGATTTTAATATGAGTTATGTAAACGCATTTGTCGTGGGCGGTTTGATTTGTGTAATCGCCCAAATTTTAATTGATAAAACGAAATTAACAAACCCGAAAATACTTGTTTTGTTCGTTGTGTCAGGCTGTATTTTGGGCGGTCTGGGAATTTATGAAAAATTAGTTGATTTCGCAGGGGCGGGCGCGACTGTTCCGCTTTTGGGTTTTGGGTATAGTTTGTCAAAAGGTGTTATCGAAGAAGTTGATAAACTGGGAATTATGGGCGTTTTCAGCGGCGGATTAAAAGCAACCGCAGGCGGAATTTCCGTTGCGCTGTTTTTCAGCACACTGGCGAGTGCTTTGACTTTGCCGAATAAAAAATAATTTTTTTATGCTCGTAATAAAAAAAAATCAAATCGACAAAATATTTTTTAGAATTTTTAAAAAAGTATTTTTAAAACGGTTTATTTTATGATAGAATTATTTCGTTGACTTATCTTGCCATAACAATTATTATTAGTAAATTGAGTTTTAATCCGTAAGACTGAGGGATAGGGTGCTATGAAAAAACATTTTTTTAAAATCAGCCTTTTTGTGAGCGTTGCTTTGTTGCTCGTTTTGTTATTTGTGTTTTCGCCGTTTTTTAATATCAAAACGCTTTCGATAACGGGCGTGGAATTATTAGATATTAATATTGTCGAAAACAATTTGGACTTACGCGATGAAAATATATTTCTCGTGAGTGAGCAGAAAGTTAAAGAAACTTTGGAAACAAATCCATACATTAAAAGTGCGACTTTAGAAAAAGAATATCCCGATATTTTAAAAATTTCCATCGTGGAGCGCAAGCCCGCCGGATATGTTAAATACAACAATGATACGTTTTTGCTTATCGACCAAGAGGGTTACGTTCTTGAAACGACTACCGAAATGACGGAAGATTTGCCTTTAACGACAGGGCTTAAATTTAACACGTTCGTTTTGGGTCAGCCTTTGGCAATCGACGGCAACGATGCATTTTTCGTGATTGTTACGTTAACTAATTTGATTAATAAATATGAAATTAACGGCAGTTCGGTAAAAATAGATTTGCATGATTTAGATAATATAAAATTTTCGGTTCACAATGTCGAATTTCTCTTCGGAAAATTTAATTCGGACGCGGATTATAAAGTTCAAATGGCGAAACAAACTTTTGATAAACTTCACGATAACACTGTTATCAAGGCTATTGTGAATCTCGAAACGGGAATTGTTGAGCGTTTAACGTAAAAAAAATCGACAATGAATGAAAACGAACAAAGCTCATTTTATTGATTTTGTTCAATTTCCGAATTTTCATAAACAAACCTGTTCGGAAACTTGAACAAGTTGACAAAACCGCGTTAACTCATCGCCGTTTTCGTCAACAAAAAAATGTTTCCGAACAGCTTTAATGTTTCTTTTTTATGACAGCCGTATAAATTTTCAAAAAATTATATAATTATCCTAACTTCTGTGTTAGAATGTATGCTACTATACATTTGAAAATTTTAAAAGCTTCATATTTATTGCATATATTAAACAAAACGAAAGTTTACATATAAGTATATTTTGGACTATTCTAGGAGGGAATGCTTTGATTGATATAGCTACTGCTGATAATAGAACTGCAAAAATTAAAGTGATTGGTGTGGGAGGCGGCGGAAATAATGCCGTTAACAGAATGATTGACGATAATATCGATTCTGTCGAATTTATCGCGGTTAACACCGACCACCAAGCTTTGATTACTTCTAACGCTCCGGTTAGGATTCAACTCGGTGACAAACTTACAAGAGGACTCGGTGCGGGCGGCGACCCTGAAGTCGGAATGAAAGCGGCGGAAGAAACGCGAGAAGAAATTCAGGCGGCTATTGCCGGTGCCGATATGGTTTTTGTCACTGCCGGTATGGGTGGCGGAACAGGAACAGGTGCGGCTCCCGTTATCGCGGCAATCGCAAGAGAGCAGGGAATACTCACAGTCGGAGTTGTTACAAAACCTTTCAACTTTGAGGGCAAAGTGAGAATGAGAAAAGCCGAAGCCGGAATCCAAGAATTAAAATCAAGTGTTGATACGTTGGTTGTTATTCCGAATCAAAAATTATTAGAAGTCATCGAGCGCGACACAAGCATGATGGATTCATTTAAAAAAGCTGATGAAATTTTACAGCAAGGTGTCAAAGGTATTTCAGAATTAATCAGTAAGCCCGGGATTATTAACCTCGACTTTGCCGATGTCAGAACGATTATGCACAGTAAGGGAATCGCACACATGGGCGTTGGGCACGCAAGCGGAAAGAATAAAACAATCGCCGCCGCGGAAATGGCGATTAGCAGTCCTTTGCTTGAAACATCTATAAAAGGTGCGAAAAGTGTGTTAATCAGTATCGCGGGCGATTCAAAACTCGGTTTGTTGGACACGGATGCCGCGGCGAATTTAATCGCGGAATCTATCGATGAAGATGCTGATATCATTTACGGAACTACGATTAGTGATGAATTGCAAGATGAAGTTATCATTACCGTAATCGCTACAGGTTTGGAAAATGACGGAACGGGAATTTTTAAAGTTTCTCAAACTCAGTCACAACAAACTCAAGAAGCACCTAAGCAAGAAACCGATACGCAAGAGCCTCTTGCATCAGCCGAGCAGTCGAAAACTTCCGAAGAATCAAAAAGTACGGAAGATTTACCGTCTGTCAGAGAAAGCGTTGATGATGAGCAAGTTTTTGATATTCCTATATTTTTGCGCAACAAAAGGAACAAATAATTTGCAATCGATAAAATTAAAATAGAAATTGCTCCTCTCGATTTTGCGATAGAGGGGCTTGTTTTGTTTATATAATTAAAAATTTTCGGAGGTTGCTCGCGGCTATAATTCTGCATGTGCTAAATCCCATATATACGGAATCTTTCAGAAGCGTTTTTGAAGAATCGCAAGGGTTATCTCAATTTGTTCAAAGAAATGTTTATCTCCAAAAAGATTTATGATTTAATTCACAAAAATAAATTATAATGTTTATAAATTTGAAAGGGGCGTTAATCATGGAAAAATGGCTGTATGTTATGCAAATAGACAAAACAAAAACGTATAACAAACTTACAAAGGCAATAGTTGAAAAGCACGTTGAGAATTTAAAAAATCTTGATGATAACGGGAAGTTAGAACTTTGCGGAGTGTATAAAGGATATCCGAATGTTGCGGGTATGCTTATTTTGAAAACCGAAAGTTTTGAAGAAGCGGAAGAAATTTGCAAGGCTGAACCGCTTGTTACAGGCGGTTTTGCGACGTATAGGTTAAACGCTTTGCAAGTTGCCGACAAGGATAATAATTTTTTATTGTAGTGTCAAATTCCACACATACGAGAAAACGGGCGAAGTCTAAAATTTTAAACTTCGCCCGTCGTTTTAACTCATACCGCATAAGAAAATATAAAAAACAAAAATACACAAAAATGAAAACATTATTGAAAAGTAATTGAAAACAACTTCTATTTCTTCGTTTCGGGTTTCTTTCTCTTGCTTATCGGCGGTGAAGTCGTCAATTTTTAAAAATGCGGATTTATTTTTCATTTACATCGCGTCCCTCTGTAATTTTTTTTTCATAATTTTTTATTAATAAGTTTCCCAAATCTTCACCACCAAAATGGTCATATCGTCTTTGATGCGCCCTCGTGATATCTCTTTTGCTTTGTCCAATAATTTTCTCGCGATATGTTCGGGATTATTCATCTTTAGTTTTTCCAAATATTCGACAACCCATTTTTCTTTATTGAAGCCGAGGTCATCTATTTCCAAAACGCCGTCTGTAACCATAACGATGATATCATTATCTTTGAGCGCTCTTTTATATGTTTCGGAATCGACACGATTAAAAACACCCATCGGCAAAGTTGTCGATTTTATCACTTGCACCCTTTCATCTCTTATCAAAAAAGTTGATGATGCTCCGATTTTTATAAATTCCGCTTTCCCCGTATAGCTGTCGATTACACAAATATCAAGCGTGGAAAACGTTTCTTTTTTATTTCGCAAAACCAACATTGAATTTATCATTTCAATAGCCGTTTCCCTTTTTATAGAAGCTTCCAACAACTCTTCCAAAAGTTCTATCGCGGTCATGCTTTCCTTTCGGGCTTCCGCGCCCGAGCCCATTCCGTCCGCGAGTGCCAAAATTATTTCGCCCGTATCGGTTTCCGAATATGAATAACTGTCGCCCGATGTATCGCTGTTGTCTTTGCTCGTTTTCGCGATTGCCGATGTCGTTTTAAAACTCTCCTCCTCTATAAATTTAATTTTGCAATTATTACAGTCACACATCTCCTTTCGCATTTTTTTATTTGTCGTATCATTTATAATTTTTAAACTGTCTTTCCAACAGTTATTATCAAAGCAGTTTGAAAACTTCAAATAAATTTCAAGCCGATTATTTTTATTTTCAATCGCCATAACGCTTTTAACGGGTATTTTTTGCATTACAAAAGCGTCTTTTATTTTGTTTTCCAAATCTTCCAAAAATAAAATATTGTAATTTATTTCATTCGACAAACCCTCGATTGCTTCCGAAATACCGCCTAATTGTGTCGCTATAAGTTCCCTACTCTCCGAAACTTTATTTTCCCAAATCAAATTTAATTTATAAATTTCAAAAATATTTTTTGTCGTATCAATAAAAAAATTTAAGTTTGTACACTTATTAAAAAAATTCACGGGAATATCGGACGGCTCAAGACTTCCCTTACTTTCAAAGATATTCATAACAATAAAAACGCTTTGATACGTATCAAAAAAATTATTTTTCCAACATTCTTTATTTAACGGACAATCTTTACAGGCCACATCTCGAATGTCGTCCGTAATGTCGTTAATGTCGTTTTTATTTAAACTCGTTTTCATTTCAAAATTGCCCTCGAACGTATTCGACAATTTCAAAAGTGCTTTTGAAAAATTATCAAGCCTGTTTCTCGTGATTTCTTTTATTTTCACGGCAAAATCTTTTTCCGAAGTCATGTCAACGTTAATCATTCCCCGAAAATAATAATAAAAATTTTCCTTTAAAAATAAAAATGTTAAACTCGCTAATCCCAAATTTATCAGCAACTGCACATTCGCCGACTCGGGATTTAAAAAAACCGTTGCCGTAAATCTGGAAATTATAAATAAAAAACTTTTTATAATTTTATTTTTTGTCGCGGATATTCCCGCGCAGATTCCCGAAATGCTCAAGATTATCACAATATCGGAGGTTGCGAGCGACGTAAACAAAAGCATTAAACCTAAAAACATTCCGCTCAACGCGCCCTGTGAAACCCCGCCCGAATACGCAAAAATCAAAATAATCAACGAAATAAAATATTCTCTGAGCGACAAATTAAAAATATAAATTCCCGATGCGCCGACAACCAAACTTCCCAAAAAAATCGAAATGCTTATTATTTCCTCACTCGTCAATATTCGCCTTTTCACTCTGCCTTCAAAAACGCTGAGTCCTTTTTTCAGCACCAAAACCAAAGGCACAATCGAAAAACTTTCAATTAAAGTTGTCACTATGTAATAAAAATTGAACTTTGCCAATATATATGAAACAACGGAAGAAATAAAAAAAACTATCGCCGTAATGATGCTTTGCGCAAGGACTTTCGGTTTAGCCGAAATCACTTTATCGAGCACGATTAAAAACGCTATCGAAATAATATATTTATAAGTTATGTCACCCAACATCGATGAAACGATTCCCAAAATCGAAAAAGTCGCGATTAAAAAGAATCTGCTATTTCTGAAAATCAGCAGTGATAAAAAGCATATTACAATCGGGTTAAATGACTGAAAAATCCAAACTCGTCCGAACAAAAAACCAAATATCGCGAAATAAAAATTTTGCAATTCGGCTTTGTTTATAAGCAATTTTGCGTCCATAGAAATATTCAGTTTTTTCAAAACTTTTTCCATATCACCCCTCCATGTTTGTTATTATAGATAATCGCAGTTTTTAAGTTTGTCATATTCTGGTGACGCATTTTATTTTTTAATTTCGGTTAAAAAATTCCGTAAACCCTAATCACAATTTTTTTCACAAACCAAAATAATTTTTCTAAAATTTAAATATTTATTGAAGCCGTTTGAAAATTACTCAAATATTAATTCCCGAAAAACGGAACGCTTTTCATAAAAAGCTTTGCCTCTCTTTTCTGAAAAGTGAGTGGCAAAGCCCATAAAAAGACAAAGGCATTTTAAAAAATAAACTTATCTTTTAAAATGCCTTTTTATTAAAATTTATTATCTTTAGGTATTTGTACCCGTAGTATTTAAAGGACGTGTTATCGTTGCCGTTGTGGGTGTTGCGTTTGTTCTTGTATTTGTTGTTTGTGTTCTCGTCCCTGCCGTTGTTCTTGTCGTCGCAGGATTTGTTCTCGTTGTGTGAACAGCCGCTTCATTATTCACCGATTCGTTATTCGGCAAATTAATNTTNTTATCTAAAATCGGATTTATGGTATCATTCGGTACTAAAGGCATCAGAGCATCATCGCTTACAATCCCCGCCATATCGTTATTTACTCTTCGCAAAGGGTCTTCTGTCGCGACGATACTTGAATTATCATAAAAATGTCCTCCGCTGTATGCCGAATTATCTCTCAGCCCTGTGTTGACATCATTTCTGAGCCTGTTTCCGTTCATGTCTTCCGCAGAATGAACAATACGGTTTCTTAATCTGTTTCCGTTTCTGTTATAAAACTCTTCGTGCACATCGGCATGATGATTATTACGCGCAGTATCGTGCACGGCGTTATTCACGGCATTTGTTGTTCTTCTTATTGAATTTTCCGTACCGCAAGCCGTCATTAAAAATAAAGAAATCACACTTAATGTAAATAAAGTTGCTTTAATCTTCATTAACTATTCCCCCCAAAATTTTATGCATCATAAAAGAGCTATCGGAAAATATTTTTTTGAATTTCGCACAGACCTAAATATTTTTCCGATATTTCCTTTATAATCAATCCAAATACGGATTGTAATAATATTATTAGTATTTTTTTAAAAAATAAACCTTGTTAATTTTGGAAGTTTAAATTTGTGGCTTTATTGAAATTTACAAATACTTTTTAGATTTGATATTCTTGAATTTAAAAATATTTCTTAACGAAATACTTTTTTAAATTTAAATTTTCGGAGTTTTGTTTGCCGTCGGCAAAATGTTGATATGCCTGCATAAAAATTATGTAATTTTGAACCCGCTGTTTTTCGCTTCTTGAAAAATTGCCTTCGATATCTTTCGACAACTGCTTTTTAAAGCAAGCGGGTTTATGCGAAACCCAAAATCATTTTTTCAACCTCGCAAATCTCTGATTTTATTTTTTATTTTTGAAATCCCCGCGCGTATTCCGATAAACACAATCATAATTTCTAATCGCCCGAGCAACATTCCCACCATTTCAACGATAAGCGTCGCCGTGCTTGTCGTTGTGCTCGTTAATCCGTTTGAAATTCCGACCGTTGTAAATACGGACGCAAACTCAAACAGCGCATCTGACAGCGAACATTTTTCAAAAAAAGTTATGAGCAAAGTTCCCGTTACAATAACCATTGCATAACAAGATATAAACGTAAGCGTGTCCGAAATAACTTCGTTATCGATGAGTTCTTTGCCTTGTGCGCGATAATATTTTAAAACCGTGATTTTATTCGACGGTGAAAGTTTTTCTTTTATATTCGCGTGCGAAATCCGTATCATGAGATACACGCGCAAAAGTTTTATTCCGCCCGCGGTTGAGCCTGCGCTTCCGCCGATATTCATTAAAATCACAAGTAAAAACACCGCAAAAGGTGTCCATTCCAAATAATTTACGGTTGAATAACCCGTCGTCGTCAAAACCGTTACGACACTGAACAGTGCTTGATGAACGCCTTTCCCGACGCTCATTTTCATTTCAAAAATCAAACCGAGTGCGATTAAAAAAGTGAATAATATAATAACAAAAATCATAAAACGCATTTCGCTTACGCGTAATATTTTTTTGAATTGCAGTCTTGTTAACAAAAGTAAAACGGCAAAATTGGTTGAGCCGATAAGCATCAATAAAATTGTGATAACTTCTATCGCAAAACTTTGATATGCACCGATGCTTTCGACTTGTGTTGTAAATCCCGCCGTCGAAAGCGCGCTCATCGTGTGGCAAAGCGCATCAAACGCGGACATTCCGAAAAAAATATAAAGCAACGAACCGAAAATTAAAAAGCCGTTATATATTAAAAAAATCGTTCGTCCTGTTTGGCGTATATTCGGCATAAGCCTATCGGGGTGACCTTCGGCGTTAAATAAATTTGTCGATTGCTTTCCGCTTATAAGCATCAAAATCATTAACATAAATCCGAGACCGCCGCAGTATTGCATAAAACTTCTGTGGAATAAAAATATTTTCGGCATCGAGCCTACTTCCGCGATTGTCATTCCCGTCGTCGTCCAACCGTTTGTCGATTCAAATAATGCATAAATAAAAGGCAATTCTTTCGATATGACAAAAGGAATCGCGCCCATAAAAATGCCGTAGCACCACGCAAAAAGAACAGGCAAACTTCCCTCCTGCAAGGAAGATTGCCATTCGTGTGATTTCACGCCGCGATTTTTTGCACGGCAAACCGCCACTCCCGACAAAATCGAAATTATCGACGGAATCGCGAATGAATAAATATGTTTTAATTCGTGCGGATAGAATGGAATAATAATTATCGGGATTATCATAAGTGCCCCGATAAGCAACATAACTTTTCCGTAAATATTTCCGCGCGATACGGAATCTTTCAGTGTGTTCAATATTTTTTTTCTTGATTCCAATAAATTCACCGTCCCGTGAGTTCTTTAATCGCCGCCATTTCCTTTTTATTGGCGGAAAGAAGAACCAAAATATCGCCCACCAAAACTTGCGTATTCCCATGCGGAACTATGCTGTGCTCGTGGCGCAAAATACAGCCGACGATAACATCTTTCGGTAAATTTATTTCCATTAATTTTTTATTAACAATCGGCGCGGTCGCCGGAATAGAAACTTGCGCAAGGCTTATTTTTCCCTCGCCAATCGGCACGAGAGTTGACATCTCGTCTAAAAAGGCTTGTTGTTCAATAACATTTGCAATCGCCGAAATCGCACTCACAACGGAATCCACACCCATGCTATAGAAAAATTCTATTTTTTTTGGGTCTGCAATCAGCGATACGGTTTTTTTGATTTTAAATTTCTTCTTACATAATTGACATGCCACAAGATTATCTTCGTCAAAATCCGTCAACGCTATCGCGATATCCACGTTGTAAGCGTCGGCATCTTCCAATACAAGCGGTTTTGTTCCGTCGCCGTAATATACCGTAAGTTTTGGAATCTCGGTTAAAATTTTGCAATCTTCAACGGTGTTGTTAATCGCACTGACCCGATAACCTTTTTTTATCAAAGAGACCGCAAGCGCACGCGCTTTGTCAAACCCTCCGATAAGTAATACATGTGTTTTCATTCTCAATCCTCCGCCGCATTTCCCATGCTCAAGATTTTATCAATTTCTTTTGCCGAAAGTTCTGCCGGACATATAGTATCAATTCCAAATTCATTATAAACACATTCTCTTTCAGAGTCATACAAACGCGCTATCACATTCGGAATATGAAACATTTCCTTTGCCATCTGTGCCACCAAAATATTTGTATTGTCGTTGTTTGTCACCGCGATAACGGCGTATGCTTTTCTGATATCCGCTTCCAATAAAACAGAAATCTCCGTGCCGTCACCGATTACGGTAAGCCCGCCGAAAGAATTGGCAAGTTTCCGAAAAGCTTCTTCGTTCCTGTCTATGATTAATACACTTCCGCCCGAATCTGATATGGTATTAGCGATGTTCGCACCCAATTGGCTACAGCCGATTATGATGATAAGTCTTTCCTCTTTGCGCTTTGCAAACAGCCCCATAATAAAACCTCCTAAGATTTTGATTTTTTTATATATCAGTCATTCACAATCATATAATAGCAGTGTGTTAAACGTCAAGAAGTGATTATTTTTTTTGTGAATGAATTTTGAAAAATATTAAACGATTTTTAATTTTTTTCACAACATAAAAAAAGTCGGCTGTTTATAACCGCCGACTTTTAAAAATATTTAAATTAAATTTTAATTCACTTCATCGGCGCAACCTGTACCGAAATTTCATTTTCAAGCTCATAAAAAACGGATTCAACTTCTAAATTTTCCGTGATTTTAACTTGCGCCTCGTCCGTTATCGAAAGCACTTGATGCCAAATTCCTTTACCCAGACAAACGGGTTTCTCAAGAATAAAAACTTCATAATTTTCGGGCGCGTCATGTTCCGCGACCAATAAAACCGTAACGCCGCGTAACGGTTCAAAACTTTCTTTTGATGTCGGGTGACATTCTATTTTTTTTATCGTTTTGTTTGTATATCTGAAAACGGCGATTCTCCAAGGCTCTTTATCTTCGGTATCCACAATTAAAAATTCGTCCTTGAAATCTTTCGGAAATTCTATAACCGTTCCGTATTTTTTGAAGTTATCAAAAGTAATATTTTTAAGTTCTTTCATTACTCACACTCCTTGATGAATATTCTTGCGTTTTGATGATTGAAATCCAATTCCAAAACTTTTTCAAAATATTCTTTCGCTTGATTTTTGTTATTAAGCCCGAGTTGGCTCAATCCCATTAAATAATAGCAATGCGCTTGATTTTTTAAATTTAAATCTTCATCGAAAAGCATTAAATCGGGAAGTGACACCGCGAAATAATCTATTTTAACATCATCTCTGAGATGGCGTTGACCATAATCCAGAAGTTTATAAAAACGCACGCACGCCTCTTTTTCGTCGCCCAATTTTCTTTTTGCCAATCCTTGATAAAGAATCATATCCGCGGGTTGGTCGTAATAATACATCATTCCGGCAGGCTCTGTTGCGCCGAGTGTCGCCAATTCATAGCATTTTTCCGCTTCTTTAATATTTCCCAATCCCTCATGCGCCAAGCCCAAGTGATAATATAAATTATTATCTTTCGTTCCCGCCAAACGCCCTTCGCCGAGATTATCGGGATAATCCAAAGCTTTTTGAATTAATTCTTTTGCGTTTTCAAATTCTTTATTTTTGATTTTTTCTTTCGCCGTTTCGAGAAGAGCAATTTTATATTGAGTTGTAATTTTTCCCTCTGCGCCTTCCCAAGGTCGGAACTCAAATTCCATAATACGGTCATAAGCTTCACGATTGCGCCCCAATTGATTTAAAATCGAAACATATTCGATATAAACATCGTCACGCTTCAAAACATTTTTATTTGCTTCATAATCGGCAAGACGTTTTTCAAATGCAACGCCGAGTTTTTTATATAATTGGTCGAGTTCAAAAAATATTCTCGCGTCGCTTTTATCCAATTCAAAAGCTTTTTCTAATTTTTCTTTCGCGAGTTTTTCGTTATTTTTTTTGTTGAAATATCCTATGGAAAGATTTCGCAAAACGGTCGGATAATTTCCGTCTGTTTTTTCGGATTTTTCCCACATCGTGATAGCTTCATCGAAACGAAGTTTATCATATAATAAATTTCCCAAATAATAACTCGCTTTCGCGCCCTTTGCGTGTGTAACAATCGCATCTTTCAAAACCGCGATATCCTCTAATTTATTAGGGAAACAATAATCCGAATTACATTCATTCGCTTTTTTATATTCCGTCAAAGCTTTGTTTTTGTCGCCCGATTGTTGATAATAATAACCTTTATAATAATGAATCATCGGCTTTTCGTCCGCACATAAATCCAATACGTGAATCGCCTCCGCATAAGAACCGCTTTCCGCGTAATCTTTTGCTATCATAAGATAATTTTCATGGAATCCGCGCATTATTTTATGGTCGTTTTTTTCATTCATTACGAAATCTTTTTCAATCATAGAAAGAAAATCAAATTTATCAAACGCTAAATTGTTTTCGATTGCGGTGAGTGCGCCGTTTTTATCGCCTAATTTTCTTAATATGAGAACTTTCAATCCGCAAGCTTTAACGTTGTGCGTATTTTTGATAAGCGATTTATTAATAAACTCAAGCGCGTCGTTAAACTCTTTATTACGCACGCAAATGCACGCCATGTAATAGAAAGACTTTTCCTGTTGCTCACTGCTCCAAGTCGCTTTATAAAACGCATCAAACGCTTTTTTATATTCGCATTGATAAAATAAAACCAATCCCAAATGATAATACGGCTCGCTGTCATACGGATTCGGATTTAAATTTGTTAATCTTTCAAGCGATTTACGAAAATATTTTTCGGCGTCTTTAAATTGCCCGCGTCTTAACAGCAGCAAACCATACGCGTTATTTATGCGAATATCTCCCGCATCGCGTTTCAATCCCTCCAAATAATACGAGTCGGGCTGATAAGTTGCGTGTCTGTATTGTTCTATGTGTTGCCCCGTCAAATATAATTCTTCGTTCGTCATAATTTCTTCGGGAAGT
>JGI994J12354_10003792_pt1 | contig 13903 bp, 14 predicted proteins | sample IntmicLarv3ML3BL_FD_12354 | JGI IMG/M metagenome (IMG submission 12354)
TTCGCGCTCTGGACTTTCTGGCCCGCGAGATGAACGGGGTGCCCGTGCCCTCATATTGTTCCTGCAGGACATATTTGAAATAGAAAGCCCTTCTGAGTCCAGAGGTAATGCGGGGCTGGCACTGGTGCTTGAGCTTATTCAGGATAAGCTGGAAATCGGCATGGGCTGGAATAAATTTCCCTTTTCTTCCCATAAAGACGGTACCCATGCCCTGGTGGAAAGAACAGAGGATTGACGGTTGCCCTACAGCCTTCGCACCATAGTCCGAGCCCCTGCTTTTACTGGTGGGGGCTTTTGCATGGAGTGGGCCGGGACAGGCTGTAGCTTGCCCTATATTCCCTATTGAATTATTATCGGGCTACAGCTGTCTGAGGTGATTGTCCAAGCCCAAACTCAAACTCAATCTTTGTTCAACTCAAGTGAGGACGCTATGTCTAAGAAAATCAAACTTCAGGACCTGTCATTTTCCAATTTCGATCAACAGCCCGATGTGGAAGGAATCAAGGGGGGTGCCTATTGCCAAACTCAGTGGTACATACAACCCTATATTGACAAGAATAGGAAGCCTCAGCGCAGGTGGGTACGAAAAACAGAATGCTGGACCAAGGTAAAAGGCGGTTGGTATTAGACATTCTCCAAGGGCCGGACCGATAACCCGGCCTTTATCTTTTTCTCCGCACCGGAGCTTCAAGCCCTCGCTGTAATGGTGGGTTTTTTCTTTTATGTGCTGGGAATGGTGCTGGGAATGAAGAAAGCGGCTATAGAAAATTATCTGTAACCGCTTAAATTTAATGGCGTCTCCGGCAGGAATCGAACCTGCGGCCTACTGCTTAGGAGGCAGTCGCTCTATCCGACTGAGCTACGGAGACACTTGGTGTGCTGTTCGTTCTGGCGCAATTCAGGACCAAATTCCTGGTTCAAGTCCATTGCGTCAGGCGCTTCAACAACCGACAGCGACTTGATTAAGTGAAAAAAACTTTGAAGGCAAGGTAAAAACAAAAAGAGTCCTGTGCCCATAGGACGACACGTTTTTTCCTGTTCGCTTTCGGCCATCCTTGTCAGCCGATCTGTCTCTTTTCCGTGGCTTGGCAAAACCTTTTACGCTGTCAAGGAAACGCTCATAAAGAGGATTTTCGTTCTTTGCCAAGGACGGCGAATTTCGGGTGGAGGATATGCATCAGGACATGCATGAGTTTTGCACGAAATGCGCCTGAGCCAGGCAGAGGGCGAAAAGACCATCAATCGGTGTTTCCAGCAACACCCGTTGCCAGCACATTGGCAATGCCCTTACGCAAACCGTCCGCGAAAGCCACACGGGAATCCTCCCCATGCATTGCCGCATCCATCTGGCGGGTATGAATAAGCAGATAGCCGAGAACAAGCAGCAGTTCCAGGGCGTCTGAAGCTTCCAATTCTTCGGCTCTGGCGGATAAGGCGTCCTCTTTGACGTCCACGATAAAACCGTTTTCAATGAGCACATCGGCCATGGCGTTAATGCGCATCAGGCGTCTCGCCATATTGGCGGCTCCGCCCTTGAAATGAAAGTTTATGTAGTTTTCCTGAGTAGCTTCGCCCGCCTGCGCCTCTACTGTACAAAAATGATAGCCGAAACTGGCCTGAAGGTTGCAATAGTCGCGATCAACCAAGAAATAGTTCCGCACCATCCGCGTTGAAGCGCTGGTAATCTCCAGTTCCCGGTTGCCTGCGCTTTCCGCCACAAGAGAAAGGAAACCTTTGGCCGTGGTGCCCGTCGGCCCTGCCCAGGGAATGGCCAACATGCCCTGCCACAAGGCATGCATGGGTGGGCAGCATATCTGGTGCAATTCTATGTACTTGTCCCGCACATCCTCACAAAAGCCGTTTTCCATGTTAACGACAAAATACTGAAGCTTGCTTCCCTTATATTTGAGCTGTTTGCCATAGCGGTCGGCAAACAGGGAATCCTCCAGCGCATCCATGCGGAACATTTCTTCCACGGATTTTTCATGGCAGAAGCGAGTTATGTCATGCAACGTCCGGCAATGTTCGGGAGCGAACTCGGGAGATTCCGGGTCAATAAGGTTAAGCGGAACGATATGTTTGACAGCCTGGGTCAGAAGATTGTGTACCGGCGACCCGGAAAAATCGGCTCCGTTTTTTTTGCGGGCGACCAGAAGTTCTTCAACGCGCCCTTGCAGCACACGGGTGGAGTCGGCATCAATGGTGACCAGATCGTCTTCTTGCAGCGTTGCAGCCGCATTGCTCAAACCAAAAATCGCCGGAATGCCATATTCCCTTGCCACACTGGCCAAATGTCCTGCCGTGCCTCCATGCTCGGAAACAATGGCGGAAGCCCGGCTGAGAACCGGCGCCCAGCGCGCATAGGCATGTTCAACCACCAACACGGCTCCGGCAGAGACACGCAGCATGTCGGCATTGCGGCGAATATGAAAAACCGGTCCCACACCCGCGCCGGGGCTGGCGCATACTCCGCCTTCTAGCAGCAATGTTGCCCCTTCCGGCAAGGGAAGACTGTGCAGGCGGCCTACGCCGTCAGGCAACGCCCTGCTCTGCAAAATGATGATGTCCCCTTCCCGGTCGATCGCCCATTCCACATCCTGCGGCTTGCCGTAAAAAACTTCAAAACCCAAAGCAATCACGGCAAGTTCGATTGCCTGGGCATCGTTAAGGCAAGGTAGATCCGCTTGTTCAGGGGTGAGGGGCACTTTGACAGTGCCTTCTTCGGGAGCGGATTCTATTCTGAACGTCTTGCGCGCTATTTCGCGCTTGCTGATCGTATGCGGCAGGCTGCGCGCCACATGAAAGACATCCAGGTCGGCGCTGCCGTCAACAACGGCTTTGGGCAGCCCGGGGACAGCGCACACCACGGCATGGTCATGGCTTCCGGTCGGATCCAGGCTGTAGACCACGCCGCCCGCTTCCGCTTCCACCATTTTCAGGCAGCCGACGCACATGGGCACCTCGTCGTCGGGGATGCCCCGATTGGTCCGATACGACATGGCCGTGACGTCGTATTTGCTGGCAATGACTTCCTTGATAGTGTCAAGAAGGCTTTCTTCCGCGATATTAAGCTCGGAGCGGTATTGTCCGGCATAGGATGCCCCCAGGGCGTCTTCCCCTATGGCGCTGCTGCGCACAGCCAGCCGCAAGCCGGGATTTTGTTCAGCCAACACGCGGTAATGGGCCATTATTTCGTCTGTGAGATCATCAGGGAAAGGCGAACTCATGATGAGCTGTTGCAGGGAGGAACTGAGTGCGAAAACCGCATCCAGTTTGCCGAGGTCTGTAATCTGGATGCGCCGGTTTATTTCTTCCTGAAGATCATTGGCCTGAATAAAGCGCCGGTATCCACTGGCGGTCACGACAAAACCCTGAGGGATGGTAACGCCTATCCGCTGCCTGAGGTCTCCCAGCGAGGCCATTTTAGCGCCTGTTTCGTGGGCTAGTGAATAGTCTACCTTGTCCAGGGCAAGCACCAGCGGACCAAGTGAAAATTCCGTTTTGGGCGCGGTTATTTCACTGATGCGCTGGCCTATTTCGGTAATGCGCTCGAAAAGCACAGGATAGCCATTGTCGGACAATGCGTTGAGATACCTGACCATATTGAAGACATTGGCCGTGATGGTCGTGCATCGGGCACGCACAAAGCTCATGCCGAAAAGGCGTTCTCCCCGCATTGCCTCTTCAAGTGAGCTCATGGCGTACAGAGCGCGCTTGTTGGCGGAAAGCAAAGCCTTGAAATGGGTGCAACGGTTCTTGAAGGCGCGCCGAATGTTCTCCTCCTGGCGTTCCAGACCTTCTTTGTCGCGCGATCCGGCGAATACATTTTTTACAGCGTCTATGAATCCCATGAACGTGCCTATTCTTTCCGAGAGGCAATATCTCGGAGGCGCATGATAAGATCATTGATGGGAACAGGCTTGAGAAGGTAATCCACAGCGCCGGTCTCCACCCCCGTCATAGCGGCTTCCATGCTGGCGTGTCCGGTCAGCAGCAGCACCGGCAATTCCGGTTTCATTATCTTGACCCGCCGCAACACCTCTATGCCGTCCGTTCCCGGCATTTTCACATCAAGCACCATGGCGTCGTAGTGATTCGCCGCCACCAGCGCAAGGGCCTTGTCTCCCGAATTCGCGGTTTCTATGGTAAATCCCCGCTTATGCAAACGGTTCTGCATCAGTTCCAGAAACTCAAGCTCATCGTCCACAACTAAAACATGCATCGGGACTCCTTGTTTGTTGAGCGATTCAAAACGGATCCGGGGCGTTTTCTCCCACGGCTGCAACGTGCTGAGACAGAAAGGCTGCGGCTCTGCTTTCGGACCAGTATATCTTCTCGCCGCATGGAGAGGTGAACCCTACATGCCCGCCTCCTGCGGGCGTTTCCAAATGAAAATTCGCGCTTTGGTCGGCGAGTTTGACCGGAAAACAGGCGCCGGACAAAAAAGAATCGTTCCGGGCGTTCACCATAAGGGTGGGAATACGTATCTTGCCTAAAAAAGGCAGAGAGGAGGCCCGTCGCCAATAATCCTTCGCAGAAGCGAAACCGTGCACCGGCGCGGTGTACCGGTTATCAAACTCCGCAAAGGTTGTTATGCGCTCCAAACCGGCAAGCGGGTAGTATTCCGGATAGCGACGATGCTTAAGGCGCACTTTTTCGCGCAGGCTTTTCATAAAATAGCGCATGTAAATGCGGTTTTTGGGGCGGTCCAGTTCCCTGGCCGCTCCCGTCAGGTCGCAAGGCACGGAAAAAACCGCCGCCGCTCTGACTTCCTTCGGAACCCGGTGTGGAAATTCGCCCAGATATTTGAGCACCTGGTTGCCGCCCATGCTGAATCCCACCAGGACAACTCTGCCGTATCCCTGTCTGATGGCGAACTCTACAACGCTGTGCAGGTCGTTCGTATCTCCGCTGTGATACATGAGCGGCCCCTGGTTTATCTCACCCCCGCAGCAACGGAAGTTCCGACAAATGCAGTCCCAGCCGAGTCCCGCAAGGGCCAGCGCCATGCCCATCATATATGCGCGGCGCGAATCGCCTTCCAGCCCATGCGATAGAATGGCGACAGTATCTGAACGGCTTTCTCCGGGCAGATAAAAATCCAGGTTGAGAATATCCTGATCCGGAGTGGTGAAACGATGCCGTTTCATGGCTATATCGGGAAGGCGCCGAAACAATGAGGGAAAAACGGTTTGGGCGTGGCAACCGGGCAGCCAGACTGGCGCTTTATATGGGGATTCGTTCAAAAAAGGCATGAAGGCGTCTCCGGATAGAGGCGGGCCGGACAAAAAACACGCAATCGGGCCGGGAGAAGTTCAGAAGTTATTTTATAAATAATGACTTCTACGCGCGTCCGCCGAAAATGCATACCGCACATGACAAGGGTGCGGCAAGGCGAAACACCGGCGGTTTGCTGCTGCAATTGGTCCCGGCAGGCCTGACAATGCAAATACAACGCTTCATAAATATGCTTGTGCAAGTACTACCAAGGTTTCGATAAGGCTTCAAATAAAAAATATGCCTATGTAGAGGGAGATATTTTGTCTGTGGCACTGAACTTGCTAAAAACAGACGCAAACGCATTCAGGGGAAAAATCTGCCTCAAAGGAGTTACGATGAGCATGGACACCGGGAATATGGCAACAGCAGAAATCCCCTTGGCGGAGCATCCTTGCAGCACAACGAAGCCAGCTTTTGCGGCAGATGGCTCCAGAGAGGGAGAGCTGGCGACTTCCCTGGCCTGTCTTGCCTCGAAAGCCGCTTTTGCTTGCGTCATCCCTCAACTGCGGGATGCGTTCGAAGGCATCCGGCAGCCGGGCTACAGCGTGCTGGAAACCCTTTCCAGCAATATCAGGGAGCTTCAGGACGCCTTCGCTCAGGCGCTCTACTGCGAACTGAGCCAATTGGGTGTCGACTTCTCAATCAAACTTAGCCTGCGGCTGGACGAAAATACGAAACTCACGCTGGTGGGAGAACACCCCGACAGTGATGCAATCGCCGCAATGTTGCGGGAAAAAACTGATTTTTCCATGGCTTTTGTCGAAATAGCCGCCCAGTCCGCAGCCGTGCGCGACCTGCACAATCTTTCCACACTCATAAGCGCTTCCGGGGCAAAAAACAGCTATAGCGCCCTGACGGCCTTGCCCGGCGAAAATACCTACCAGGTGAGCCTCAAGGGCGAAATGAATCATTTTTATTTTACCCGCTCCTGAGGCGGCTGCGTATTCTATGTCCTATACGGCATAGAATCCAAATGGTCATAAGGCTTTACTAGCCACGCACATTCGTGCATACTTTTTTCTCCAGAGCTTATTACCTGGAAATGCTCAACTTCATTTTCGGAGGCGAGCGTGAATGGATTAGGCATGTCCTGCCCCTGAAAGCTCATTCGCTTTGCGCAGTGGTGCATGCTTCGGGTTCTGATCACATACGGCACCCTTCTTTATCAACAGCAAAACGTCTCTGATTCCTGTCGGGTGTCCTGAAAGCGCATTTCTTGCTGAAAGCTTTATTCCTTGCACAGAGCGAAATCTGCTCTCATAGCGAGGTTGCTGACAAACATCACGAGTGCCATATGCAACTTTCGGTAAAAATATTTCTGGAACATGACGGCGGATATGTATTCGGGCCAGGCAGGCTGGAGCTTCTCAAAGCGGTACGGGAACTCGGCTCGTTGCGTAAGGCTGCTCAAAAGTACGGCATGAGCTACCGATGGGCCTGGGGACGCCTCAACAAGGCCGAACAGGATCTCGGCCTGCCCCTGCTGGTCAGGACGGACGAACCGATAGGCGGACGCCCCATGGTGCTTACCCCTGAAGCTATCGAGATCATAGACTGGTTCGCCAAGGTGGATGAGGATCTTAAAAATGCCTTGCGCCAGGCGGACAAAACCATGCCCACCTTTCTGCACGGCATTGAGCCTGCCAGCCCGGAAGCGCAACCCCGTTTCGTGCTGGACTGATTGTTCCTGCTCTGCTGACCAACGCCCTGGCGCGTTGAAGCCGAAGTCTTTCGCGTTTCCCGGTCATAAACAACACGGCGCATACTCATGCCCAGCAATTGATAAGGAAATTCCAGCATGTCAACGCATATAGACGCCAAAGGCAATGTTATGATGGTGGATGTCTCCGAAAAGAACACCACCGAACGCACCGCCATTGCGGAAGGCCGCATAACCCTTTCCGCCGAAGCCATGGACGCCGTGCGCAGGCACGCCTTTGCCAAAGGCGACGTGCTTACCGTAGCCCAACTCGCTGGAATCATGGGGTCCAAACGCACATCCGACCTCATCCCTCTCTGCCATCCCCTGCCTTTATCCAACAGCAAGGTCGAACTTGCCGTTGAGGACAACACCATCCATGCCCTGTGCATCGTAAAGACCTGCGGCAAAACCGGGGTCGAGATGGAGGCCCTCACAGGAGTATCCGTCGCTCTGCTCACCATTTACGATATGTGCAAATCCATGGATAAGAGTATGGAAATTTCTGATATCCGTCTTTTGAGGAAATCGGGTGGGAAAAGCGGCGATTTTGTTCGTTCATAATTAGCGCAACAGTCCAGTGAGGAGGGTCCATGACAGGTATGCCCGGCCTTTATGACACGCATGGGAGAAAAATCGACTACATTCGTCTTTCGCTCACTGACCGATGTAATTTCCGTTGTGTTTACTGTATGCCGCCCGAGGGAGAGGCGCACATCCCTCATGAAGAACTGCTCAGCTATGAAGAGTTGCTGCGATTTTGCACTATTGCGGCAAAGATCGGCATCAGCCGCTATAAAATAACCGGGGGAGAGCCCTTTTGCCGTAAAGACGCGATAAACTTCGTCCGCAATCTGAAAAAAATATCCGGCGTGGAGCAGGTCACCATTACCACCAACGGCGCCTATCTGGCGAACCATGTGGACGAACTGGCTGCAATCGGCGTTGATGGCGTAAATGTCAGCTTCGACAGCCTCCGTCAGGAACGCTTCACTACTATCACCCGCAGCAAAATCAAGGTGGCTGACATCAAGGACGCCATGGCCGCTGTGCGGGCAAAGGGAATTCGCGTCAAAATGAATGCCGTGCCCCTGCGTAATTACAACGAGGACGACCTGCCCGAACTCACCCGCTTTGCCCTTGAACACGGCTACCATATCCGTTTTATCGAACTGATGCCTGTCGGCTCCGGACGTATTTACGAGGGCATCGCGCAGGAAGAAATACAGGAGATGATCACACGCGAGTTCGGCCCCCTCACCCCCCTTGGTCGGGTGATCGGAAACGGCCCCGCCGAATGTTACCATGTGGGAGGACATCTGGGCAGCGTGGGCTTTATTTCAGCCATGAGTAAAAAATTCTGCCACTCGTGCAACAGAATTCGTTTCACTTCGCTAGGCTATTTAAAAACCTGTCTGCATCACAATATCGGGGTGGATCTCAAACCTCTTTTGCGGGAAAAAGCTTCCGCTGAAATAATTGAAAGCGCCATCAGGGACGCTGTCAGCAAAAAGCCCAAAGCCCATGAATTCAGCCGTACTCCTCTCGAAGGAGACAACCAGGGCTTTTTCATGAACAGTGTAGGGGGCTGAAAACACGATTTTTTCGCATACCGGTCGGGTTCGCAAATATTTTAGAGGGTATTTCATAAATAGGAATTTTGTTCTCCTGCAAGGGAGATGAGTTTTGTATAAGGGAGTGTATTCTTCTCATACAGGGCCGAAGTACAAAACGAAATCTGACACAGCAGGAGAGCAAAAGAACATTTATGAAACAGCAAGGAGAAACAGCATGCCTATGGTAAAAGCTGTGTGCATCAGCAAAAAAAAGGGCACAGCCAAACGTAATGTCGGTTCTGGTCTGCTGATAGAAAACCACGGACTGGAAAACGACGCCCATGCGGGTAACTGGCATCGCCAGGTGAGCCTTCTCTCCTGGGAAAAAATTGAGGCTTTCAAGGCGCGGGGCGCCATTGTGATGGACGGTTGCTTTGGCGAAAACCTGATTGTGGATGCCATCGACTTTGCCACACTGCCCGTTGGCACACAGCTAGCCTGTGGCGACGTTTTGCTTGAAATTTCCCAAATAGGCAAAGAATGTCACGACAAATGCCAGATTTACCACACCATGGGCGAATGTATCATGCCTACGCAGGGCGTGTTCGCCAAAGTCCTGCACGGTGGGCAAATCAAAGAGGGCGATACAATGCGTATTGTGGAATAGCCGAAAACGCCGCCCCTGTGATTTCTTTGCCACAAGCAAAAAAAATCCTGAATTCGCCTGTCATGTCCGGCTATGTTGTTGGCAGAAAATTGCTCTGCCCCGGTATGGCAACGCAGACGGGAGTCGCATGGCAGATCTTGTAACGGTTTTTTCCACTTTTGATGTCAGCATGGCCTATCTGGCGCGCGCGCAACTGGAGGACGCGGGCATTCCCTGCTATCTTGCCAACGAGCATCAAGTGGCCTTGGGTGTGAGGTATTCCAGCCTGCTCGGGGGCATTGAGGTCAAAGTGCCGGAACCGGAAGCCGCCCGCGCTCTGGCTTTATTGCAGGAAGAGTATATACCGGACGCGAAATCTCCTGTTGCAAAGGATGCCCTTACTGGCAGCTCCGCATCCAGCCCGGCAGACCATTTGCCCCCTCCGCCCGAAGCCTTTTTGTCCGATATCGTCTGTCCCCGGTGCCAAAGTCCACGGCTGGAGTGTAAACAATCTCCTCGACTCTTCCCTCTGCTGTTCGCCTGTCTTGCCAGCATCTACGCACCGACAACCTACAAACGGCGTTACACATGCCTCAATTGCGGGCTTAAATGGAAAGACTAAAACTGAGTCTACGTCCGCCTGAGAAAACATATGGTTGACAATACCCGATTCCCTTCTCCCCTGTGTGCGGAAAGACGCATCACCCGCATCAGCTCCAGCGGCAGATCCGAGGTAACGGACGTGCTTTTGGTGGAAGCACGCTATGACCTCTATTGCAATGCCGCAAAGATTGCCACGCTGCACTGCTCGCCCAGCAATCTGGAGGATCTGGCCGTCGGCAATCTGTTCGCAAGAGGACTGCTTCCCTGCATGGAGGCGCTCAAAAGCCTGACGATCGATATAAAAGAAAGGAAAATTGAAACGGCTGTTTCGTCCTGTACACAAGATAGTCTTGCTCTGCAAAATGACGCGGACGATGTGAAGCTGCTTGTTCGGCAGGTGCACGGACTGCAAAAACTATTTGACGAGCACGGCAAACTTCATCGAAAAACCGGCTCCGCCCATAGCTGCGCCCTGGCTACAACGGATGAGGTTCTGCTGTTTCTTGAGGACATCGCCCGGCACAACGCTCTGGATAAACTTGTGGGGGCCATGCTGCGTGGCAATGTCAGCCCTCACGGCAAAATTATTCTCCTCAGCAGCCGCCTGGCCAGGGAAATGACGGCGAAAGCCATTGGCAGCGGCGTAAAGCTTCTTATCGCGCCGGGGGCTCCCTCGCTGGCTTCCGTGGAACTGGCCGACAGGCATGGCATAACCCTGCTTGGCTTTGTGCGTAACGACAACATTAATATCTACACTCATCCCTATCGGGTGATCTGAGTGCGCCCTATGCCCTTTCGCCCTCCGGCTGCGTGAGCCATTGCCTGCTCTTTCAGGCGAATACCAGAAGAGTATATTCCTTCATAACAAGCGACTTGGCGGCGGGCACTCCACAGGCCCGCCGCAAGCGTTGTGTGAAGCCGACTCAGGGCTTTGAGGCAGTGCCGTTCTTCCCCCCCAATGCGCCATACGACTCTTTCAGCGTGTTTCTGTCAAATTCTCTGAGACGCTTTTTCTCTCCAGCGATTATATCTTTCCGAAAGTCTTCATCCAGGTCCTGCCACAATTGTCTACTCTCAAGGCCGACAAGATAACGTTGCTTCACAAGCTCTACTTCCGGCAGATCAGCAAGTATGACAGCGTAAACATACAGATCGTCTTGCTCAAGAGGCATGCCGGATAATCGTTGTTTTATTTTTTCCACAACGTTGACGTAACACGGAATGAATACCTCCCTGTCCCGTCCCATGGCCTCCTGCAGCCTGCAGCGATCGAACAGTGTCCCCAAATCATCCGGCTGTGATGCAAGAATAGTCTCCATATCCAGCAGTGCCGCCTCACCTTGCCCCTGCCCCCAAAGGAGACCCGCCCGCAGTTTCAATGCATCGGTATATTTGGGGTATTGTTCGATAATATCGTCTAGCAAAGCCACGGCTGCCTTTAAGTCACTCTCCCGGATACGTTCCATCACGGAATCCATTACGGAATCCATGCGGTCGTGGGGAATCTCCTGATCCGCAAGGCTCATGCAAGCCGGAAAGACTGCCAGGACCGACAACAATAAAACAATTGTAAGTTTCTTATTGTTAATCAGCATATTCAACTCGTAGATGAAATTCCTTTCTAATTATGGCAGTAGTAGGACGCGCAGGGTACTCTAGGGGCCTGACTGATGGTAGTGTCAGTCCGAAATTAGCGAAATACGTTCCTTCAAGTTTCAGAATAACTACATTTCTGTCTGTAAATTCGGGCAGATCGAATGTCTCTTCGCCAATAACCGTTGATCCTGCGGGTGTGAAATATTCGTTAAAGTGTCGCCTTACAGTTTTTCTGCTTATCTCATCTCCATTTTTAGATAAAGACAAGTTGACAACCCATTTGAGATCCAGAGGGGCGTTGCCAGGTCTCCAGATCGGCGGTTTTGCTAAAACGCTGATAGACAGGCGATTGTTCCCCTCCAGAGAAAGGTGGCCCCACAGGACAAAAGTTGCATCCGGAATAAATGCATCCAGTTGACTATCGCGTGGTATTTGAGCTTGTTTTTTTTCATGAAAATATGTCTCGGCAAGTGCATACTTAAAGCCGCTCTTGGGAAGTTTGTCCAGCATTGCCATAAAGATTCTCCATGTATTTCATGAGGTGGTAGTAAAAACCGAGAGTTTTGCCTTATGAATGATATGAAGAATGGCAGCCTAACGGCAAGCAATGCTTGCCTACACCCATTTGGCGGCAAGAATTTGCCACAAATCCTTGCCGAACATCTCACTCCTGAAATGACTTCTAATTTCCGCAAACCGCTGCAACATCCAGGGTGAACTCGCAGGGCTTGCTGCTTTCTTCCCAGGCTCTGCGATCCGTTTGCATGGTGCAGGGCGCATCTTCGATCAGCGCCTGCTTGCGCCCGGCATCGCAAAGCAGCAGAATCACATTGTCGTCCACTACTTTCACCAGAACGCTATCCGAAGCAAATGGCTCACAGAGAGACGGATCTCTCTGGCAGGCCAGAGCCAGCACATCGGCGTTTTGTTCCGGTCCGCGCCATACTTCGCCTTGCACCGCATTGGCGAGGCGACGCAAGTTCACGGCTTGCTGGTTGAAATCTTCCTGCCGGATCGTTTCTTGTCTTATACACGAAATCAGCTGCATCGATATGAAGAGTATACAAAGAATACGCATCATCATCACTCCCACAGGGTAATAAGTCCGTTCTCGTCCTTGCCGGTATCAAGACTCCAATTACGTATGGAGGAAAGATCCGGGATTTCGTCCGTTAGACAGTAACGGCAGATCAGCCCCCAAAAAAAACGCACTTCATCTGTGGCCTTTGCGAAGATCTCGTCAAAGTTCATGGTTTTTCCACCAGGCACGGACAAATTGCGAATGTATTCATCCGAAGGCTTGTCCGGGAATTGCAGACCCGTGGAGGCCAGATAGTGCCTGCCAAAGGCAAGAAGCTTGCCAGCGCCTGCGGTGGTCAGCATTTCGCGAAACTTGCCATGCCAGGCTCTGAAGTCGGGTCTTTCTTCCTGAAAACGGGCGGCATCCGTGACTTGCAGCATGTGCCGCCAAATGTTGCGAATGTCCGGATCCAGTTGCTTTTTGTCATCAGGGTCCGAACAGGCGGCTATGCCGTTGTGAATAAAGTTACCCAGATATATCTCGCCAACATTCATGAGTTTATAGATAAATACATCCTGATGCATCTCGCAAGTGCGATGCGCTGTGGCGTTCTCGGCGTAGGGGCCCACTTTCAGTTCCACAACGGGATGCACGACAACATCGGTAATGACGTGCGCGGCAAAACCAAGAATCCAGGCCAGCCCCTTGTATTTGTTCTCGCCGGTAAGGTTGCGGACATACTCCATGCCGCACCGCAAACGGTCGCCGGCGCGTTCGAGATGCATGGCGTTGGCCCAGCCTTTGGCGGCTTTGCTGGTAATATCCATATACGGATAATCGGGGCTGATTGAACCCAGTTCCGTATATTTACTGTAACTCAGCAGCGGGGCCAGAGTTTTTAAGGGCAAATTACCGAGCCCCTTGATTCCGGTGGGGCTTCCCAACAATGCCACAAGCGTCAAATGCGTGTAGGCTCCGGCCATGGCGAACCTCTGGAGGTAAAGTTGTTCAGCGGGACATGCTGAAAACAGATTCTGACTACAAGACAACTTGCAACAAATATGACGCAATACAAATAAGGTAGAGACGTTTATAACCACAAAACAAACGCCGTGTCGATAACAACTCTGTGACGTAAATTGCTATTTAGAGCATTTTCACTTTGAAATGCTTGCTTAACGGCGAGCCAAGCTCGCCTACAAGCATTTCGTGGCAAGGATTTGCAGGCAAATCCTTGCAGAGCNGATACACTTTTTCAAAGTTGATCTGCTCTAGCATTGATTATAGATACAAACGGATTCGGAGTAAATTGTCCTGGTGGGCAGTTCGNCTCTNTTGATACTATTTCTTCAAGCATGCGTTGGAGAGNTGGCTNTCTCTTTTCCCACCGCATACCTGCTCGGGGTATTGTTCTTCGTGCTCGGGCCATGTATCAAAAGGCTGTTCCCTCCATTCAACAACAGGAGATGACGATGAAAGTAGCGGTAATCAATGGTAGTCCC
>JGI994J12354_10003793_pt1 | contig 13902 bp, 14 predicted proteins | sample IntmicLarv3ML3BL_FD_12354 | JGI IMG/M metagenome (IMG submission 12354)
TAATATCGCGTCCGGCAAGCGAGAGGCGGCCTTTCATCGCGGCAAGGTCGGTTTCGGCAATAGAGCCGCGGGGGTTTTGCATCTCCTCGCGAAGTGCAAGTTCCAAGTTTTTATCGGCAAAAGCGGGTCCCGTGTTACTCGCACTGCCCATCAGGCCGAAAACACTGAATGCGGCAAGCCCGAGCACCACCGCGAGCAACGCGGCCCAGATACGTTTTTTCGTGGAGTTTTTTTGTGCTGGCGTGGTGGTTGCCTTGGCTTTCCGGGGAATATCGCGGACCGGTAGGGTATCGCGTTCGGCCCCGAGGGTCTGGTCGGGAAGGAGTGAACTGAACAGTTTGTTATAGAACTTTTCTTTGTCGTGGAAGCGGGGTTCCAGTAGAGCCTGGATGTTGCCAAGCTGCATTTTGAGGCCGTAAGGTAGTTCTGTTTCTTCAATATGGACGCAGAGCATGTATTTTCTCTGATCTATGGCAAAGACTATTTCTTTGCGTACGTTATGCGAGGCAACAGCTGCATCGGAAATAAATACAAGGAACACAGCCGCGCCTGCCAGGGCTGACGCGATTTCATCCGACCAGTCCGCGCCGGGGTCTATACCCTCATCGTACCAGATACGGAAACCCTCATTATGTAACCGGGTGATGTGGGAAAATACCACCTCGGAATTCTTGTGCGCATAACTGACGAAAATATACGGACTTTCGCCTTTGTAGGCGTCGAATGGCGGGATGAGGCTTTCCATATAATCTCCTCGTTTTCAATTACTGGAGCAGGTTCAAAATACTCCACTCATGCCTATGTAATGACTAAAAATGATACTATGACAATATAGGATTGTCCATGCGGTAAAGTGGCTGGTGTTAGGCTATTTTTCCCTGATACTGCGTCAGGCCGTTGCTGCCTGGCTAAGAGGAAGAAACGTCTAAAAATTCAACGAACGGTGGTCTGGAGGTGTTGCGTAACGCCGTACTCTGCAAGGCAATTTTGATTTGGGTCATCATAAATACGCTCTTATATCCTATTTGGGATTAAGAAAGCTTGAAAACCTAGCAACTCAGCAGTAATATATGGTTGAGGTGATGCATATGATGATAACAACAAAGGGGCGTTACGCGTTACGCGTCATGATAGATCTTGCCGAAAATCAGAAAGATGGTTTTACCCCCTTGCGGGACATCGCAAAGAGGCAAGAAATATCTTGGAAATATTTGGAAACCATACTCCCTATCCTTATAAAGCATAATTATCTGATAGGACTTCGGGGTAAGGGAGGCGGTTACAGGCTTGCACGGGCACCTGAAACATACACAATTGGCAGTATTCTTAAAATATTGGAGAGTAGTATTGCTCCTGTGGCATGTCTTGAGGATGGGAGAATCCCTTGTGCAAGAGTTGCGGCGTGCAAAACGCTCCCCATGTGGGAAAAATTATATAAAATGATTGATGAATACCTAGAGAGTATTACTCTCGCGGATTTATGTGAAGATGGCAAACAAGTTAATATTTTAGTTTAATTAACAAAAATCTGTGTAAGATTTTTTTTGACCTATAAACATATTTACATAGTACGTTTATAGGTTTATTTAGGTCAAAACGCACTTGCACAGTGTAAGACGCTCAAGCCTAATACCGAGGAATTATAGCATGCCTACTGGATCATATAAATTTGAAACTCTTCAACTTCATGTGGGACAGGAACATTCTGACTCTGCCACAGATGCCCGCGCAGTGCCGATCTATGCGACCACATCCTATGTGTTCAAAGATAGTGCACAGGCTGCTGGTCGTTTTGGACTTTCCGAGCCTGGCAACATTTATACGCGTTTGATGAATCCGACTTCCGACGTTTTTGAAAAGCGGATAGCGGTACTGGAGGGAGGGGCTGCCGCGTTGGCAGTGGCATCCGGTTCTGCGGCTATTACCTATGCCATCCAGAATATTGCCAGAGCCGGAGATCACATTGTTTCCGCCTCCAACCTTTATGGCGGAACCTACAACCTTTTCACAAATACATTAGCTGAGCAGGGAATTGAAACCACGTTTGTAAAACAGGTCGATCCGGAAAATTTTGAAAAGGCCATCCGCGAAAACACAAAGCTGCTTTATGCTGAAACTCTGGGCAATCCCAATTCGGATGTAGTTGACCTGCGGGCCATTGCCAAGATTGCACATAAACACGGTATTCCTTTTGTTGTGGATAGCACCTTTGCCACACCATATTTACTCCGGCCTATAGAGTATGGGGTCGATATTGTGGTGCATTCTGCTACAAAATTTCTTGGTGGGCACGGGACTGTGATGGGCGGCGTCATTGTGGATGCTGGCACGTTTGACTGGGCGCAGAATGATAAATTTCCCGGCTTGTCGCAGCCAAACCCTTCTTATCATGGTGTTGTGTTTGCCAAGGCCGTTGGCAACCTCGCCTATATCGTCAAGATGCGGACAACACTTTTGCGAGATCAAGGGGCAACCATATCCCCGTTTAACTCCTTCCTGCTCTTGCAGGGGGTGGAAACGTTGTCGTTACGGGTTGAACGTCATGTTGCAAATGCGCTCAAGGTTGTAGACTTTTTAAGAAACCATCCTGGTGTGGAAAAAGTCAACCATCCGTCTTTGGAAGTAGGCCGGGCCAAGGAGTTGTATGAGGAATATTTTCCGAACGGGGGTGCATCAATTTTTACGTTTGAGATAAAAGGTGGCGCACCTGCGGCGCAAAAATTCTCGGAAAGCCTGTGCCTTTTTTCGCTTCTGGCAAATGTCGCAGATGTTAAATCGTTGGTAATCCATCCGGCATCCACGACCCACTCACAACTGTCCGAAAAGGAACTACTTGCCAGTGGCATCAAACCGAATATGGTGCGTTTGTCCATAGGAACAGAGCACATTGACGATATTCTCTATGATTTAGAGCAGGGATTCCGTGCCGTTGCGTCAGGGAAAGCATAGCAATGTAATGGTAGCCATAAGCGGCGGCGTTGATTCAAGCATCGCTACATTGTTGAGCGTGGTGCTTGGACAGAGTCTGGGCAGAACCAGGCCGGGGTTTGGCTTGGGAGTGATTATGTGGCTTTTGTTAGGAAGGAATCTGTCGCTAATGGAGAGCCAACGTTTTGAGAAGGCTGTCCTTGGGTTGTGGAAACCAAAGATGGAGTGAGTACCAAAGAAGACGGCTCCTAAACGTCACAAGCGAGAAACGGCCTATCCGCTCCTCAAGGCACTGACGCACAAGGGCATCAAACGCATTTTCAATGCGATATGCAGATGTTGGTATCGTCTTTTGCGTATGACCAATTACCAACAAGTATACCAACAAATCTATCGGGTGCAAGCGGGTCTAGGCGGACTAATATGGGTGGGAATATCCACAAAAGCTAAGTGCGACAAGCCTTGCCGGATATTGTCGCACTTAATAACTTTTTTGAATGGTGGGCAGTACAGGACTTGAACCTGTGGCCCCCGCCGTGTGAAGGCGGTGCTATTGGCATTTTTACATTTTTCATCTATCTTCACTTTACGTCATTTTCACTTACGAATTATTGGCTTTATCGCATTTTAGGCGAAGATGATTTTTCACTTAGCGTGACTTCCTATCCTCCTCTTTCATCCAAAATCGCGGGATAAGAGCGGGATAAGAATGAGGCAAATTGAGCACCGCTTTATAGAGATAGTAGACAGGCCATTTTATCCCGCGCCGTCCTGTTTATCCCGCGCAAGGAGCAATAACTATGGCAGTTATTTGGATAAAGACGAGTTTTTTAGGTGTCCGCTACCGTGAACATGCCTCACGCAAGCATGGAGTGAAGTTCGACCGTTGTTTTTCAATCCGCTATAAGGTGGACGGTAAGGATAAAGAGGAAGTCACAGGTTGGGCTTCTGAGGGAATGAGCGCGGAAAAAGCCTTTAAAATGCTGAGTGCCATTCGCGAAAATATCAAGAATGGTGCTGGCCCAAAATCTCTTGCTGAAATACGGGAAGAAAACGAACAGCAGGAGGCCGCAATTCAGGCAGAGAAGCGCGATAAGGGGAAAGCAAAAATCACCTTCTCCGATTTTTGGGAAAGCGACTACCTTCCTGCCGCCGAGCTTAACCGGACTCCGCGCTCTTTGGAAACTGAACGAGGATACTACAAAAAATGGATTGAGCCTGGCTTGGGGAGCATCCCCCTACATAAGATTGACGCTGCGAAAGTGGAAGCCATCATGCTGCGAATACAAAAAGCCGGGAAAAGTCCCGGTACGGTGAGCAAAATTATGGGGCTTATCTCGCAAGTCTGGAACAAGGCGGCAGCGCACGAACTGGTTCAAGGAGATTCTCCCACTCGCAAGATAAAGAAGCCGCAGCAGGATAATCGGCGGGTACGGTTTTTATCGACTGAACAGGCAAAAAGTTTGCTGGATGCGCTCAAAGTTCGTTCATCAGCCGTCCATGACGAAGCACTTCTTTCGTTGCTGTGTGGCCTACGTGCAGGGGAAATACATAACTTGACATGGGGCGACATTGACCTGAAAAACGGAACCATCCTGATCCGTGACCCAAAAAACAAACGGAACCGTCACGCCTTCATTTCTGAGGACGTGGAAACCATGCTTAAAAGACGGCATCAGGAGCAGGCGACCACTGAATTGGTTTTCCCTACCTACAACGGCAAACCGCGTATGTGGGTGTCCGACACCTTTGCCCGTACCGTAGATGAACTGGGTCTGAATAATACCGGAGAAGTCATTCAGGACAAGGATGGCAACGACATTCCAGTGCGTATCACCGATGCCCGGCAGAAAGTTGTGTTCCACACGCTTCGGCATACCTTTGCATCATGGTTGGTGCAGCAGGGAACTCCGCTTTATACGGTAGCTGAGCTTATGGGACACTCCACGCTAGAAATGAGCCGTCGTTATAGCCATTTGGCTCCTGACACGCTCCGCAAGGCGGCATTGAGCTTGCAAGGGCATTTGTAAGCGGTGATAGCAATTTCAAAAGCGGTCTTGACTTTGCACCAATAATTAGTACATTGCTTGTACGAGGAACGCATGGCACAGAATTTTTGGCACGTTGTGCTTTCGCGGAAGACAGCGAAGGTTTTCCCGAAATTGCCGGAGCGAATAAAAGAAACACTGGCGTTGCTTATCGCAGATATTGAAGAAGGTGGCCCCGTGCGCGGAGATTGGCCTAATTACAGCAAACTTGGGCCGAACACACACCATTGCCACCTTAAAAAAGGGAAACCGACCTATGTGGCGGTTTGGGTTGAAACAGAAGTTGGTGTTCAAGTGGAGGTGACCTATGCAGGTACACATGAAAAAGCCCCATACTGATGCAGTCAGCATGACCTTTATCGGGCCTATTGCCATGCTGGAACAGGCTCTTGAGGCTATGCGCTCTCTTGGCTTTAAAGAGTCAGAGCGGGTGACTGTTAATCAGCAGGCCGAGGGTTCAATTCCTTGGCGCGAGACAAGTTATTTCAAAGATATAGAGCATAAGCTACCTTCCGTCTTTCTTTCCGGTGCACGTCACCGCGAAGGACTCACACAAATAGAGCTTGCCGAGCGTTCCGGCATCCCCCGCCGCCATATCTCCGAAATGGAAAATAACAAAAGGCCCATCGGCAAGATGAATGCCCGTAAACTGGCGGAAGTTCTCAATATCGATCCCCGACGTCTGTTGTCGGTGTAGACACATGCTCCACGGTATGGAGCCGCGTAAAAAAGAAGAAAATCGTTTTATTGATTTTGGGGAGGCATCCATTATACGTTGATACGCTAATGGATGCCTCCTATTGTGTTATAGGCGTTAATTTTTATTTTTGTTTTACCAGTGCAAGAAAGGCAAGAAGTGATTCTCTTACAGACATGGCAACATAAGGAAGGGCCTCGTCATTGTCGTTTCGCTTAGCAAGTTCTGCCTCGCACACATTTAAAACCTTGGAAATCATTTCTTGGCTCTGCTTTTCAAACTCTTCAAAGTCATACTTTCTCTTATTCTTATTCATACCAAAACTCCTTTTGGAGTTTGCCAACATGCCGCAACGAAGCTATTGCCCATAAAAAACCGCCCGTATTGAAACAAGACGGCTTCTAAACGCCACAAGCGGAAAATAGCCATTTTATTTCTCAAAGGCCACGCACAAAGGAATCAGACGCATTCTCGATGCGGTATGCTGATGTAAGATGCCTCACTGTGCGCGGCAGCTTGGGCGAATAGAGCTTATATGTTGAGTAGCTACAACATCATGATTCCTTTTTAATGAACGGCGGACGAAAATTCCCCAATAGAGGAAAGTTGCAGGGGCGGTAGAATATAAACCGAGCGGCGATGCTGCCCACGATTATGCCTCCAAAGACATCAACAGGATGGTGCGCCCCAAGCCATAAGCGCGAAATTCCAACAGCCGTAATCAACAACGAGAGCGAGATAAAGACTTTTTTTCTGCCGAGCCGTAACGCCAGCGGCAAGGCTGTTGTGATAATGGAAACCGTATGGCCGGAAGGGAATGAGGAATAATCATGCGAAAAGTTGAATGGGTGTAGAGGCAGGGGATGCCCCGGCCTCGGCATTCCCAATCCCGCTTTTAGAAGTTGCGTTACAGCCAAAGCATAGATAAGCGCAATGATGACAAAACGAAGTACAAAAATAATGCGATCTCTATCTCTCACAGCAACGGCATATATAAGTATGATACAATACGCGGCGTAAAGAGCAGACGCTGAATAATTCGTTATTGCCCGCATTGCCATTGTTATGATGGGGTGTGCTCGACGAAGAGCCTCATACCAAATTCGTGGCTGCTCTCCCCAAAATCCGTGCAAAACACCTGTTATGATCACAGCAAACAATAGCGGGGCTAAGATAGCCAAGTGCAACCGCCAAGGATAGCTGGAGCTTTTGCGTAGTAAAATTGCAAGACTGCTTGGTTCTATGGATATTGCCATATTCCATAATGTCTTTAGGGAGCGCATGTCCACTTTCACTACTTTAATGGTGTTCGCGTAGGCTTTTTGCGATTACCCACAAGCCAATCAGACCCGCTTCCGGCTTTGTTTGCGTCTGCTTTGGGAGTGCTTTATAGGCTTTACCGTCCAAAGTACTCCCATGATTGGAAGCCCGGTCACGGCGTGGGAGCGGTGCGCAAGAAGCTACAACGTCCTCTTTCAGTTGCTTTTGCGTAAAAAGGTCATATGCACACTGATATGATGCCACTGCTCTGGAAATGACTGCTTCATCTTCATTATAGCTGGCTCCAGAAGGCTTTTCCGGTAAAGACGGTTCAAGGTGCGTCACTTCGGCACTCGCGTCAGGCTTCAAAACAACGAGCCTATTTTTTGTTCGGAAGCCAAGGAGCTGGTAAGTGGATATCCAGGCGCGTCCTTGGCCGTACGGCAATTCCCGTGCATTGGTTCCAAAAAATGGAGAACTGTATTCCCAGCCGAGACTCGCCAGAAGTGTCGGGGCAACGTCAATCTGGCTACATAGAGTGTCGATTTTCTCCGGCTGAAAGAATTGTGGGCCATACATAATACAAACAATCCCGTAAGCGTCTGCCGGAACTTCCGTCTTGCCCGCGATTGAAGACGGGTGATCTCCCACAAAAACAAAAACCGTATTATCAAACCAAGGCTTTTCCCGTGCGTCGCGCATGAATTTTCCTACAGCGTAATCCGCATAGCGGACAGCGGCACGGCGAGAACCCGGCTCCATATCTACTTTCCCTGCCGGGAATGTGAACGGGCGGTGATTGGATGTTGTCAGCAATACCTGTTGGAACGATTTGCCCGTCTGAAAACTTTCATCCGCCAAGCGGATGCTTTCAGAATATAAATCTTCATCACATTGCCCCCAAGCATTAGAGAACGTTGTGCTTTGCTTGGAGAAGTCGAGTTTGTCAGTCACGCGGTAGCCATTACCGGCGAAAAAGACGTTCATATTGTCAAAAAAACCAATGCCGCCATAGATAAAGTCTTTCGTATAGCCATTATGGTGAAACGGAGTGCCAAGCGTGAAAAGCCGCTCGTTGTCCGGCCTTCGGACAATGGAGTTGCCCGGCGTAGGCGGGATGCTGAGCATGATGGCTTCAATACCCCGAACCGTGCGCGTTCCGGTGGACATCATATTGGTGAAAGACAAACCTTCATCCGCCAGGGCATTAAGATATGGGGTGTGTTCGCCAAGCAGTTTGCTGCCCATGCTTTCCATGATGACAATAATGACGTTTGGTTTCTTCTCCGTGTCGGTTGGTGCGGTCATACGGAGAAGGTTTTCGCCTTTAACCGGCTCAAAAATGATATTGGCGTCTCGGATTTCTCCTTTCATCAGGTTGAAGGCTTCACGGCGATCCATTGTTTTGTAAAAAGCGCGATAATCGAGTTCGTTGTTCCGGAAGGCTGAAAATAGCTCATATGTTCCATTTTTGGCATATTCGTTCCAAAACCTGTTTTGATCACCGGCAAAAGGCGCAAACGAAAAAAACAGTAGTGCCGCTACCGTATATAAGATTGCCAGCGTTCCTAACCTACCGACAACCGTGCCATTATAGGAGAAATAATCCCCTGGATTTCTCTCAAGTTTGGGTAAACACCGGCGCAGCTTTTCCCACACAAAAATTGTAATTGCCACAGCAAAAAGAGCTACAGCCAGCATCAACCATCCTAATGGATAAGCCTCAATGATGTTCTGTATTACTTCGGTGGTATAGATGAGGTAGTCAACGGCGATAAAATTAAAGCGGCAAGCAAACTCTTCCCAAAAGAAAAATTCCGCAACGGCTTGAAAGAGGAAAACCCCCGAAAACAGAAATATAATCAGGCGTGAGTAATATTGCCCAACGCGATACAGAAGAAATCGGTTGGTAGGCAGCAGAATAAGTGTTGCGGGAAAGAGTAATGCAAAAGCGAGTGTGGCACAGTCATTTATCACCCCTTTCACCAAATTGGAAAGCATGGGGGCGGAAAAGGGCAAGACTGACGGGAAATAGATTTGCAGTGTGAGTCGTAAGGCAAAATTGAGGACAATGAAAATTAGCCCCAGGCACACAATGTATCGGAATCTGAACTCACCGGCTTTTCTGAAAAGACTACTTATCATATCCGCTCCGCTATGGATTATGGCGTTTTCAAGGCTTTCGCCTTACCCATATGGATATGATATTTTTGGTAACCCGGCTTATTTATTTGTAATGAATTGTCACATCGACAAAAAAGACAAGTTACACAATCGCGTTGCCAGCGTTACTATTTTTCGGAGGAGTGAATGCGCTTTTTCGCAAAAGGTGATTACCACCAAGGCTAAAAACATGGTGGTCAGCGTATGGGAAAGAAAATGCTCCCCCCTCGCCATTTGATATACCCCCATGCTCCACCCGGCCAACAGGCCAAGGCTCAGCAGAAACTTTCTCATGACATTTCGTACCGGGAGATAGTACAGGGCCATAAGAGCAAACCCGCCGCTGGCGTGCCCAGCGGGAAAACTACGCCCGCCACCAACTGTCCCATAGGTATAAAGGTGGCTTATAAAGCCTATATGTTGGTGTTTTCCGCCAAAGGGAAGCACGTCTATGGGACTATAAACTCCAGTTAGCCACTTGAGGGTGAAAATTGCCAAAGGTATGAAGACAAGGCTCAAGACAATAAGTAACGCCGGCTTTCTCCACTGCCGCAACTGCGCTTTGTCGAACTGAAAAAAGAATGTTGCTCCAAAAAGGAAAAGAAAAGCGGCCCCGATGCAGACAAGTATAATCTTGGGGCCAGTATAAAGAAGGAACTTATGATTGTTGTGAAACGCTTTTGAAATAAGCCATTCACCATGTTGGAAAAAAAGTTGCTGGACGTAGGTATCAACGCTCGGAATATTTTCGAGAACTATACAGGCAAGAGTGGCGAATAACCAAAAGAGAGGCTTTCCTCGCAATGTAACTAATAACTCCATGTTAATTCTGTGAACGATTACTCGTTCAGCTTTTCACTATAAATTGGTAAAGTTACCATGATACACAAGCCGGGATTGGTATTGTGGGCCACGATATTTCCACCATGTTGGATTGCGGCCTCTCTGGCGAGTGCGAGGCCAAGCCCCACGCCGCCGCTGGTTCTGGCGCGAGAACTGTCTACCCGGTAAAAGGCCCGAAAAATCTCTTCCAGCTCTCCCTCTGGAACGCCAGGGCCGAAATCTCTTATGTTTATATAAATATTGTCGTTTTGCTGTCGAGCAGCAACATCGATGGAACTCTTGACCGGGCTGTAAAAGATAGCGTTGGCCAGGATGTTGCCGAACATGCGCTCCAACTGTTGTGTGTTCCCATAGACATTGAGGTTGCGCTCAATCTCGGTCTTTACGCCCTTACTCGCTATCTCGCCCTGAAAAGCGAAGTCATCCGCCAGTTCACGGAGTATCTCGCTAATACTGACGATGCTATTTTCTCCCAAGGCCAAAACTTTATCCTTAGCCTGCTCCAGCAAAAGGGAAATCATATCGTTCATCCGCGCAACCTCTTTTCCAAGGCGGCGCGTGATTTCAACGATTTCAGCCTCTTTGTATCTGCGGTCCAATAAATCCGTGGCGACAGAAATTCTTGTAAGCGGTGAGCGTAATTCGTGGGAGATATTGGCCAAAAGCTGGCGTTCATTGTGCCGTTGGGCTTTTATCACGTCAGCCATATCATTAAAATTGCTGGAGAGTAGATCAAAGGCATCTTTTTTGTTTCCTGTAACGGGAAGGTGTACTTCCAAATTGCCGCTAGCCAGAGCTTTGGAGGCTTTGGCAATTTTGCCCAGTTTTTTCGTTAATATTCTTGAAAGGACATAGCCACAGGCCAGAGAGGGAAAAGCTATGCTAATGCCCCAAAGCACGGCTTCGTGCCAGGGCTGAAAACCACCATAAATATCGGCCAGCAAAATCGTGGCGAGAGGTTCACATACAAACTCCACCAACCCGACTACGAAGATAAGCAATGCCACAATGAAAGCGTAAACCTTCCAGAAAAGCGGCATTGCGCTGAAAAGAGCGTGTAGACGCGCTCTCATTTTGTTTCCCCGGCAAGGAGATAGACATATCCTTCACCCCGGACGGCCTTGATGCGCTCCCCATTATCTTGGCGCGGTCCAAGTTTTTTGCGAAGACGGCTTACCAGCATGTCTAGGCTTCGATCCATCGGATACGATTGATGCCCGAAAATGGATTTATAGAGGAAGTCCCGCTCAACGACTTCGCCGATATTTTGGATAAGATGTGTCAACAAACGAAGCTCGGATACGGTCAATTCCTGTTGTTTGTCGCCGATGTTTACGCAAAGCGCGGCACGGTTGATGGTTATATCGCCAACGTATTGCAACGCCGCAGTGGCATGGTCGGGCTTCCCCTGTGTGGATCTGCGTAAAAGAGCGCGAAGCCGCGCCACCAACTCTCTGGAGCTGAACGGCTTTGGCAGATAGTCATCCGCACCCATTTCCAGGCCGACCACCCTGTCAATTTCTTCGCCTCTGGCCGTCAGCATGAGAACAGGCAAGAACGCGGCACGTTCTTCGGCTCGTAAGCGGCGCAAGACCTCAAAACCATTCATGTCCGGAAGCATGACATCGAGAATAAGCGCGTCAAAACAGCCTTTTTCAATTTCCTGAAACCCTTTTTGCGGCGTTGGCGCATGGACACAATGAAAGCCTTCCTCGGCCAAGTAATCGTTCAAGAGGCTGAACAACTCAACGTCATCGTCAACAATCAGAATATGTGCCATAGATATCCCTCAAAATACGGAGTCTGCGGCAACGAGAGCCGTTTCTACACGGAACTGGCAATCATCAATATGATCTGTTCATAAAAGCAACACCAAAGATCCGCAGGTAATCAAGATTCCGCCCATAATGGTCTTGAAGCTGGCCGGTTCATTCAATAATAAAATGGCGAGAAAAATAGTTATCGCTACGCTTAACTTATCAATGGGGGCAACTTTTGACACCTCGCCAAGCTGTAGTGCTTTGAAATAAAAAAGCCAAGATAGCCCGGTAGCGATTGCCGAAAGGAAGAGAAAAAGAAGCGTATTGCCGGTAATCGTACGAATTTCTTTTGTTGTGCCTGTAAAAAACACTATGCCCCATGTCAGCAACAAAATGAAACTTACCCGGATAGCGGTGGCCAGATTTGAGTCAATATCCTTGACCCCGATCTTAGAAAAAATGGCTGTCAAAGAGGCGAAAACCGCCGCCAGCAACGCATACATTTTCCACATAGTAACTCCCGGGCCTACTTTATCTTCATAGCGCTACAAACAAACAGGAACCTCACTGTTTTCAGCCCAAAATACCGAGTAAAATTCAAAAACACCAATGCAAAATATTCCTGGGCATTACATCCATAACATGGATCGCCACTTAGCCATATTCATGGCATATTGCTGGCATACGTTTGTAAATGAACACCAACATAGAGAAAAGATTAGATCTATAGGTATGCGGCAGGTAAAAAAGGGTAACGAATGGTAACATTACGGAGTATAAGGGCAGATTTCGGGCAACTCCTTAAGGTTATACCAGCTCCTACGCCTCAGACCAGTCCTTTTATGAGGGCAGCCGTCTTTTGAATCTCTCGTTGCTGGACATCAAGTTCGTGCAGGAGATTGTCTATAGTGTGTTTGTCTTTGCCATCAGCAAGAGCCTGCTTCAACGAACCGCCAAGCCTGTTCAACTCGCCTCTGAGTCGTTTCAATTCAAGCATTGCCCCCTGATGCTCCAGGCTTGGCAGAGTGACGCCAAGACACGCAGCTTTGCCAAACGAGGACAGAGAGAGTTCCAGCTTGCTGGCTGACTTTTTGATTTGCTCATATTCTTCACGACTCAAATAGGTTTTGAGAGTTTTTTTGTTTGTCATTGTATATCCCTTTTGGGCGTTAGTGCCTTTTCTTTTGCGTTGAGCGGAACCGCGAATAAGCAGCCCCGCAGGGCAGGATGGGAAGGGGAAGACTACTACGTAGGCCCACTTCACTTGTCCTGCCTTTTCTTGGAGACAAGCAACAATCCATTATGCCGCAGAGCTGACGGACATCATCCATTTGCGTCATTGTGTGCCGGAAGCCGTCAGTTTTCGATATTCGTGCGGTGGATTGCGAAATTTGTGGTGGGTTGCGTCTCTAATGGTCGGCAGTGGTTAATGGGAGATGGTGACTGCTTACGCTAAATGGCATCTTCAATATTCATTTTTCTTGGATCTGGAAATGGCGTGTTTTCCGTTTTGACGATTCTGGGGCCACCGGGTTTAGCCACAGGCATAGGACGTTGCGGACTATGTTTCTTTTTGGAGTGGCTACGCTTGCCTTCTCCGCGCAGATAATCGCAAAAGGCCGAATAGCTGCATGTTAAATAACCCTTCTCTGTAAAATGCGCGTGAATGGCGCGGGCGGTGTAACCCTGGCTGCGTAAATTTTCTATGGCTTCACGGCAGGCAAGGAACTCCACGCGGGCAATGCCGGATGCTCCGGGTTTCAGTTTGATGTTTGTATCCATAGGTATCTCGTTGTTATTGGTGTTGGGGGTGAGGGAATCCCAGATTGCTCAATGCCTCTCCGATAGAGCGTGGGCCTTGTCTGCTGTTTGCTGTGTTGGCATTGCCCGGTTCTCCTTGTAGGTCAAAGCTCGGGTTGGTTTGCAGAATCTTTTCCAGATACCCGCCGGGATTATTCGGCTGCTTCTGCTCGATATGATACACAAGGCGTCTTCCTCTCTCGGAATCGGCTTGAATGCCATGCCTCAGCAGCACGGAATACAGGCTTGCTCTGGCGGGCTGCATACCGTGTTTGTTTCTGTTCTTTTCTTCTCTTTCTTTGGTCTGTTGTATACCGGAGTCACTCCCGAGAGGCTCAGGAGCCGCTCCCGAGTTTTTCCGTTGTCGGCTTGTCCATTCATCTTGCAATGCCAGGATGATGGG
>JGI994J12354_10003794_pt1 | contig 13902 bp, 12 predicted proteins | sample IntmicLarv3ML3BL_FD_12354 | JGI IMG/M metagenome (IMG submission 12354)
ATGTCGTTTTGGCTTTTTTGGGAAAATCTTCTGAAAAGCCGTTGCTTGCGGGGCGAATAGGTATATAAGAATGCTCCCGAAGCGTGTTTTTTAGTAGAGTATTTTGTTTTCGGAAAATAAATAGTTTGTCAAACTAACTATTTTTCAAAACGGATTATAGCATAGCAAAAATAGAAAATCAATCTGTGAATAGGGACAGATTTTTCGCGCTGTTTTGAAAACACGGGATAGTAAATAGTAAATCTTTTTAGAAAACAGGTAAAATATTTGTGATTGTTTATTGCGGTTTATTTCGTATGATTAAGGAGGAGGTGGAATCCTATGAAGAAAAAAATAGAACTATTGGAAGCATGGAAAATCAAGGATTTTGATTTTCCTTCTGATCTTACGAAAAAGCATATCGAGAAAATTTACGAGGATACGGCGGACTGGATACCGGCAACGGTTCCGAATGTGGTACAGGAAATCTTGTTCGAGTGTGGAAAGCTATCGAAGGATGTACTGGAAACAGGTGTCGCGGATGACTGTAAATGGGTATCGGAAAAAGACTGGGCGTATTGCCGGACTTTTCCGAAGCCACAAGGCGAAGGAAAGGTTTTCTTAGAATGCTTGGGGCTGGACGCGGTAGTGGATATTTATTTGAATAAAGAGCTCATGGCTCGTCACCGTTCCATGTATCTTACCAATCGAATAGACATCACATCCCATTTGCAAGAAGAAAATGAATTGCTTTTATTTTTTCACCGTCCGAAAAAAATAATGAAGGATTTAGAGGCATTTTTGCCGGAACGGTATGAGGGAAAATTAACCGCAGGCTCACTCCTACGGAAAACACATGGCGATTTCGGTTCTCACGGAGGTGTTGTTCCGTATTTCACCCCCATCGGCGTTTACGACAATATTCAATTGGTAGTGGTAGACCGCTGCGAGATTTTGCATACGGATATTGATATTCGTTTTTTGGAAGATTTATCCGTTGCCAATATGATGATTCGAGTGGAATGTTCGGGAGATATGGAAAAGGTTCTTCCCATATTTTCTCTTACCGACCCGTCAGGGAATATTGCGGTTCAGGTGGAAGGAGAAGCGGGAAATTGGCGCGCAAAGGGGGATATATTTGAATATTCCATTTGTATTCCTGTAGAGAACCCCGCACTTTGGTGGCCGAAAAACTATGGCGAACAACCCTTATACAAGCTGGAAACAAAGCTACTTCAAAATCAGGACGTTTTGGACAGCTCGAAAAAAACAATAGGATTCCGTCAAATTGATGTGGTTGGGGATATGAAGTTTCGCGTGAACGGCGTTGTCGTTAAGCTGTGGGGAACCTGCATTGTTCCGATGTGGGGCGTATCGCACCGCTGGCAGAAAGACCGGGGCTATAAATTGTTGGAATATGCGGACAAGGCAAATATGAATACGATTCGTTTGTGGGGACCGGGACAACCGTACCATGATGAGTTTTATGAAGAAACCGACCGCTTGGGTATACTGATTTGGCAGGAATTTCATACATGGGGGACGCATATGCCGGATATTCCTATGTATACAAATAGTGTTGTGGCGGAAGCAACCAATATGATCCGCCGCTTGAAGAACCACCCGTGCATTTTCATGTGGTGCGGCGGGAATGAGCAACCGTATATGTGTGATTTGTTCGATTCGGAAGCGAAAATCCGTTTGGGACACGATATCATTCGCTATACGCTTAAAGACCTTACGGCGAAGCTTGACCCATACCGCTATTATCATGTCAGCGCGCCGAGTATGGGCGAATATGCGAATGAAGCAGCGTACGGAGATAATCACGGCTCCCGGGCATCCTTGGCATTTCTTCCGGGCGAGGCACATTCGCATTTCTTTTCGGAGGATATTCGTACCACTATACCGGAACTCAAAAGCCTGAAGCGTTTTATTCCGCCGGAGGGCTTGTGGCCAAAGGGCTATGAGGACAGACAGCCATTCGGTGTGACCAAGCCGCTTCCTCCCGCTTGGATGGATAGAACGATCAATCACATGGAGGAGAAGGCGGGTCCGTATGAATTGTTCTATGACGCGACAGACCCTTCTTCTCTTATCTATAAGATGAACGCGGCGGCGACGCAAGACAACCGCTTGGTGATTCATCAGCTTCGGCAGGGGAAGCCATTCTATAACAGTATGGCGGAACGTGCTTGTAACGGTTATTTGATTTGGAAATTGGAAACCGCATGGCCGCAGATTTACTGTGCGCTGATTGACTATTATATGGAACCGGGTCAGACCTATTACGGTGTGAGAAGAGCGTATGCGCCTTTGCATATTTCGATTGATTTGCAGGACCATGTATATATTTGGGGTACCAATGATACACGTCTTGATTTTGATGGTACGGCGACTATTGAAATATACAATTTGGAAGAAGAAAAAATGGTCATCAGCCGCACATTTCCGGTTGGAATATCTGCGGGCGATTCGACGCTGTTTCGTAATTTGGACGCGCTCGGGCAATTTCCGAGAATGTGCGTGATTCATGCCATTCTTCGTGACGCGGACGGGCAGTGGATAGACGAGGATTTTCAATATATCAAGCCGGAGAGAAAGCTTCCATTTCCGGACGCAAAGCTTTCCATCAGAAAAATCGACGAAAGAACCATGGAAATCACGGCAGACCGTTTTTCCCGCTGTGTGGAGCTTTCCGGCGATCATGACGGAGATGCTTTCGGATGGCATTTTGAAGATAATTATTTCGATTTGATGCCGAACCAAAGCAAGCTTGTGCGGATTTTCGGAAAATACGAAAGCGGAAAAATCAGCGCGAAGGCATTCTATTCTCCGCATAGTACTACGGTTGAATGGTAAATCTGTTTGTTGACAGATGGGGGATTTTATTATATAAAATAAGGACATAGGCACAGAAGTGCTTACGTATATTGATTGAAATCAATGGCGTTTTTTTATAGTGAATATTGTTATGAAGGTAGCCATGAAGGCTGTTGAGTTTGCCAAAAGCGCAAGCTCAGCGGTCTTTTTTTATAGCTTGGCNGGCGTTCATTTTTTAAGANAAAAACGACCGGAAACAGGGGGATCGTGTGAGTATGTCACAAATTCTTGGCAGTGAATATTGGATATCACAGTGGCAAAAGGCGGCGGACGGGTCACGTTTTCATGAGGTGTATCCTGATGAAAAACAGTTGTGGAACCGATCGGCAGGGGCTTTTGATACCGGAATGGGAAAAAGCGGTGTGCGGGAAACGACTTTTTTGAAAGCCTTGAGAAATATCGGTTTTCAGGCAAGTAAAAAGAAACGCGCACTGGACATAGGAAGCGGTACAGGGGCATTATCGGTTGCCCTTGCCGAAAAAGGAATTCTGGTGGATGCTCTTGATAATTCAGAAAAGATGAATCAAGTCCTTCTCGAGAAATGTGAAGCTCATCAAATCAATACGATCAATATCATAGCGGAGGATTTTAACGCTTTCGATAGTGCGGAAGGTACATATGATTTGGTGGTGGGAAGCCTGAATCCGTGTCTTTATAATCCAAACAGCTTTCTGAAAATGCTGTCACTTAGTAAGGATGCGATTGTTTATATTGGTATAACAGGCGGCGGCAATCGTCCGGCAGCAGAGGTGCCTCGTGAAAAACCTTTGGTTGAGCTTATTACAGGGATATCGCCGGGTCATAACGGCAGCAATCATATTATATATCCTTTGAATCTTCTTTTATCAATGGGAATGAATCCAACGGTTAGCTATGTTCCGAGTTATTGGACGAGGGAGGAAGAACCGGAAAAGGCTATTTCCCGCCTTATTGGTCAGTACGGATATTTTAAGGACAGATATCCTGATGTGGAAAATGTGATCCATGATTACGTAACGCGCTGCACAAAGGATGGCGTATTTGTAGAGCATGGCGCAGGAACAATGGGCATGATTGCCTGTAGAAAACAGAACACAAGGAAAGTAAAATGAGCAAAAAAAGGAAGCTGACAAATTATCTTATTCGGGCGGTAATACTGCTCTTTGTCATCATCAGTTTGAATTTTTTTCTGATTCGTGCAATGCCGGGCGATCCTATGGTGCACATTCTCGGAGAGGATGAATATTTTAGCCTTTTGCACCAATATCCGGAGGTATTGGAGGAAGTGCGATCCGACTACGGTTTGGACGGCTCTATTGCTTTGCAATATGTAAAATATGTATATAATGTCGTCACGCTTAGGTTCGGACATTCGTATATCGACGGACAGGATGTTGTTTCCGTGGTGCTTTTCAGGCTTCAATGGACGCTTGCGCTTTCGGTGATTTCCATTGTTATTTCTGCGGTTATAGGCGGTGCGCTCGGAGTACTTGCCGGTTATTTCAAGGGACGTAAAATTGATTCTGTGTTGACGTTTTTTGCACTTCTGTTGGATACGATTCCCGCGAATTGTCTGGCACTTCTGGCATTGGTGATTTTCGCGTTTCGGCTTAGATGGTTTCCGATAGGAGGGATGAGTGGCGGCGGTGTAGAGGGCTGGGCGAAAACCTTGAGTGTACTGCGGCATATGGTTTTGCCGGTGACGGTTCTCAGTGTATTTCGTTCGTCCACCAATTTTCTTCTGATGAAAAGCTTTACCTCGCAAATAAAGGATGAGGAGTATATTGCGGTTGCGGTTACGAAGGGCTTGCCGGGACGAAAGGTTCTTTTCAGGCACCTGCTTCGTAATGTCATGGTTCCTTATTCGACCATGCTGTGTATGCAGTTTGGATATATTATTTCAGGCTCTATGCTGATAGAGGTCGTGTTTTCGTGGAAGGGCATGGGCACCCTGATCTATAACGCGGTGACTACCAGAGATTACCCTACCATTCAGATGTGCTTTTTACTGATAGCGGTTTGTGTTGTGTTTTTCAATTTTCTTGCGGAAATAATCAGTATGTACATTGATCCGAGAATAAAGGACGGTGTGAAAAATGCGTAAAATACGATGGAATGCCTTTATGATTTGCGGACTGATTGTGTTGGTGTTTTTTTCTGTTATTGCCATCTTTGCAAAGCAGCTTATGCCGTATGGTATGGAGATTCTAAGCTCGCCTTTACAAAAACCATCGGCGGAGCATTTTTTGGGAACAAACGATATCGGACAGGATATTTTCAGTGAATTGATTTTGGGTACCCGTACGGCGCTTTCTATTGGCGTGATATCGGCTCTTTGCACCATATTTTTAGGTACGACAATAGGTCTTTGCAGCGGTTATCTCGGTGGGAGAGTGGAAAAGTTTTTGCGCGAATTTACGGCGCTTTGTATGGCGATTCCGCAACTGCCGCTTACGATTGTACTGGTGGCGTTTATGCGGCCGAGTATGTGGAATATCATCATAGCTATCTGTATAACGGCATGGACGGGAACCGCAAGAATCATCAGTGCAAAAGTGAGAGAGCTAAAATCACTTCCATTTGTAAAAATTGAGGAAGCATTGGGACAGAAAAAAATTGTCATTATGTTTCGGCATTTGTTACCCAATATGTTGGATGTTGTTTTGATGCGTACCACGCTCGCGGTGTCCTCTGCCATGCTGATGGAGGCGAGCCTTAGTTTTCTGGGCTTAGGGATGTATAACCAAAAAAGCTGGGGAAGTATTTTGTACTATGCTTTTCAGAAAAACGGTGTGGTCGCGGGCTTTACATGGTGGTATGTGCCGCCGATTGTCTGTATCAGTCTTTGTATTTTCGCCTTTGTTCTTATCGGGTATTACGGTATCGGTTCCGCTTCCGGTAAGAAGGATGATATTTACGAGGTGAAGGTGTGAAAAACCATTTGTCAGAGACCGCTTGTCCTCGCTTCGCTGCGGAGGCGATTCCTCCAAAGTTTTTTCACTTCAAAAAATGGGTGAGCGGTTCTATCGCTCGAAAAGTAGATGCTTTCATTAGAAATGTGTGCCGTCGCTATGCGGAAAATGGGGGTAAATGTGATTGAAATAAAAGGCTTACACGTCCGTTTCGGTCAAGCATATGCCGTAGAAGATTTGGAGCTTCTGGTGCAGGATGGAAAAACAACTGTCATCATAGGCGAATCGGGAAGCGGAAAAAGCGTCATGCTGTCCGCGATTTTACAGATTTTGCCGAAAGAAGCCAAAGCCTCCGGCAGTGTTAAGCTGGGCGGCGTGGAGCTTATGAATATGAGTAAAAAAGAGTTTCGAAAAATCAGAGGCGCAAGGCTTTCCTATGTTCCGCAAGGGAGCGGAAATAGCCTGAATCCGCTTCTTAAGACCGGTTTTCAAATCGCGGAGCCTATGATGGAGCATCACGAAATGAAGAAAAAGCCTGCCCTTCAAAAAGCCATTGAGCTGATGCGCCGTTTGAATATCGGCGAGGAAGAAAAGGTAGCCAACGCGTATCCTCATACATTAAGCGGCGGCATGAAGCAAAGAGCCTTGATTGCCATGGGTGTCGCATCGGACGCGCCGGATATACTGGCAGACGAGCCGACCAAAGGACTCGATAGAGAAAGAGTGCTGATTATTGAGGAGCTTTTCGAGCAGCTTAAAAACAATACGATTTTATGTGTAAGTCATGATCTGCGTTTTACGGAAAAAATTGCGGACAGAGTGTGCGTCATGTACGCGGCGCAAAAGGTGGAGGAAGCGGATGCGAAGGATTTTTTCGAAAAACCTCTTCACCCATACGCGCAAATGATGCTGGAGGCGCTTCCCGAAAACGGCATGAAGGCAAATGCCGGCTTCGCGCCCTCCCACGAGGATTATCACGGTTGCCGTTTTTATGACAGATGTCCGAAAAAAACAGAAAAATGTACTACAGTACCACCTGTGGTCGAACTGGGTACGCGAAAAGTGAGGTGTCATATCTATGCTGATTAAGGCGGAAAATATCACCCATAGCTATTCTGGTGGCGCACCTGTACTTTCGGGTGTGGACATCGCTATCGAAGAAATGCAGACGGTAGGACTTCTCGGACAAAGCGGAAGCGGAAAAACGACGCTGGGACAGATCTTGTCAGGTCTTTTGCGGCCGACAGCCGGAACCGTGTATTTTCACGAAAACGAGGTCAAATTTCCGTTTCGCGGCACACCGAGAAGTAAGATCCAAATTTTGTTTCAGCACCCGGAAGTATCTTTTAATCCGAGAATGACGATCTTTAGCAGCTTAAAAGAAATATACAAGCTATACCGTATTCCCTTTTCGGAGGAAACGCTTTTAGAAGCACTGGAGGAGTTCGGAATATATAAAGAACATTTACATCGTTTTCCGACACAATTATCGGGCGGCGAAATCCAAAGAATTGCGCTTTATCGAATCCTTCTGCCGGAACCGGAATGTATTATTCTTGATGAACCTACGAGTATGCTGGACGTAATATCACAGGCGCAAATTATGCAAATGCTCAAAAGGCTTCAACAAAAACGGCGTATATCGTATTTACTCATAACACATGATGAATACCTTTGTGAGGTTATGAGTGAAAAGATATATAGAATCAACAAGGGAAACATATCTAAGGAGGAAAGAAAATGACAGGAAAAGTAAAAAAGAGTATTGCATTTATGCTTGTGCTTGCCATGATGTTTATCATGCTGACTGCCTGTGCCACGAATGACACGAAAACGACAGACGCTACAAAAACGCCCGCAAGTACCACAGTGGCCGATGCTACGACAGCGGCTCCGACAGAAACAGAAGAAGTAAAGCCGGAGGTGAAAAACGCAGAGGTTATTCGTATCGGCACAACCTATGCAAACACCCCGTTTAATACAGCAACCTCAGACGGCGCATTCGGCAGAGTGAACTATAACTCATTTGTCCGCTTGAACCTCTGTAGATTTGATGAAAATGGTGTGTTGACAGGAGACGGTTGTTTTTTCAAAAGCTGGGATATAAGTGAGGACAATACTTCTCTTATCGTAGAATTCGCGCCGCTCGATGCGCTTTACTGGCATGACGGAAATCCGGTAACGACGGAGGATGTTTTGTTCACGTTTGATTTTTACAAGGAGAATAAGCACACTTGGTTCATGAAGGTAGAAGATGTGGAGATTTTAAGCGACACATCTATGAAAATATCGTTTGACAGTAGCTGCGCGTTTTCATTTTTGAACCAAATCACGCTCATGTATACCATTATGCCTAAGCATATATGGGAAAACGTAGAAGATCCTTCTTCCTACACGGAGGCGGATGCTGCCATTGGCTGCGGACCGTTTAAGTTTGTTTCCAATGACCCTGACGCGCAGATTTCCTACTATGAAGCCGTGGAAAACTATCCAATCGGTGATATCACGGTGAATAGAGTGCAAATCCATTCTTTGGAAAATCAAGCCGCGATTGCAATGGCATTGGTAAATGATGAAATCGATGTCATGTATGCCTATTCCGCTTCCCTTGACCCGACACTTCTCACGCTCATTGACGCAGAAGAAAATCTTGACCGTGGAGAGAGTCAGAATTCTGCGACCTATCAGCTCATTTTCGGCTTCAACAATTTTCCGACAAATGACAAGGATTTCCGTATGGCAGTACGTTATGCGCTCGACTACAATTTGTTCAGCGATTATTTGACGGGCGGCTTCGGAACACCTGCCAATCAGGGCGCGATTTCGCCATCTGCCCTCGGATATAACGGCACACTGCCGATAAATGCACAGGATATCGAAAAATCAAAGCAGATTCTTGATGATGCGGGATTTGTGGATACAGATGGTGATGGAATGCGTGAACTGCCGGATGGTAGTGAAATGAACGTCATGGTTGCGCTTCAAGGCTCAAATGAAACCTATAAGCGTATGGCGGAGATTCTTGAAACCAACCTCGCGGCTGTCGGTATTCGCGTGACAGTAGATGAAGAAACCATTTCCAATCCCGACCATATGACAAAGCTTCGTATGGAAGGTACCTATGAATTGTATCTTGGTATGACTACCGTTGGTATTGCAGTGTGGACCGGTATTGTTGCTTATATTGCGGCAATCACAATGACATCAAGTCAGCGTTTCGGAACCTATGCGGACCCTGCGTACCTGAAAGCCTATGATGATATGATGACAGCCAGAAATTATGATGAGTACATAGCGGCGATTCAAATAGCACAGCAAATGAATGTGGACGAATGTCCGGGTATCGCGCTTGCGATCATGCAGTCCTTCTTCCCATATAGAACCGATCATGTTACCGGTTGGACAAACTATCCTGCATGGGGTGTGATAAACGGGTCAACATGGTATACGGCGGTGAGCGCAGAATAATGCCTTTTCGTTTTATAGGTAACGCTTCGCTTCGTCGATAGTATTTGTCAAAGGGTCGGTTACATATCTATATATGCGCCCTCCCTTTGAAAACTATCTCCTTGTGGAGCTTGCCTCTAAAACGAAAATAAAGGGTTATAGACGGCGCTTCGCTTCGTCGATAGTATTTGTCAAAGGGTCGGTTACATATCTATATATGCGCCCTCCCTTTGAAAACTATCTCCTTGTGGAGCTTGCCTCTAAAACGAAAAAAAAGGTTACAGACTGCGCTTAAAAGAAAGGAGATACTAAAATGGCTCATACGCATACCTATTTTTCCGAAATACACGCTTCAAAAGCAAGTCAATTTTTCGGAGACGAATGTCATGTCACCGACACAGAGGAAATGAAAAAGCTTCGTTCACAGCTTGAAAATTCTCCGGACGATTTTGACCTCTTGATACAGCTTGCGGATAAGCTGAATTTTCAACTGCGTTACCGTGAATCTCTTGCGCTCTATGAGCGGGCGGTGGTGTTGCGGCCTGATGATGTTACAGCACGTAGAGGCCGTGCCGCGCGTTTTTTGACAACGCTTCAAACACAAAAAGCCTACGATGACTATGTGGCTTGTCGAAAAATGGATCCGAAAGCCGTTGATATCGCTTGCCGCGTGGGTATCTCGGCATATATTTTGGAAAAAGATAAGACCGCCGCCGAGGTGCTGGCGTGGGGTGTTGCCCATTCCGCGGAGGACCCGGAAACGCAGGTTGCCGCCGCGTATTGGCTCGCTATGGCGGAAATACGGCAAAATGCCGGCGCCGGTGCATGGCGCGAGTTTGATTTCACAGCGGAAATAGGACATCACACAGGCTACCGTTCGGGACTTTTGGTTCTGTGCGGACGGGAAAGCGCGGAAGCCACCTATGAGGAAGTGAAAAAAAGTGAAGACTCATTGAACGGATGTATCGTACTGTATGCGCTGGCAATATGGTATAAGAAAAATGGAAACGACGCGCGTTATAAAGAGCTTTTACAGGAAATTATCGCTTGGGATGATTTTTGGCCGGGCTTTGCGTATTTGGTCGCGTGGTCGGAAGTAAAGGGGAAGTGAAGAGCTTTTTGAAATTGTGTACCCTCAGTTGGCCATGTACAACTACATGATTGACCGAGGATGGTGTAAGTCAAGCAAGCGGCGAACAGACCGATTTATCGGACAAGAATTTTGCTATCCTAACAATAAAAAAGGAGGATAGCAAAATGGATATAGCGATTTGGATTATATCAATTGCGGGACTTATTGTTTCTTTGGTGGCTTTGATAATGTCAATAAGAAATATCAGTAAGAAAAGAAAATGAATAAATTCGGTGTGGTGGTAAAAAATATTGCTGCACCGAATTTTTTGTTATTTACTGCAATTTTTCTGAAAAACCTCATTTTTTCGCTGGCTGTATCTCTTGTTATAGGGCTATATAAAATAGTTAATCAAAGCAATAGAAACAGGATTTTTTTCTTGGATTTCCCATATTCTCATATTTTTGTATAAAGAAAATTGCTCGAAGCTTATTGATAAAGCTATCGCTGTGGTGATATAATATCTTTGCGTGAAAGGAAGTGGCAGTATGAAAACACTGTATCATGGTTCCCCCAAAATTATTGAAAAGCCTGAATTCGGAAAAGGGAATCCTTATAACGACTATGGCGTAGGTTTTTATTGTACAGAAAACTTGGAGCTTTCCAAAGAGTGGGCTTGTGCAAACAAAAATGGCGGCTTCTCAAATGTGTATACGATAGATACAAAAGGATTAAAAATAATACATTTATCAGATGCAAAATTTGGCGTATTGAACTGGTTATCGGTTCTTTTGAATAATCGCACTTTTAGAATTGAAAATCAAATATCCACGCAAGCGAAGGAATACCTATTGCGTTATTTTTTACCGGATATCTCGCACGCTGATGTCGTTACCGGATATAGGGCAGATGATTCGTACTTTTCGTTTGCGATGGATTTTCTCAATAATACGATTTCACTTCGCCAATTGGAACGAGCGATGTATCTTGGTAAGCTCGGTGAGCAATTTATGATCAAAAGCCAAAATGCCTTCGAGCGTATCCGGTTTGTAAAAAGTGAACCGGCGGAGGGGCGAATTTATTACAAGAAAAGGATGAAGCGAGACAGCGAAGCCAGAACATTGTATTTTGAAAGTGAAAAAAATGAGGCTCCTTTTAGTGATGATGTATTTATAGTTGATATTTTGAGACAGGAGATGAAAGAAAGTGATGCACGCTTACAGCGAAAAATATCTACATAGCGCGACCGGTATTTTGGCGGATATGATAGATTATGCGATCAATGATTGCGGTATGGAGAGTGATATGTTTGCGCATATGTTTGTGGTTTCGGGCGCTTCTAAGGAATTCGAAAGAGGAAATCTTAGATATGTGGTCGGTAGAAGCGGTATTGAAATCGCGAATGAGATGATTCGTAAAATCAAAGGAGAAATAAATTTATTTTTCCAGAGAAAAAAGAAAGTAAAAGCCCTGAATATTGGGCGGGTTGGGCTCTGGCACAATATCAATGGTATACGGCAAAATCGTTTGAAAATATTTTCCGAAGCTTACCGCTTTCCGATATTATCGGGCTGTACCCGACTTTGCACGAAGCGGATATATCAAAATTTTACAGTGTCGCGGATGAAATGATAAATAAAGAAAGCCCGGTGACCAATCTGAGAAATTTACGGAATATTGTGGGTATCACGCAGGAAAAACTTGCAAAGGAATCGGGGGTTTCTCTTCGTTCTGTCCAAATGTATGAACAGCGCAATAAGGATATCAATAAAGCGCAGGCGATTACTCTTGTGAAAATGTCCAGAGTGCTTTTTTGTGAGATTGAAGATTTGCTGGAAAGTTGAGTAGTTAATAAAGTGAGTATTCGCTAAACTAGTTTCCTTTTGTGTTTATTAATTGTTTTATCTAAAAAATGGAAGAGGAGGAAGCTTGCTTAATTCTTTTTTGTATTGTGCCAGTTTTTTTTCATTCTCCTTGATACAATTCAAAATATATTTTCTTTCATCAGGAGTTTGCCTAAGGGCGATAGCTAATTCTTGCATATCTGCATTTGTATTTTTAATTTTTTTTTGTAGTTTAAGCTGTTCTGAATAGGTTGCACAGTAGTCCTCGTAGCGTTTTTTTCTCAAAAGCTCCTTCTCTTTGAGACGTTCTTGTTCTTGACGCATTTTTTCAAGCTCATGCTCTCGCATGATATGTAGATCATCAATTTTTCCTTGTACTTCTGTAATTTTAAGAGCTTTTCTTTTTTGATACTCTTCAGTCATATTCTCTGGACTTGGTAATTTTATTGGATTTTCATAATCATTTGAAAGGTTATTTATTAATTTAATTACTTCCGAAAAATCTAATTCACTTTTTGCTTTTTGTAGTTTTTGAAGAACTATTTGATATGCTTTTTCAAATTGCTCTTTTTCAATTTTTTCAATTATGGAACAATTATAGTCTAAAAGTATTTTTTTGTATTTTTCGTTAGCAAAACGAACAGCTTTTTGATAATCACCGTAGTCATCAAGTGGTTGGTTATGGGATAATATATCCTCTTCATGTTGCATGTTTAAGGACATCAAAAGTCTCATAAAATATGCCTTTGCGTTTTTTGGTTCTAAGTCTAAAACACGATTGAGATAGTCATTTGCGGAACGCAATTCTCCGTCCTCAAGTAAAATACTAGCTCTTTCTAAGAGTTGTGTTGCACCAGGTGTTAATGAAGAAAAATTAAGTGATTGCGAATTGTTGTCGTTTTTTGACACCTGCACAGTTAGAATTTTTTTTATTCCTCGAAGCAAATCTTGAATAAATCCAATCTTAGACATATCTTGGCTTTGAAACATTGTTAATTCTTCAGGTAAGTCGTAAGCATCCATTTCATAATAGCAAGGGATGAGTAATTTGCTTCTATCTTTTCTCAATAGTGTCAAATAACGACTCCATTCATTTTTTACCCAAATAGAATTAAAGTATTCGGGTCTAGTACCAATTGCGAGCATTATTTTAGCACTGTTTAATGCTGCAAAAATATAGGGTTCATACTGTTGGCCAAGTTTTTCTTCCAGTGTAATGCGAGAAAAAAATACCTTAAACCCTTCTGATATTAATTGGAAATAAATATCTTGTGCCAACACACTGTCTTTTGTACGTGTGCCCCCCTCTGTTGTTTCCTTATAGCAAATGAAAATATCATATGGTTCTTCTTTTAGAGAAATTGATAAAATTTCTTTTTGTATATTCCCAATATGCGTTGCTTCACTTTGGTATAAATTTTTTGTATATTCATCTGTAGCATTTTCAAGTGCAGCGAGATAGTCAGAATCAACAAGAATGGACTCACTTTGAACTCTATGGCATGTTGGAACGCGCTCGTGAGTGATAGGGTCTTCCACATATTCTATACCATACTTGGCGAGAACTAATCCCCAATGTGCTTCAGAAGACAGTGAATCAATATTTAATATATTTTCATAAGCAGTTACAGCTTTGTCAAAATTGTTTTGTCTTCGGAAATGATTAGCACGATTGAACAAATTAGCTTTTTGTTCATCTGTTTCTTTTGGTAATGTGGAGGTTGTACCACAATGTTCGCAAGTTCCAAAAGTCTGAGTTTTGTTTACTTCGATATTTCCACCGCAC
>JGI994J12354_10003795_pt1 | contig 13898 bp, 5 predicted proteins | sample IntmicLarv3ML3BL_FD_12354 | JGI IMG/M metagenome (IMG submission 12354)
CCAAAAGGTAAAGTGCCGAAGGAATGATTGCCAGCAAACTTTATAATAGAAAACTGACCATAGGGGGAATTACGCCGTGGTAACTCAGTTGGGAGAGTGCATGACTGAAGATCATGAAGTCGCTGGTTCGAGCCCGGCTCACGGCACCATACTTTATTTTCATTGTGTTGCGATATATCCCCCAATATCGATGACGGAGAGGATACCGGTTGGAAACTGATAAGGTCTTCATTGACATAAGGACAAGCGAGTTGACTCTCGCACAGACCCTTCAGGAGATACAACGTATCCAAGCGGAGAACCCGGATTATGAGATATTCCTTGACGGAGATGCTCATGCGATAGTCGGAAGAAGGAGATCCGGCAGAGGGGTGTGAAGGATGGGGAAAGGCAGGATAACGATAGGATTGTACAATTCATATGATCCGCTCAAATTCAGGGAACCCCACAGGCGGGTGCTTGCTAGGACAGGCGATCTCGCGATGGCATTCGATATGAATCTGGCACTGTTCGGATTCCCTATCCCGGAGGACATGGATACCCCGATGAGAATAGCGGAATGGGTGGCAGGCACCACAAGCATAGGGGAACGCGGGAACTACTTCATGGAGCTTGCCGAAAAGGGGCGGTTCATGAAGTTCCCGTATCCGTCGAAAGGATTCCCTCCGCAGGGGGGGGAGCCGATATTAACCACAAGCAAACCCTCGGAATCGAAGAAGATCGGGTTGGATCAGGTCGCGGAGATGATATGCGGCGGGCGCAGCGTACTGTTGGTGTTCGGTATCGGTCCGCACGGCGTTCCGAAGGATGCCGCCGTCATACCGAAAATGAACTTGGACATAACCGGCGGGGGATTTTCTTTGGAGACGTGTACAGCACTGGGCGCGGTATGCGGTGCTTTGTATGCTAAATTAAATCAATAATGGTCGTACAGTATCTTTTCGGGTCCGAAAAGAACTCCGTCCCCTTTTTCGACACGGCCGACCACCTGCGCATTGCTGTGCTGTTTGACGATGTTCTCTGCATCTGTTTCGGGAGCTATTATCATGAATCCCATGCTCATGTTGAGCGTCTGGTACATCTCGCGGTCTTCGACATTTCCCAGTTCCTGGATCTTTTTGAAGATAGGCGCGGGTGTCAGCGGATCGTCGATCACATATCGTAATCCTTTTTTCATTCGCAGAATGTTCCGAAGGCCTCCGCCGGTTATGTTCACTAATCCGTGGATCTCATTTGTTCTTGTGATCTCCAGAACCTGTTTCACGTATATTTCCGTGGGTGTAAGCAAAGTTTTCCCTACGGTTTCGTTCAAACCTGGGATCTTGTCTTTAAGGGATATGTTCTCCGAATCGAACACCTTTCTTGCCAAAGTGAGTCCGTTGGAATGTATGCCCGAGGATCTGAGAGCGACGATAACATCCTTTTCTTTGCAATCATTGCCTGTTATGACTCTATCTTTCTCGACATACCCGAGACATGTACCAGATAGGTCTACGCCTTTCACGATCTCCGGCAGAACAGCGATCTCTCCTCCGACTATCTCCATGTTGGAGAGTTCGGCACCTTTTCTGAGCCCTATCCCGATCTCCCTTGTGACATTCTCGTCCGGGATATCGATCGCAATGTAATCTACGAACGACATCGGTTCGGAGTTCACGCATATTGTATCGTTAACATTCATTGCGATGCAGTCGATTCCCACGCTGTTCCAAATCCCCAACTCTTCCGCAACGAGGAGTTTGGTTCCCACGCCGTCGGTCGCAAGTGTAAGGTATCTATCGCCAAAGTCGATCAGACTCGCAAAAAGTCCGGGCATACGAACCATTTTTCCGATACCCTTCCTTTCAAATCCGATCTCTTTCACCAGAGAACTGATAGCATTGGATTTATCATCGATATTGACCCCGGCCTTGGAATATGTCCATCCTTTTGACATGTGTGCTCATCGGTGTAATGATTCCTCCTCTTATTAGTTTTTCATGAAGTGTTGAAAGCGTTGAGAAAGTATGTCGTTTTCCTGATATGATCGTAATGCAAAACTCCTGATCAACAGTTATTTCCGCAGATTATGATTGGATGGAATTAAAGACAAAACACGGAAAACGATTCCATCCATTTTTCAATTCTTGGTAATTTTTTTGGATCATCAGTATGTTCGCTGCCGCATGCAGCGGCCCACTTACAGTGGCGGTGGATTCCACCGGCTTCTCGGAGATGTGTATCTCACGCCATTATGAGAAACGGATGAAGGAACTTTTCAAGGCAACATACGCAGGGGATGTTGACAGCAAGATGATACTGGTCTGCGATATAACAGATCAGCATCATCATGATGTTACGCGAACATCAGATGTTGTGGTATATCTAAAAGAATCTGGAATACAGATAGATCTCGTGCTGGCCGACAAGGGATATGATTTCGAAGAGGTCCATAAACTCATCAAAAAGGAGTTAAAGGCAAAGGCAGCGATACCTGCTAGATAGAATACGCCTAAGAAGGGTACGAAGAGACATCGAACAAAGGGCAAGAATCGATCGGAAATGAAACGAGTATTGGTGGAATGCACGATCCTGCAGCTGAGACATCAGACGAGAGTCTAATAGAGTGCATAAATTCAATTGTCAAACGCAAGATGGAGAACTGCGCATTATCCTTTCCGGATGCAACTAAGACAACAGAACTGATATGCAGAGTTATTGCCCATAATTTGAGGCGTGTAATGGACCTCGAATTTCAAGGGAAATTCATTTGATCGAGTATGGTTTCGTTAGAGCCTTCCAAAAAGTTAGCTATATATACAAAGTAATCAGGTACCTCTTTACAATATACTAAGGGTGAACTGCCTGCGCAGGCGGGAAGGGGATGGATGTTCTGATGGGAATGGTCCCCCTTTGTGCGGGTGTACGTTTGGAATTGATGCTGTGACCGTGATATAGTATTGTCATTCCGACCACTTCTATGTCTCTGTGTCCGTATCCGATTCTGAGTCGTTCTCCTTCAAATAAACGAAAACAAGGTGAAACCTATGGAAAACAGAAAATCTTCGGGGGACAGCAAGAGCGCTAAGTTCTCCCTGAAAAATGTAATGGCCATCGTAGTTCTGGTGGCCTTGATATCGATGGTTCCGTTAATGATGACATCATCGGACGCGGCACCCGGAGACGTGATCGCACAACAACCGGTTGATGACATTCTCGACGAGCGTTCTAATGCAGTGTTCACATTGCAGACTAATGGCTCGTTAACCGGTTTGGATTTCAGATGGGAATTCAGTGACGACCGCATAAATTGGAACGATGTGACGAAAGGCATCGGCATGGATTCGGAGATGTTGATGATCTCCCCGTCCGATTATCCTCTGGGAACATATTTCAGATGTCAGACATCCGGATACAACGGCCTTACGCCTGTTAACGAAATTTCGGATGAAGTCAGATATTATTTCGGTTACATACCTTCTCCTTCACCCACCGTGCATTATGTTTCCACGGTTGAGGAATTGCAACATGTGGGAGGCGGCATGTGGACAGAGAGGGGCGAAAATTGGGCCCCGAATCATACTTACATTCAAATCAACGACATAGTGTTCCCAACGATCAACGACGGCGACAGGAAGGACCTGGTGGATGCCGTCAGAGTAAGGATAGTTTCCGAAAGCGCATCATCGGTCACATTCGAATTCTTGAAGGGTGACGGTACGACATGGGGCACGAACCTTACAGGCACCGTGGATGTCGCATTCGGGAACTTCCACGGTACAAAAACACTCACATCAGGACAATTCTCCATCACTAATGCTGAATCGGGATACGATCGAACAAAACCCCTTGACGCTGTTTTCTATATCATGGAGGCAACCTTCGGAAAATACGGAGGACATGTTGAAGTATACTCCGGTGTAACAGGTAGTTCGATAAACGATCGTGTGGTTCTCCTTTATGGAGGTAATTTCAGCAAATTGTCTCCTCTTAACGACGCCAACGTTTTCAATGGCAATTACAATGGAGATGGATATTCGATAGTAGGATTGAATATAGTCGACGGAAAAAGTAACGATTCAAATGTACCCACAGCTTTGTTCGCTTACGTGGGTGTCAATGCCGTATTGGAGAATATTCATACGAGCGGAGGCTCGATTTTAGGTTCTGTAGCAGTCGGCGGCATCGCAGGTGAAAGCGCAGGTATCTGTAGAAATTCTTCGAATTCCAACATAGTGTTCGGTTATATGCGAACAGGAGGAGTGGTCTCAAATGCCAGTAATAATATAATCAATTGTAGTAATCATGGGACTGTCGGTTATTTTGGTACCGGCGGGACGTATATAGGAGGAGTAGCAGCTTATTTTTCAGGCAGTCGGATGGAGGGTTGTTTCAATACAGCAAACATTTCTGGAGGTGCTGCTGGTGTCGGAGGAGTAGTGGGAAGGGCTGGTGGCTACTCCACTACTTGTGATGTCATCGGTTGTTACAATACCGGAGACCTTTCTTCAAGCGGTGTCGGAGGTGTTGTCTACTTCCTTGCAACCAGTAACGCTAATTCAACCATTTCCGTATGCTACAATACAGGCAATCTCTCGGGAATTTCATACGTTGCAGGTATTGCCGCTACTATGGGCGGTTCGATAACAGATGCTCGCGCAATAATTTCCGATTGCTATAATTTGGGAAATGTAAGTTCAACCCTCTTATTGGGGGCAGGTGCGTATACCGGCAGATACACTTCTGGGGGTTATGCAACAATATGCCGCATCGATGGGACGGTATACAATGCGGGAATGGTCAACGGCGGTAGCGGTGCGATCGTAGGAACACACGACAATCTGGGGACTTTTTCACTCACTTCGCGAAATTACACGTTACAGGGAACGGCAACCAACGGCAATATACTCACTTCACAGAATCTCATAAATATCATCAGTACAGCCGGTATAGGGGCGCCATGGATCGATAACAGTTCTATCTCAGGCTACCCCACATTGTCACGTACCGGTGCGGCATTGGCGATAACAACACATCCCGCAAGCACGACCGTTCCCCAAGGCAATGATGCAATATTCAACATCGTTGCGACAGGAGACAGTCTGAACTACCAATGGCAGATACACAACGGAAGTACATGGGTCAACATCGGAGTTCCGGCAAAAAGCACGTTGTTCCTTCCGACGGATTCCTTGGCAGTGGGTTCGTATCAGATTCAGTGCATTGTTACGGATTTCAGTATGCGGACTGTGACAAGTTATCCTGCTACATTAACGGTTGTCACAGCACAACACACAATAAAAGTGATAACCGAGATGAATCTGCCCGGTGTAGGGACAGGCGGATATATTTATCCTGGAAGGACTGTAATGGTCACTCACGGGACCAACAGTCCGACATTCAACATCGTTCCCAGGCCGGGATTCTTGTTGTACTCGATGGAAATAGACGGAATTCCGGTGACTCCGAGCGGATCATTCACTTTCAACAATGTTACGTCAGACCATACGATCAAAGCGACCTTCCATCCGGAGGAGATATTGATCACGGAACAACCCGTGGATGATTTCATCAACGACCGCTCCAATGCGGCATTCTCGGTCACGGCGGTCGGGTCTAATCCTGGTATCGATATCTCATACGAGTGGCAATATTTCAACGGGTCAAGTTGGAACAGTGTGGTCAACGGCATCGGCATGGATTCTTCATTGTTGATGGTATCTCCGTCAGATTATCTTGCGGGAACGCTGTTCAAGTGCGTTATTTCCGGAGAATACAACAGTACAATCCTAACTCCCAAGACCACGAACGAAGTGACATTCAATATAGTCAATCCGTCGGGTACTACCGTGCATTACGTGAGCACTGTTACGGATCTGCAACATATCGGTAACACAGGTTACACAGGCAGCGACGGGAGTTCAAACTGGGCCTTAGGCCACACATACATCCAAACGGAAGACATAGAATTCCCGGTCCTCAGTAACTCGGTCAACAACGTAAGGGCGGTTGTAACATCCGCCACTGCAACCAGTGTAACGATCTCATTCCAAAAGGTCAACGTATCGTCGTGGGAGACTTTCACTCCAACGACAGTGTACTACGGATTCGGTATGGCGGCAGGAACGGTAAATTCAGCATCTTCCGTAACCATACCGTCAAGCGCATCGGGACTCACGGCAGGTACGATGACGGCGGCTTTCTTTGTGAATTTCGGCGGTACTTGGTACAGTATGGCCGTGGATGTTACAGTAGGCATCAATAATACGGCAGGTGCCGTGGTGCAACCCGGAGGTAATTTCACACCGATAGGAACAACATCGCAACCGTTCACCGGTACTTATGACGGACAGGGATATTTCATTAAGGGACTGAATGTTGCGAATACAACAACAAACGGTGCAGGTCTGTTCGGAGTTACGAACGGGGCTGTGTTGCGAGACACACACCTGACAGGCGGGCTTGTAGCAAGCGGAAGCGGCAATGCAGGCGGAATAAACGGTACAAGCAACAACACGTCGATCAAAGACTCAACGAATTCTAACGTCATCCTTAGCACTGACGGATATATAGGCGGTATCGCAGGAAGTGCTGTTACGGGAACTGTAATAGAAAGTTGTTACAACACAGGTGACATATCGCATGTCGGAGACGGTACCTACATGGGAGGTATCGCAGGGAGAATTACAGGTAATATCAGGAACTGTCACAACACAGGTTATATCACAAGTTCCACAGTCTCCGAAGAAATGACGATAGGAGGTATCGCAGGGCAGGTCCATACATCGGGCGGCATCGAGAATTGTTACAATGCAGGCCGCATCACAGCATATGTTGATGATGAGTATATGCTGTTTGTCGGAGGTATCGCAGGGAATGTGACAGTCGCAACGATCGTCATCAGAGACTGTTTCAATATAGGCGATGTTAGAGCCGAGAGTACTGCCGATATTCTTTTCGTGGGAGGTATTGCGGGACAGGCAAACATTATCGAGAATTGTTACAATAGGGGTAATGTTGTAGGAACAGGTGCCGTGGGTGCGTGGGTAGGAGGCATTACGGGAAACGTAATAACATCAATCAGGGATTCTCATAACACAGGTAGTGTTGAGGCCAATAACAGTGGTGTTGATTTCCTTGTAGCGGCAGGAGGTATCACTGCTATTCTGTCAACTTATACGTCCGCGTCAAATGTTGAGAGGTGCTATAACACAGGTGACATCACAGTCAACAGTGATGCGGTAACTCGCGATTCGTACGCAGGAGGTATTGTAGGACATGCATGTGCGGCTGTCCGCGATTGTTACAACACGGGAAACGTCACGATCAACAGTATTGTTTCACAAAAATTCATAGGAGGCATTGTGGGGATTTCATCCGCATCTCCTTCTGCAGCTACGGCAGTTTATGATTGTTACAATACAGGTAATATCGTGACCACCGGCGTTGCAACAACGGATAAAGGAGGCATTGTTGGAAACAACAGAACTGTGTCCGGATCGTATTATCTCAACACTTGTATCACGGGAGGAAATGCGCATGGATCTCCAATGTCTTTGGCACAATTACAGAATTACAGCACATATTCGTCCTGGAATTTCACAACAACATGGGTCAATAACAGCGTTAATCCCGGTTTCAATAACGGCCTTCCGTTGCTGAAAGGAGTAATCTCTTCAGCATTGGAGATAACTCTTCATCCCGCTGACAGAACGATCGCAAAGGCTACTGACGTCACCTTTGATATTGTTGCGATCGGTAACGGATTAACGTATCAGTGGCAGGTAAGTACCGATAACGGCTCTTCATGGACAGATGTTATCGGAGCCAAGGCACCGAACCTGCATCTGAACAATGTTCCCTTGTCGTATGACGCCAATCTCTACAGATGTGTGGTGACCGATTCGGCAGGCAACACGATCACAAGCATCTCAGCGAAACTCACGGTTGTCAATGCGATGTACGTGATATTCACCAAGACGGAGATGACGATAGCGGGACCCGGGACGGGCGGTTATGTCTACCCCGGAAGGGATGTAGATGTCGTTGGTGGCAGCCCGACAATATTCAAGCTTATTCCGAGGCCCGGTTATCAGCTTGTAGCTCTTACCCTGGATGGTCAGAATGTACTGGGTAATGCTGTCGACATGCACGACGGAACCTATACATACACAATATCCGGCGTCAGCAGCGATCACATACTCATAGCAACATATGGTCTGGGATACAATGTATACGTCATCATAGAAGGTGCAGGCGGACAGGTGGACTGGTCATACGGTACGGTCCCGGTGACCGGAACGATAACCGGACGCGGAGGAAAGATCTCACTTGTACCACCCGGCGACGATGTCAGTTTGACATTCACCGCGGGTACATCCTACCTGATCCTGGATGTTTTGATAGACTGGGTCAGTACTCCCTCTGCGATCACATCGGGATACATTTTCAATAATATCGCAGCAAACCACACAGTTACGGTCATAGTCGAAAAGATAGAGATACGCATAACGGAAGAACCAAAGGATGATTTCATCGATGACAGGTCCAATGCGGTATTCACCGTTACGGCTGTGGGTTCGGTGCCGGGCATCACGCTCAGCTACAGATGGGAAGTCGGACCAAGTTGGTCCAGTTCGGTGATCGGTGTCGGAGTGGATTCTCCGATGCTGATGGTATCTCCCTCAGACTATCCCGCGGGAACGCCGTTCAGGTGTATCATCTCAGGAACATACGGCGCCATTACACTGGATCAAGTGATCACCAATGAGGTGACATTCAATTCTTATCCCGGAATACACTATGTCACGGATGCGGAAGATCTGGCACATGTGGGTGCGGGAGAATGGAGCAAGTGGATCGGCGGAGTATTGGTCCCTCAAGGTAACTGGGCCATGACGCACAAATATGTCCAAACGGCGGACATAGAGTTCGATGAAATATCAACGTATGACACAGATAGCAGAAGAGTAACCGTCACCTCTGCGAATTCGACATCCGTTAAGTTCCAACTTCACTACTATGACGGTTCGGGCTGGCAACCGATATCAACGGGAAATATACACGTTGGATTTGGCAGCGCGGTCAAGACTGTCACACCCTCGTCTACAGGAGAGATAGAGATCACCAAAGCCGAATCGGGTTACGACGGTACGAAACCCATCGATGCAGCTTTCTTCGACTCTTCAGGCAATTACGGGATGTCCATAACGGTAAGCAGCACGATGTCGGTCACAAGCAAAGTTGTGAAGGTCGGAGGTAACTTCGAGACCATTGGACTTAGCATACACGAATCTTTCAGAGGCAATTACGACGGCGGAGGGTACGTGATCCGCGGGCTGAACATAGTGAGCACAAGTTCTTCGGAAACAATAGGATTGTTCGGAGCGGTGGCTTCCGGCGGTTCTGTGATACAGAACATATTCCTCGAAGACGGCAGTATCATGGGCGTAAATATCGTCGGAAGTATAGTCGGTGATGTGAGGCAAGGTTCAACCGTTTTGAATTGCAGGAACCACAATGTGACCCTCGGTTACGGTATATACATGGTCGGAGGATTAGTGGGACAATCATTAGGAACGGTATCAAACTGTGCCAATGAAGGTGCTGTATATGGCGTAGATCTCCCACTTACCAGTTACGTGGGAGGAATAGTGGGTAATAGTTACGGAGGAGTTATCGAAGACTGCCACAATATGGGAATCGTTACGGGTAATGTCTCTGCCCCTGGTTATTCATCCGGTGCGATCGGAGGTGTAGCCGGAAGTTCAAGGCCATATAGTGTTACTTTACCGGACCTGAACAGGTGTTATAACTTCGGAGATGTCACAGGCTCTCATACCACCGGAGGAATAGTGGGTAATCTTGAGGGCTCGACGATTCGAGATTGTTACAATGCAGGAACCGTTACATCAGTGCAACACTATGTAGGTGGCGTAGCAGGTTATTCCTTCTCCTCGGGAGCGGTAGAGAACTGTTACAATACGGGACAGATCAAGACCGGTGGTTCAAATGCCGGAGGCATAGTAGGTGTCAGTAGCGGTGGAACTGTCAGAGGTTGTTACAACACAGGGGATGTCTCGGCGACTAATTCATGGGCAGGCGGAATAGCCGGCAGTGGAAATATCATCGAAGAAAGTTACAATATGGGAAACATAACAGCAGACTCGTATGCAGGGGGAATAGCGGCCACGGTCGGCAGCGGAGCCACAGCGGTCATCAAAAATTGTTATAACGTTGGTGATGTCACCGCCACTTCCGTCGTTGCAGGAGGTATACTCGCCTATGTAACGGGTACTCCTTCATCAGATCGGGTCGAGAATTGTTACAATGCAGGCTACGTAGTAGCTCCGTACACAAGAGGAAGTATAATCGGTAGCACCAACTTGTACGTAAGCGAGGGCTACTACCTGGAGGGAACCATAGCCGGCGATAACGGTTCCGGAGTCATGAAGACCGGAGCTGAGCTGAGATCCTCTCTAACGTATTCCGACCCATCATGGGATTTCGTTACGGTATGGATAAACAATGAAGGCAACATGGGCGTGAATAACGGATTCCCGACATTGAGGGGTATATCCGCCTTTGACATGGAGATCACCGTTCAGCCTGCTGACACAACTGTCAAAGTTGGTTCGGACGCACATTTCAGAATCATGGTGCTCGGAAGCGGAATATCATATCAGTGGATGCTGAGTACGGATTCCGGAACGTCATGGTCCGAGATACCCGGAGCGAACTCACCCACTCTGGCCGTTAACGGCGCTCTGAGCGGGTACAATGGTTACCTGTACAGGTGCATAATTTCCGATATCGGAGGTAACGTCATTACCAGCCGTGCGGCCACTTTGACTGTGGTTGCGGATATGCATCTAATCAAAACAATAACGGAAATGACCCAAACAGGACCCGGAACAGGCGGATACGTCTACCCCGGAAGGGATATCGAGGTCATTGACGGAAATAACATAACCTTCGATCTTATCCCTCGACCCGGATACAGGCTTACAGCTCTCATTCTTGACGGCATAGATGTATTCGGAGATGTTGACGATACGGGTTCGAATCTGACTTACACCATAAACGGTGTGAGTGAGGGCCATGTTCTCATAGCGACATTCTCTAATGAACTCGAGATAGATGTGGTCATAAAAGGTGAAGGCGGTATCGTAGATTGGTCATATGATGGCGGAATCGTATTCGGAACAATAACCGGATCCGGAGGAATAATACCGCAAGTACCGTTCGGGGAAGATGTCAGTTTGACATTCACCGCAGGTACACTTTGTTTGATCAGGGAAATTCTGATAGACGGAGTCAGTAATCCTTCTGCGATCACATCGGGATACATATTCAACAACATCACTGCGAACCATACTGTAACAGTTACGATCGACAAGGTCGAGATACTGATAACGGAACAGCCTGTGGATGATTTCATGGACAATCGTTCTAATGCCGTGTTCTCAACCAAAGCGGTAGGTTCCGCACCCGGTGTGACCAATATCACATACGAGTGGCAATACTACGATGTGATCGATAATGATTGGTACAGTACGATAATCGGTGTCAACACCAACCCTCAGAGGCTTATGGTATCTCCTTCCGATTATGCCGACGGAACATTGTTCAGATGCGTGATCAACGGAGAATACGGAGGTCTGTCTTTGCAACAGGTAATCTCCAACGAGGTCACGTTTAACATTGCGCCGATAGTGCATTACGTTAACGATGCAGAAGATCTTCAGCATGTTGGAGGAGGTCAATGGGATAAATTCGTAGGAGGAGTATTTGTTGATCAGGGAGATTGGGCTCTGAACCACACATACATCCAAACAGCAGACATAGTGTTCCCAACTCTTGGAAACGATGAAGATAATGTCAGAGTGCGTTTGATGAGCGCCAATGTAACCGATGTTCGTATAATATTCGAGAGATATGTCGGAGGGGTAACAGATGACTGGGTGCCATTTGATCCTACATCTGTGATGTATGGGTTTGGCAACGCAACAGGAACAATAACATCTTACGCCACGGAGTTGATCATACCATTTGCGAATTCAGGATTTGCAAGTGGTACAAAGACCGCCGCTTTCCTCATAGAGTATAACGGCGCACATTACAGTATGACCCTCGATATCGCGATCAGTGCAAGCGGACCCGGAGATGCGGTGAAAGCAGGAGGTAATTTCGTACCAATAGGAACAAATACACAAATGTTTGGCGGTACCTATGATGGAGACGGTTACACGATCCGTGGATTGAACATCGTCGGAGGATACTACGCCGGATTGTTTGGTTATAGTACCGGATCGCTGCGGAATATACATTTGACGGATGGCATTGTAACGACTACAAGTATGGGCGGGGGAGTAGCAGGTTATATGGAGGGCAGTATAGGAGATTCAACGAATTCTAATTATGTTCTCAGCACCAGGTATGCAGGCGGTATTGCGGGATATACCTTGAGTGGAACAGCTACCATTGAAAATTGTTACAACACAGGCGACGTCACGGCCACCGGCGGAAATTCGCATGTGGGAGGTATTGTGGGGAGTTTTTCCGGGACTATAAATAACTGCTACAATTTAGGCAACGTCAGGGCAAACGGTACAGGCGGGGTAGTGAATGGAGGAGGTATTGTAGGATTAGGAGGTGGTACATACACAACAACCATCAAGGACTGTTATAACACAGGCAATGTTACGACTACTTCATCCGCTACGTACAGTAGCGAGAATATGTACACAGGCGGAATCATGGGAAATGTGCTTAAAGGGATCTTTGAGAACTGTTACAATACAGGCAACATCACAGCTGAATCCAGTGTTGGATATCTGCGTACAGGAGGTATTGCAGGGGATGTGTATACCGGATCCATCATTGAGAACTGTTACAATACAGGCGATGTTACATCCAGCTTGGCAGTGTCTTCATCAGGACAAATACGGCAAGGAGGCATCGTAGGATCTGCGTATTCCGGATCTCTCATTGATAATTGTCACAACACAGGTAACGTTACGGTCACCTGTCTAAGCATGCCGGCCTCGGCGGGTGGCATTGCGGGAATTAGTTCAGAAATCACTAATAGTTATAATACGGGCAACGTTATGGCCACCTCTCCTCAGGGCGTATACGTAGGTGGCATATCAAGTTCTGCCGAACGTATTGAGAACTGTTACAACACAGGTGATGTCACAGGTACGTGCACGGGTTCATACAGCGCTAATGCCGGCGGTATTATTGGAGCAAACACTGGTGGTGTCATAAAAAACTGTTACAACACAGGTGACGTCACAGCTACAGGCTCCACAAAGAGGGCAGGCGGTATATCGGGGAGTAGTGGCGCAACTATCACCGAATCATTCCACCTTAATACCATCACGATAACGCCGAACAGCGGTCCCGGAGGGGTTCCGTTGACAGAGGGCGAACTGCAAAACCTCTACTCATATCCCGGTGCTTCGGGGTGGTTGTTCGGAACGATATGGAAAGATAACCACGATGATACCACTGTTAACAACGGATTCCCTACGCTTATGGGCGCATCTTCCGTCCTTGAGATAGTTTTGCATCCCGAAGACAAAATAGTTGGAGAGAATTCGGATGTTTCCTTCAGGATTGTAGCGATTGGCAACGGACTGACATACCAATGGCAGGTAAGCACTAATTCCGGATCTACTTGGACCGATATATTGGGTGCAAACACATCAATATTGACATTGAATAATGTTCAAATGTCATCACATGATGGTAATTTGTATAGGTGTGTCGTCACTGATTCCGATAGTAATACACTTACCAGTGCTGTAGCAACCCTGACGGTTGTCTCCGCTTTGTACACCATAGAGACAAAGACCGATATGACGGAATCTGGACGCGGAACAGGCGGTTACATCTATCCCTATCCGCCAAGTGCG
>JGI994J12354_10003796_pt1 | contig 13896 bp, 7 predicted proteins | sample IntmicLarv3ML3BL_FD_12354 | JGI IMG/M metagenome (IMG submission 12354)
GTTCACCCGCAGTCAGACTTACCATATTCGCTTCATTGACTGCAAGCCGCGAGATATACAGCTGACCGCCTACACCTTTGGTGATAATGGCTTCCCCTGCGACTAAGTCCTTCACCTGCGCGAAATCAATCTCCGCTTCTTTAATCGTCGCCTTGTTGAGCTCGCTTAACCCTGCGTATAGCCGCCCTGCCGACAGCAAGTCCACATCCGCTTGAACCGCGCTGATGATATTCGTATACAATTCTCCCGCAGATAGCGAGTCAATGTCCGCTGCCACCGCCTGTAATACATGGGTGCGTACTTCCCCTGCCGCTACATTTTCCAAATCCGCGCACACAGATTTGATCACCTCGGCATACAGTGCATTCGTTTCGATTCGTTTCGCCCTCGCCTGCCGTCACTTTCTTCAGTTCCGCGCTTACCGCCATGATCAGCTGCGCGTACAGTTCATTTGTCGATACGGTTCCCGCGGTCACTTCCTGTATGTTTGCCACCACAGCGCGCAGAATATCTGCTGTCAAGTCCTTGATTTTCGCTGTCGAAATGCCTGCTATGGCAATGTGCGCGTCCTCAATCGCCGCCTCCGCGATCTTCGCGGATATGATGGCCGCATCTTGGATATGCGCTGTTTCTATCACCGCAAACCGGTTATCCAGTTTTTCCTGCAGCGCTTCAACCAGTGTCGGCCCTTCTTCCGCTATGAGCACCTGCGGTGCCAGCGTGTTCGGCGCAAACAGTTCATCTACACCACTTTCATTGATGACATGTCCCCATCCCGTTTTCATATGCTTTCTTCCTCCCCTGTCTTTTCAAGCAGCAGTATAAACGTACCATTGCCTCTGTTCCCTGATCGCTTGCTCATGATACTGCGCATGCCCATGAAACCATGACATTCATGGCGCAAATACAAATCGCGCGGTGTTTCAAAACAGCTCTTCCTTCAATTTTCATATCATGCAAATAGGAACAGGCATCACCATTTACAAAACAAGGATCAATTTCATTCAGGCTGTGACTATTCCTTTTCAGGCTGAATTTCCATTTCTTTTCTTTTGAGCGCCATAATGATGAGCGCCGCGACAAATAGAAGGATGATGGAGAGAATCGCGTAATCGCTTCTATTCGTCATGCCTTTAATTAGAGCGTACAGCGCGGGTCCCAGGATGGCGGCAAACTTACCGAAGATATCAAAAAAGCCAAAGAATTCGCCCGCGTTTTCAGGCGGAACGAGCTTACCGAAATGGCTTCTGGAAATCGCCTGAATACCGCCCTGCACCGTACCGACCATGCATGCCAGTACCCAGAACAATACCAGCGCCACATCCACGCCAAACCATTTTTCCTCCAGCCCGAAGCCCATCAAAAAGCCGATGATGCAGATGAAAAGGTACATCGTTACAGCCGCATGCAGCATTTTAAGTGATCCGAAGCGTTTTGAAAGCTTGGCGAACCAGATGGAACAGGGCATGGCTATCAGCTGGGTGACGAGCAATGCCAGAATCATGCCCGTGGCATTGATGCCGAGAGTCGAACCGTAGGCCGTGCTCATGTTAATTACCGTGCCGACCCCATCAATATAGAAGAAGTACGCCAGCATAAAGAAGAAAATAGCCTTGTTTTTGAAAATTTTTACAGCGGTGTGTCCAATAGATTTAAAAGTGGCCTTCATGACACCTCTTTTCGGCTTTTCGATGTAGTGCTTTTGCTGTACGTTCTTTAAGAACGGAATGGAGAAAAGCCCCCACCAAAGAACGGAAATAACAAGCGAGAGCTTCACCGCCATCGTGCTGTCGATGCCGATATGGGATCCGAACTGAATCAGCCCAATGGAAATGATAAAGGGAATCGTCGAGCCGCCGATGTAGCCTAACGCATAACCGTAGCTGGATACCTTATCCATACGCTCGGTGGTGGTCACGTCGGGCAGGAAGCTATCATATACAAGGCAGCTTCCCGAGAACCCGATATGGGACAGCACATAGCCCACCAACATGAGCTGCCATTGATCCACAAGGGCGTTAAACAGCGTAAAGGCGAGCCCTAAAAACAAAAGAGCGACAAAAATCTTTTTCTTGTGGCCTTTGTAATCCGCCACGGCGCCGATGATCGGCGCGGAGATAGCCAGAATTGCCATCGCGATGCTCGTGCCGATGCTCCACCAGTAATCCCCCTGATTGTTAGGCACTTGGGCGGCAAAGAATACGGGAAAAACGGCCGCCATCATGATGGTGGCATAAACAGAATTCGCCCAGTCGTACAGTACCCAGCTCTTCTCCAGCTTCGTCAGCTTTTTGGAATTCACTTGTTCGTTTTGCATAAGAATCCTCCTTTTTATTAGAACCTTGCTTTTCCTTTGACTTTAGGCATATCTAAATCCAGCATTTTGGCCGCCAGCGCGGTTACATCTAAAAGCGTGCCGCCGGTTTTCTTTTCTGCCGCTCCCGAAAGCATATAGAAAACCGAATAATTATCATAATCAGGCGGATAACCGTGATTCGCCAATTCATGCGTTACCTTGATGGCATTGTAGAACCATCCGGGCTTGGCGGCGATGCCGAAAGGCAGATGGCTTCTACCACACTCCGCCATTTCCGCCTCCGTCAAAAGCCGATTGGCTTCGGGTGAATCAAGCAACGCTTTTTCCACCTTTTTGATGGTTTCCCCATCGCACTCACCCGGATGAAAGAAGGCACTACCGCCGCAGCATTCGATAAAGCAACGCTTTTTACCGGGCTGATAATCCCCCGCCGCGTCCTTTTTAAGGAGTTGCATATCAAAAAGAATGTCGTTTGGCAGCGCCACATTGGGCGCGTCGATTTGATAATGATCGGAAAAGACGATCACCTTGTATTCTTCCCCCGCCGCCTGGCGCATTTCCTCCAGATGCGCGCAGAGCGAATCCATGGCAATATCCAATTCCTTCGCCTCCGTGCCGTGGTGGTGGCAGATGGTATCAAAGGCTGTCAGATGCACCAATACCAGATCGGGCTTTTTCCTTTTGAGAATATCCGTCGCGCAGGCGGTGATAAAATCATCCAGCTGCGGCTGGCTAAGCCCTTGCATCAGATGACGATACTTCAGAAACATGCGAATCGACAACAGCGGTGAACCGTATTTTAAGTTCATCGCGATTTGGCTTTCGCCGGGCAATGTCAATATTTCGGGAATGTTATAGCGAATTTCTTTTGCGCCTGCCGTAACGGGCCATAATACCGCAGCGGTTTTTAAGCCCTTCGCCTTGGCCGCCTGCCAAAGGGTTCTCGCCCTAAAGCCTTTTGCCTCGTAGCACCATTTCGCATAGCGCTTCGGGAACGCCTCCGTATTGCTGATAATGCCATGATCGCAGGAAGGGACACCCGTGGCAACAGATGCGTGCACAGGGTAGGTGTTTGTTAAAAACATACTGCGCACATCCTTCACCACGCCCGCGCCCTCGTAAAACGCGCGGAACGTTTCCCGCTCGCACAGGCGCTCAAGCAGCACGCTTCCCACCGCATCAAAGCTCACCATCAGTAACTTTGCCATGCTATTCCCCTTTTTTGTGTTTTTATGAGTATACCATTTTTTGCTGCATTCCGCAATAAAAACAGCGCCGCGCGAAAGACATCCGCGCGACACTGAATTGAGAATACACGATCACTGCTTTTTTCGCCGTAACGGGCCCGTTTAGTATTTAATCAGCCCGTACAGATAATCACGCTCGGGAACCGCGGCTGTGCTGCCATCCTCAAAGGTGACCGATTGGATAGCAAAATGCAGGTACTTCACACCCGTGTACCCTGTTAAATTCATTTTCGGAAGAAGCACCGTCCTGCCTGCCCCCACCTTTTTTTCGATAGTCGCCGTTTGGAATTTTTCTGTGCTGCCTTGTGGGTAAATCAGATTATCATCCTTGTCCATACAGTAGTAAATGAAGGTAACCGATGTGATCGCTCGGCTCTTGCTCGTGTTTTTTACCTCCGGCTTCGCCCACTGCACACCATTGGCTTTTCCCCAATCCGCCGTCTTTGTCTGCGTCAGGGGCACCGCATCCTCCACATAAGGAGTAGCAGTCACCTTTGGGGCTTTTGTGGGTTTTGGCGTAGGCGTGGCTTTTTCCATGGCATGCTCTGAAAACAAAAGCGCCTGACACTCCGGGCTGATGGTTGTCGATTGTTTTAATCCGTGATCCTTTTGAAACGCCTTGACAGCCGTTCCCATGCTTTCAGGATATTTCGTACCCGTCACGGCCTTTTTCATATATCCTAATTCCAAAAGCCGCTGACTGATTTCAGGAATAAGATCGTTCTTCGCGCCCACCTTGATGGCTTTATACTCCGCAATGGTTTCCCGGGCGATGTTTTCAAGGGGCGTCGGCATGGGTGTGACAATAGGCCAAAGCTTATCAGTCCGTTCATTAAGCACCACCTTACCCAAGCTTCCTTTTTTTCCGACATTTTTCAGCGTCGCTTCGATGCCCTTGGGCACGTTCCCGTTCTCATCAAAATAGTGGGACGCATACAACCCCTCGTAAAATTTATCATACTGGTTGGGCGAGCCGGTAAACCCTTCGTATTCCACTTCGAAATACGCCTTGTTCTTGTAGTAGATTCTAAACGTCATAGAACCGCTTGTTTTTTTCAAATCGTCCAAAAAGTTGACCCCCGCAGGACCAAAGTAAACAAGCGTGAAATAGGTATAGCCATCTTCCCTATTGCCGGTTGTATGGCTTAAATCCTTATCCTTGGAGAAAGTCACCGTATAGATGCTGTTATCAACCAAAATGTCCGCTTTTCGCACCGTCCATTTTTCATTTCCCTCCCACTCCATTGTCAAAAAGGGATATCCTTCATTATCGGTGCCAAATAAACCGTACGTAAAGCTGACTTCGCCTTCGTATTTTTCAAACGCCACTTTCTTGGCCGCGTTGAAATTTAAAATGCTGTATGCCCAGGATTCCCCGCTTCCCGTTGTTTCGCTGAAAAAAGAAGTAGAACCAAAGCCGCCTGTTAAAAAATTGTTTGCATAATCTTTCAGCGCGCTTAAAGAAAACGGCTTGGATTCCTCCGCCAGCGCCGCAAAGGTGGTAAGCATAAGTATCAAGGCCAGACATAGGCTCAGCGTTTTTTTCATTGGAAACTTCCTTTCTTCGGTTCAACTGCAACCATTGTACAATAGTTCCCATCGGCTTGCAAGACACAGCAGCAAAGTGTATAATCTAAAGGAATCCAAGGAGGTAATCAAATGCCATCTAAAATACCCTTTAAAATGCCATTTAGCCCGGACCGCTTCAGCGAGCTCGAGCGCAGGTTCAGGCGCTATACCATTTCCAACCTCATGCTCTATGTTGTTGCCGCGATGGGCGTCGTGTTTGTGATGGACTTTTTACCCATCATCAGGCCATCAATCTCCCATTTTTTTCACTTCAACCGTCAACTCATTTTGCAGGGACAAATCTGGCGGATTGCCACCTTTGCCTTCCTGCCGCCGAGTGCAAGCCCAATTTTTATTCTGTTTTCCCTTTACTTCTACTGGCTAATGGGCAGCAGCCTTGAAAACCGCTGGGGTTCGTTCAAGTTCAACCTGTTTTATCTGTGCGGCATGATCGGTACCATTCTCGCAGGCATGATCACAGGCTTTGCCACCAATTCCTATTTGAATCTTTCTCTGTTCTTCGCCTTCGCCATTCTGTACCCGAATGTGGAAATCACGCTGTTTTTCATGCTACCTATCAAGGTGAAGTATTTGGCGTACCTCAACGCCGCTTTCTTCCTTTATTCACTCATGACCGTGCCGCTTACGGACAAGGCGGCGCTGATCGTTTCGCTTTTGAACATTATCCTGTTCTTTTGGCGGGACTTTATCGGCCTGATTAACCAATGGAACAGACGGCGACAGTTCCGCGACGCGTGGCGCAGATAACTTCGCGCATAAAAAAGGAGCGGCCTAGGCCGCTCCTTTTTTAACGTATCCTTCTGCCGACCACCACAAAGGTGCCTGATTTGACGTGATAGCTGCAGGTGCTTAAGGTGATAAGCTCTTCCCCCCACTGAGGGGTCACATCGATCTTGAACATGCTCTCTTCCTTGCAGCGTTCCACATATTCATCATACATGCTCTTGGCGGAAAGCTTGATATACTCATAATACTTAAACTTCACATGGGCATCTTTATCCTTTGGACGCATGGCGCGATAAACGGCAAAGATTTCGTATTCCCGTTCTTCATTGAGCAAATCGTAATGAAAAGTGGGATGCGCCTCATAAAAATCCTTATTCTCATACTGTTTGAGCAGGCCGAATACCTCACGGTTATTGATGTTGTGGCCGTAAATCAGCTGATTCATATCTGAATTTGTGGCAACACAACGAATATCCAGAAAGGGAATGCCGTTTCTGGATTCCTCATGCTCGAAATTGGCCGCCAAGTAGTATTCGTCATTTTCTTCCGTGGTTTGCATCACGGGGAAGCTGATATCCGTGTCATCAACCCGTATCCAGCCTATCATATCGTTGTTCTTTTCATAGAGCGCCTTATATTTGCTGAGAATGGGCTTGGGGGTAGGCACAGGCGTTTCCACCGCCAGGGCAACCGTTGTCGCGCTCTTGCCCGTGACTTGGCCGCTGCCCGCGATATACGCCGCCAGCTGCGCCTCCGCCTCGGCAATTTCCGCTTTATCCGCTTCGGACAGCACCGTTCCCTCGGGATAGGTGATGCGCACAGCTACGCTCGGCCGCGTTGCCTCTGCCTGCGCCGTCGCTTCGGGCGCAGGGGTTTCCTGCGCGGATACAGGCGCTGCGGTTTCCTGCCCCGTTATGGGTGCTGTGGTTTCTTGCCCTGTTACGGACGCAGGGGTCTCCTGCGCGGATACAGGCGCTGTGGTTTCCTGCGCCGATACGGTGGCAGTCGCCTGCGGTGTGGCTTCCGCCTCGATATACTCGACTACGACGGATGCGTTTTGAAGGGCTTCAGGCAGGCTGAAATCAGCAAAAAAGGCTTCCACCAATTCGGCGGCATCACCCTTAACGCTTTGCGTTTCCCCTACATCCTTGACCACTTTTACCTGAGGACGCGGCGGCACTGCCTGCTGCGCAGGTTCTTCCGTCGCTTCATCGGTGCCGAGCAACGCTGTCAGCTTGCTCATGGCATCCTGCTCGCGGGTATCGGTAAAATATTCCTTGGCCAGTATAAAGCCTGCCGCGACAAAGACACCGAGGGCAAGAATAATCGTTAATACTTTGAGTTTCTTCATTTTAGTGTTCGTCCCTTTTTTAATAAAAATGCGCATCCTTGCGGATGCGCATTCTGATTATTCCGCTATACTCCATTTGGCTTCCAGTTTCAAATCGCTCGCGGGCATCCATACTTCCGTAAGCGTATGACCCAGGAATTGATCATACTGGTTGAACCAGCCATCGAACGTATGCTGCACATCGTCGATAATGGCGATGGTTCCGGCACTCCAGCCCGGATCGAAATCTCCGAGGTGCTGTTCGAACATGATACCTTTGGCCGCCGCAATGGGTGCCGCGCCGTTCGTATCGAAGGATACGTTGTATTTTTCCCTTGAGTACACGAAAGTCCATGTGTTATCCGTTTGCGGATCTTTCGGCGCAACGGTGTTTTCCAGTTTCACGCCCGCTGATACGCCGGCCTTCGGCTGGGTGCCTTCCGGAAGCGCAAAGGGGAAATTGGTTGCGGGATAGTTGATATAGGTTTTGCCGCCGTAAACCATACGGTGAAGCGTTTCTGATTCGGGAGCCGCCACTTCATCGGGTAATTCTTCAAACCAGCAGGCTGTCATGCCCATATTCGGGTTGTTGAACCAAGCGCCTGTGAGCTGGTAAACCAAACCATCATACGGCATATCATCCGTGGGCAGAAGCGACTGTGAAATACTTTGAATATGGGTGAGGGCCTGGCCCGTAACGCCTGTGCGCGCATCGACCGTCCATCCGACGCACTTGGCGTTGGGCATAAGGATATTAGTAGATGTGGGCAGCATGCCGTTCGCTATGCCCGGGAAGGCTACTTCCTGCTGGAATTTGCCTTCAAGGGTGTACATATCGCCATTGCCTTTGAAAACATCGTCGCCAATCGTCATTTCCGCCTGATCGTTGCCCAGATCAAAGGCGTAGGTGAATACCGCGCGTGTGTAATAGGCATGGACTACGCTGGTGCCATCCGCGGCGATCACCGCGCTGTCGCTGGATAAAAAGCGCGCGAAGCGGCGGCCGTTAGCCGCGCGAAGGTATTCGCCCAGCACATTTTGCGAAGGTTTTACCGAGCTGCCCTCTTCCGCCGTGAAGGTTTCTTCCGCGTAAAGAACATAGTTGATACTCATTTCGGGATCCACTGTCGGATCGCCCGGATCGCCGGGAACATTGGGCGCCTCCACCCAAATATAGCAGATATAATCGGCAGGCGCCGCCAAAGCGCTCGCTGCCCCAAAAAGGAGCATCATCGCTATCGCCAGAACCAGAACCAGCCACCGCGTGCTATTAATGCGCTTTTCCATCATGTTCACTCCTTACTTAAACACTTACATTCGCTTTTGACAGCCGCGGACTTTACGCCCGCGGCTGCCAAGCCATTTTTTAATTAAGCTTTTCCGTTCTTCTTTTTCTTTGAGCGCATTGCAATCAGCAAGTGTGCCAGAAGTGTGGCGCCTGAGACTGCCAGCAATACCCACAACCAGGTATTATCGCTCAGGAAGCCTGTGAGAGGCATTCCGGGACCGAAGAGCGGGACTGCCATGTCGTCGAATTCGAACATCATTTCATCGCCGGGAGGGGGCGCCGCAAAGTTACGGTTCGGCCTGCCGCCGCCGGGCACTGTTGTGGTGGTCGCGTTGGTAATGTTCAATACGCCATTAACCAAGCCATTCGCTGACAAGATGCCTTCAGGACTGACGTTGATCGTCCATGTGGTAGTCGGCCTTATATAGCCTGCGGGGGCCGCTGTTTCGGTTAGGGTATACGCGCCCGGCAGCATTCCGCTGAAGGTTGCGATACCTGCTGCGTTCGTTACGACAACCTGGGTTTCACCCGTTCTTCTGTTGAGCAGGGTGAACTCCGCGCCTGCCAAGACAGCTGCGGTGGTCGCGCTTGTCTTTCTGACACTGAAGCCTGCCGGATCAACCGCATCGTTGGTAACAACCAGCGGGGTGACGTTCAGATCTGTACCACCCATGGTGACAACGCCGTCGAAGCCAACTGAAATCTGGCGGGTCGCGGTGGTTACCATGTAGCCATAAGGCGCAGCGGTTTCTGTCAGGGTGTAGTTGCCCGGATTCAAGCCTGCGAAGGTTACTGTGCCGTTTGCGGCAGAGGTGCCATCCAGAGCCATGTAGGGGTTACCGCCTGTCAGGGTGAATTCCGCGCCGCTCAAGGGTGCATTCGTTGCCGAATCAACCTTGGTGAGCGTGAATTCGCCGGGAACCGCGCGGGTGTTCGGAACGCGCAGCGTGTACGACGCATACCTGTTGCCAAGATAGATGATTTCGTTTGTCGTACCGTCGATGGTGATTGTCCATGTCCTGTTGGAAGGCACATAGCCTGCAGGCGCACGGGTTTCTGTTAGGATGTAAGTACCGTATGCCAGGTTATCAAACTCCACGAGACCAAAGCCGTTGGTTGTCATCTGCGTGGTGATATTCTGCGAGCCGCCCGTTAAGGTGAAGATCGCGCCGGCGAGGTTCGCGCCTGTCGCTTCGTCTACCTTGCGAACTTGCAGACGATTCAGCTGCAGCCTGTTGTGGATGATGTAGTGGCCTGTCAGGTCGAGCATGCTGTCTGCCAGCGCCGCGCCATCTACCGTAACTGCCCTATCGTGAGCGATAACGATGGCCCATGTGGTCTTGCCGCCAATGGAGGTGTACCCCTCGGGCAGCTGCGTTTCGGTTAAGGTATAGGTGCCTTCCGGCAGCTCGCCATAATCGATGGTGCCATCATCCTTGACGGTATCAGTGCGCGTGGTAAAGGCTTTGCCTGTGGCAAGGGTACCGCTCAGCGTAAAGACCGCGCCTTCCAGCGTGTGGCCGCTTTCATCCTGCTTGACGATGGAGAAAGGTGTCACGACTTCGCAGTTCATGATTTCATACTCTGAAGTCAGGTCAATCGAATCGGCCTCAAGTTCTTCATTATCGATGTAGACTTTGGCATCTTTCGATATGGTGACATTCCAGCTGGTCTTGTTCGCAACCGCTTCATAGCCTGCGGGAATCTCGGTTTCTTCGAGGATGTAATCGCCCTGCGGGAGGTTCGAGAATTCGAGGAGATAATCGCCCACGGCGGTGGTTTTCTCGATATCGACAGGCTTTTCGGTAAGGGATACCAGGCCGGTGCTCCTTAACCTGAAGGTTGCGCCTGCGAGACCTACGCCATGATCATCCATCTTGAAGATGGAGAAGGAGCTCTTAATCTTCACGTTGTTGATGTTGTAGAACGGTGTCACATCAATACCGCCCTGTACAGGGTTTTTGTCAACGGTAATCACGCCCTGCGCATCAACAACAACTTCCCAGGTATCCTTGTTGCCTTCCTTGGTGTAGCCCTCCGGCACGACTTCTTCCTTCAAGATGAAGGTGCCCTCGGGGATGTTTGTGAAGCTGGCCTTGTAGACATTTTCCGCGGAGGTGGGATCCGCCGTCTGAGCTTTGAATTCGATTGTGTTCTCTGCACCGGTAATTGTTTTGGCTGTTAAGGAGAACACTGCGCCGATCAGATAGTTCGGATCTTCATCATCGTCCATCTTGAAGATATCGAGGTTGACACGGATTTCATTGTTCTGAATCACGTACTTGCTCGTTACATCAATTTGGGTGCCATCCAGCAAGCTGACGCCTTCGCTATCTTTAATAGAGACTTTGCCATCGTCGGCAACGTTCACTTCCCAAACACTCGGGGTACGATAGCCGCCGGGGATTTTGGTTTCTTCGAGTTCGTAGGTGCCTACGGGGATCTTCGTGAACTCGTAGTAGCCGCCGCTTGTCGGCGTTTCGTTTTGGATGCCGTCCTGAGCGTAATCAATGCCGTTGTTGTCGTCATCCTTAATCGCTTTGGACCTGAGTGTGAAGCCAGCGCCTGTGAGTACCTTATCGCCGTCTCTCTTGAAGATTTGCAAGTTGCCTGTCACCTGCTTGTTGTAAATCTTGTAAGAGGACGTCAGGTCTAACTTTTTGTCAAATACAAAGGAGTTCGTGTCTGTGTCGCCCTCGGCAGCAAATGTAACGGTATCATCGCTGTTCACCGTTACTGTCCAGCTCATGAGCGCCTGATTATAACCATCGGGCCTATGGCTTTCTTCCAAGGTGTAGACACCCGCGGGCAGATTCTCAAACACAGCTTCGCCCTTTGCGTCTGTCGTCGCCGTGAGGTTTTGATACGGAGTCAGATCCGTAATCTTATCGGAATAAATCTGTTCCGCGTTCAGCGTGAAACCAGCGCCGTTTAAGAACTTGACGGGCGTGGCTTCTTCATCAATCTTGATGATTGCCAGATTCGCCATGGCCAATTGGTTGAAAATTTTGTAGAATTCGCCAACGTCGATCGTGCCATCTTCGACCTCCACGCCATCGATTGTGACGTTGCCGTCTACGTCTACTACCACATCCCATTCTTCGGGTGTTCTGTAGCCTTCGGGAATCTTGGTTTCTTTGAGGATGTAGCTGCCCTGCGGGATTTCATCAAATACGTAGTAGCCGTCATCATCGACATTGGTTACTACTTCGGGCCCGTAGGTGATGCCGTTCTCGTGGCCGACAATGCTGTCGCTTACGCCATCGCACTCGCCGTCGCTATCTTCGTCGCCCACTGCTGTCAGTGTGAAAGCAGCGCCTGTCAGCGGGTTGCCATCCTGATCGACCTTGTAGAGCTTCAGGGTGCCGCGAACTTCTGTGTTGCAGATTTCGTACTGCCCTGCCACATTGATGATCGCTGTGGTGGAAATATCTTCGCCTTCATAAATCGTGATGTTGCCATCTGCGTTGATATTGACTGTCCAAATAGTCTCCAGCTTGAAGTAGCCGGCCGGAGCTATGGATTCTGTCAATTCGTAGACACCGGGAACAAGCTGATCAAATGTCGCGCTCAGCTTCGCAGCCGTTGTCGTCTTCACGATGCCTGTGGCAGGCGTCGTTCCATCGTTTCTGTCGGTATGGAATCCTGCGACACCGCTTTCGCTTTCAGCGTAAGCGCCCAGCAATTCCCTCGCTATCAAAGTGAACTCCGCGCCGATGAGCTGTTTTTTCGAGGTGCTCTCATCGATCTTGAGGATTTCCAAATCGACATAGACTTGCTTTCTCTCGTTTTCTACTGTCAGTTCGCCCTTGGTCGTGTCGCCTTTGACAGGCGCCCATTTGCTATCGGCTACGGCAGTAGATTCAGCATGCTCTGAAATGGTGATGGTGAGCTGATGGTTGCTATTGAGATAATCGCTCGTTACATTTACATTCCAAATCGGCTGATTGTCCTGATCGATCGGGATGTATTCATCCTTCGGATTGGGCTGGGCCACAGGTTCTTTTGTTTCTTTGAGAATGTAATCGCCATAGGGCAGGTTCTTCACGGTAAATTTACCATTTGCGCCTGTAAGCAGCTCTGTAGGCTCGCCTGTGCCAAAGCCTATGAAGGTGTATACATTGGCAGGGTCTTCGGTAAATATCGCCGTGCTGCCGCCTTCGAGCTTATCCGTCAGAACGAATGCCGCGCCCGCAAGGTTCTTTTGATCGTCGCGGGAGTCGAGCTTGTGCACCGTAAATTCGGTATACAGCTTCCTGTTTTCCACTTCCAAAGAGCCGTAGATGTTGTGACGGTTATCAAGCTTCATGGCGTTTTCGATTGTCTTATTGCTAACCGGGTGCGTGTAGCTGCCGGGGATGAGGGTGTGACCCGGGGCTGAAGCTTTAACTTCCTGCAGATAGTACTTGCCGCCCAGCTTGAGCACATTGAAATTATCAAGGCCATCGGCATCCTCCAGACGGAGCATGGGCAAGTTACCGTTCGAGTCTGTTACGAGCTTGCCGTCCGGCACAGTCACTATGACGAAATCCGCATCGGTTTCTTCATAAAGGATGAATTCTACGCCTTCGAGCGTCCCGCTTTCATCCACTTTGTTGACCTGCAGGTAAGCCGCATAGGTCACGCTGGCTTCCGCCTGCGCCTTCAGATCCGGCATGATTTCCGTATCCTCGAAATCCTTGAAGCCCGAAAGGGAAGCACTGTTGGTATAAGTGGCTGTTAAGAGAACATCGGTTGTGAAGGAAACGACGATCTTATGATCGATGACATCGTTCACATCGAAATCGATTGTCAAAAGCGATGCTTCCAACGTTGCCGGATTGCTATCCACATCATACTCAACAAAGGTGACTTTGTTTGAAATAAAGGGGACGACGTTTCCTTCGCTATCCGTCTTCACCATGGAAATGGAGCCGCGGATAAGCTTCAGACCCGCTTGCAGGTTTTCAGTAAGGGTTACGATGCCTGTTGTATCCTCTAAAGGAAGGATATTGCGAGCTGTTTCGTTGATGGTGATTGTCCAATCAACCTGCTTCTTCGCATTGAGGGTACCGCCCTTATCGAAATCCTTGCGCACGGGGGCGTCACCTTTATGGCCGCCTTCCCAAATGCTGCCGTTGCCATCATCATCCAGTAGGGTGACCTTGTTGCGAACCTCAGGCTTGAGATTTTCGGCATAATCTTCCGACTCAAGGAAGGATACGTAAACCAGTGTCAGCGTTTCAGTCGCCGCGAAGCTCGCGCTATTGAAAAGGATGACCTGGAAGGTGTTCTCATCCACCTTTTTGAGTTCGGAACCTGCGCCAAACTGACTCACCAGATACGTGTTGATGCTGGGGAGCGCGCTGGGTTTTTCATCGATGCCGCGGGCGACTGTCGTTGTGCCTCTTCTGAGCAC
>JGI994J12354_10003797_pt1 | contig 13889 bp, 10 predicted proteins | sample IntmicLarv3ML3BL_FD_12354 | JGI IMG/M metagenome (IMG submission 12354)
GAATCGAACCCACCTAAGCGGGTTTAAGCCGCTATTACCGGTTTTGAAGACCGGAGGGCACACCAGCGACCCATCTACTCCCATACTAACCCATCTTACATAAAAATATTATCATACTTATTTATACTTGTCAATAAATTAATGGCTCAAAACCTATAGTTTTTCCTTGAATAATAAGACATTGTGCCTTGCATCCACCTGCATTTTGTATACAAGCATATGAATGTCATACGACAATATTTTACCTGAAATTGCCAATTCTAAACCCTATCTTTTAAATCGGCTAAGTCCTTATTATAATTATATGTTTTTTTATGCAATTTTAAAATCAAAATATTTCATACCAGCTTCCTGATGTCACCAATTTTTTTTGTAATTTTTTTTGAATCACAATATTCAAGTATGGCTATGGCATATTTTCTGGAGGCGCCTATTATATCCCTGAACTGGCCTAAGGTTATTTCGCCGTTTTCGGCTATAAAAGCCTTCATCTTATTTATACAATCATCAAAAACATCCCTATGGAACAAAAGCTGCTTATCAACCATTATAAGCCTGTTTTCATTAATCATCGATTCTATAACTTTATTTTTATTCTTATCTTTGATTTTGCTTAAAACCTCATCCTTACCGGGAACGATTACTCCTGCATTTTTATATACTAATTCTATTTCATTTGCCAATTTATCGTAGGAGTCATCAGTTTTAATCTTAAATTCATAAGAAGAAACCAAAAGAGAATCCAGTTTGATTTTCTTATATTCAATCAGCTTGTCAATTAAAGGCTGCATAATACCATCAGGCATGCCTTTAAATACCCTGCTTTTATATTCTTCTATGTTCATACCCTTTTTATACGCATTGCTCTTGTGATAGGTGCTCAGCTCAGTTTCCGACTTATGCGCTATTGCATTATAATAGTTTATATCTGCAAAGCGCCCGTTGTTAAGTATAACAACCTGCTTTTTATTCTCCAGCTTTTTCAAAGAATCCAATACAGCTTCAACGGATAAATTTGCTAAAACCGCCATTTGGCCGGCATCGGGGAATTTCTTTGAGTTTTCTTTAATCAAAACTAAAATACGCTCTTCAATATCGCTTTTTTCCAAATTTTCCAAATCAGAAATAATATTTTCTTTAAAACGCGGATGCTTGTTAGGCATAGGATTTAATACCATGCCGCCTCCGATAGTTTCAAGTGGTGAATAAAAGCGCACAATATACCTGTCTCCGTATTTAAAGGAGACCTCTTCTTCCAGCCGAAGCTGGGCAAAGCCTTTTTCTCCCGGCTTTAACTCATCTTTATCCAGAAGCACAACCTTACATAAAACATCTCTCGATCCATGGTAGAGATGGACGCGGCTGTTGTTTTTCACAACCCTGTCCCCATCAGGCAAAACCTGAAGATAAACATCTATCATATGGCTTGTTAACATGCTTTCAGGCGCTGAAATTACATGCCCCCGCTCCAGCATATCCTTCTTTACACCCGCAAGGTTAATGGCAACCCTCTGCCCCGCATATGCCGTATCCACATCTAAATCATGCACCTGAATATTGCGCACCTTTGTCTTTACACCTGTTGGATATATTTCAGCCGAATCGCCTTTGTTAATCGAGCCTTCTATAAGCGTTCCCGTTATTACAGTGCCGAAACCGTCTATGGAGAAAATTCTGTCAACAGGCACGCGGAAGCCTTTATTCAAATCCTTTTCCTCCGCTTGCTTAACAAGCTCGTACAAAGCAGCTTTAAGCTCGTCAATGCCTGTGTTTGTATAAACGGAGGTTTCCATCACAGGCACATTTTCAAGGCCGCTCCCCTTTACTAGATTTTTAATATCTTCTTTAATCATATTGAGCCAGTCAGCTTCAACCATATCTGTTTTTGTTACAACAACAATGCCTTTTTTAATATCCAAGAGCTTGAGTATCTCAAAATGCTCTACGGTTTGTGGCATAACGCCTTCATTAGCGGCAATAATAAGCAGGGCAATATCGATACCGCCTGCTCCCGCAAGCATGTTTTTGACAAATTTTTCATGACCGGGAACATCGACTATGCCGACCTTTGTACCATCATCAAAATCCAGATGGGCAAAGCCGAGCTCTATTGTTATGCCGCGCTTTTTCTCCTCTTTCAGCCTGTCAGTATCTATGCCTGTAAGGGCTTTAATAAGGCTGGTTTTTCCATGATCCACATGGCCTGCGGTGCCTATAATTACATTATTCATAATTAACCTCTTAATATAGTTGTTTTATACAGCCTGCTAAATAATCAAAATCTTCCTCATCTATAGTCAGAATATCTAAAATCAGCGCATTGTTTGAAATGCGGGCTATAACGGGAATATCAAAGCCTCTCATCTGCAATTCCATTGAATTTGGGTTTATATTTTCGCTTTTTAATTCAATGCAATAAGTATCAATTACATGCCCGGGCATAGAACCACCGCCGATAGTTCCTTTATCTTTTATTACTTTTGAAATAATTTCACGGTTGCAGCCGTTGATTAATTTATGCAGCTTTTCCGCTTTTTTGCAAAGCTCATCCGAATCAGAAAGAATCTGCCCGAGAACGGGAATATTTTTAACCGCCCTATCCTCTTCCGGATATTCCCGCAAAGTAGCTTCCAAAGCAGCTATGGTCATTTTATCTATGCGCATTGCGCGGGTAAGCGGGTGTTTTTTCATCATATTTATATACTTTTCTTTACCTACTATAATCCCGGCCTGGGGGCCGCCAAGGAGCTTATCTCCGCTGAAAGTAACAATATCCGCACCATCGGCTACAGATTTTTGAACCGTTGGCTCATCATGAATACCAACACAGCCGAAATCAACAAGGCTGCCACTGCCCAAATCATATATAACAGGCAGATTCTTTTTCTCGCCAAGCTCTGAAAGCTCTTTAAGAGAAACATCCTGAGTAAAGCCGATTATTTTATAATTGCTAGTATGGACTTTTAATATTACGCTGTTTTCATCTATCTTGCTTTCATAGTCCCTCAAATGAGTTTTATTTGTAGTTCCCACCTCAACAAGGTGACTTCCGCTTTGCTCCATAATTTCAGGCACACGGAACATGCCGCCTATTTCAACCTGCTCCCCTCTGGAAACGATAACGCGCTTATCCTTTGCAACCGCTGATAGCGCCAGCAAAACCGCCGCCGCATTATTGTTGACAACAAGAGAGCTTTCAGCACCTGTTAATTTCTTAAGTAAATCCGTTACGGCATCATATCTTTCGCCCCTGGAGCCTTTTTCAATATTATATTCCAGATTGGAATAATTCTTCGCAACATCTATCACCGCATCGCAAGCGCTTTTAGAAAGCCTGGAACGCCCTAAATTCGTATGAAGAATCGTTCCCGTTGCATTTATAACCTTCCTTAAATTTCTCTGTGCTGATTTGCGGCAGATTTCCAAAGCATTATTAATGACAACTGCATTATCAAAATCTTCAATTTTTCCGGCCAAAATATCAGCCCGAATAGAATCTACGCTTTTGCGCAGCGCTTCAAGGGTTGTGTTTCTGCCGAACAGTTCTATACATTCGGCTATTTCTGCTTCTACAAGAAGCTCGTCAATTTTAGGCAGTTTTTTCAAAAGTTCATTTTTCATTCTTTCCTCCGGTAAAAGGGTAATTTTATTTATAATCACATGCTATAATTCGCAGTTTTCAAATTCTCTAATAAAGCCGGCTACAAAATCAGCCGTAGCTTCAAGCATTTCCTCTCCCCATTTAACAGAAGCCGTTTTAGGGTGATCTGGACCTGTCCAGCCGGGTTTTGAAACCTTTTCTGTAGTTCTCTGCACAGGTATGGCGATGCCTTTGTATATAATGCTGCCCAAGCCCTCTGCCGTCAGCTCATCCGAAAGCCCCTGAACCTGAATATCTTCAATAGCGCCAAAATCCACATAGCTTTCATTTATAGCCATAACAGCAGATGTTTCCTGTGCTCCGCCATGTCCGCCAAGCCATTCTTTATTAATAAGCGGCGCAATCTGCCACCAATTAAGAATAGCTGATAATGCGCTTTTTTTATTAAGCTCCAGCCCTACTCTGCTTATTGCATTTGTATTGCCGCCATGTCCGTTTAGAAATACAAATTTCCTCGCGCCATGTTTATACAGGCTTTCGGCAATGGCTTTTAAAACTGTATACAAGCCCTCTTCCCCTAAAGAAATTGTTCCGCTGTATGCCATATGGGCATCTGCATTGCCAAATGGCATTACAGGCGCAAAGAGAACATCTAATTTAGCGTCAATCATATCTATAATTTTACCGGGAACAATGAAATCCGTTCCCAAGCATAAATGGGTTCCGTGATTTTCTATACTTCCCACTGAAATTACAACTATATTTTTTCTTTCAAAATATTCTTTTGCCTTCAGCCATGTAATTGCTTCAAGTTTCATAAAATCACCTCTGCCCCATAACTCATTACCATTAATTTAAAGTTAGCAAATTACCTCTTATATGTCAAGAAAACACTTATCGCCAATTGAAAACAATTTGCCTAAATGATAAAATATATTTATGCTTATCTCTAAGGAAGGTTTTTATGGACAAGGTTATACTTCACAGCGATTTAAACGGCTTTTATGCCAGCGTTGAATGTCTCCTCTATCCCGAATATGCTAATGTTCCCATGGCTGTTGCCGGAAATCCCGAAAACAGGCATGGCATTATTCTTGCAAAAAACGAACTGGCTAAAAAATATAATATTCAAACAGCCGAAACTATATGGAAAGCCAAGCAAAAATGCCCTGAGCTGCTTTTAGTTCCGCCACATAGAAATGAATATACCAAATATTCAAAAATAGTAAATAATATTTATAACGAATTTACTGATTTAATAGAGCCATTTGGTATAGATGAGAGCTTTCTTGATGTTACGGGGGTTACCCATTTATTCGGCAACGGTAAAGAAATTGCCGATAAGCTCCGGGAAACCGTAAAGGAACGAACCGGGCTTACAATTTCTGTAGGAGTCAGCTTTAACAAAATATTTGCAAAGCTGGGTAGCGATTATAAAAAGCCCGATGCAACAACAGTTATATCAAAAGAAAATTATAAAGAAATTGTTTGGCCTCTGCCTGTGACAGCTCTCCTTTATGTGGGAAAATCCGTTTATGCGGAGCTTCAAAAAATGAATGTTAAAACCATAGGGCAATTAGCCGCCCTTGATAAAAACATACTTCTTCGCAGATTTGGAAAAACGGGGGAAATACTATGGGAATATGCAAACGGTTTTGATGACAGCCCCGTCAGACCTTTTGAAGATATTTCCGCCCCAAAATCCGTTGGCAACGGGATGACTTTTAAACGGGATTTAAAAACCCGCGATGATATAAAATTGGCTGTAATAAGCCTTTCGGAGGAAGTTGCTTTTCGCCTAAGGCGCCACGGCTATAAATGCAATACTGTTCAAATAAATATTAAATATTTCGATTTTAAATCCATATCCCGCCAAAAAGGCGTCAGTAAGCCGACTTTCCTTGAGCATGATATTTATGAAAGCGCAATGGAGCTTGTAGATTCCCTCGGCAAAAGCATAAAACCCATAAGAACCCTTACGGTTACAGCCGCTAATCTAATCCCTGCTGATGAAGCCATAGAGCAGCTTTCTCTTCTGGATTTCAGCGTGGATAACAGCATAAAGCATGAAAAGCGCGAGAAGCTGGAGGATGCTCTCTATAATATCCGCAATAAATACGGCAGGGACTCCGTTATAAATGCCGGCAAAGTAAAGAATGACATTGGTATAACAAAAGGAATAGTGAAAGGCAAAGAAGATAAGGAAGAACTTAGTGAAGAAGATTATGAAGATTAAAAATGCCCCATAAGTTATATGAGGCATTTTTATGTTATATTAAAATACTAAGAAAGCAATTTATGTTATAAAATGAACTTTTACTGCATTTCGGCGATTATATCAATAACCTCCAGCAAACTTTCCGCAACTTTAAATGCTTTTTCCTCTATTTCTTCATCAGGCACTATTATATCCGGAACAAATATGCATGGTATGCCTGCTGCAACGGCAGCTTTAAGCCCGTTTCTGGAATCTTCAAGCACCAGTGCGTTCTGCGGCAAAACCCCTGCCCTTTCGCAGGCGAGCAAGAATATCTCAGGGTCAGGCTTGCGCTTTTTAACCATATCACCGCTTACAATGTCAATAAACTGACCGGCTTCAACATCTGTTATATTGAGATAATGCCTTATAGTCTCCTGAATTGTTGAGCTTGCTATTACTTTATTTATATGCTGATTTTTAAGCCATTCTAAAAGCTCAAAAAGACCTTTCTTTACACCGATTCCGTCTCTGGCAAGTATAGCGGGAAATGCCGAATCTGCTCTGTGGAAAATATCCAAAATTTCCTCCATTGAAACATCTCTGCCCAAAAGCGTCGTATAATGTTCAGTAATTTCAGGCTCATGTCCGCCCATGCTTCTGGAAAACAGGCGAACTGTCGGCTCCTTACCCATTTGCCTTATTATATCAGCCCATTCATTGTATATAACGCGCTCTGTGTCAAACATAAGGCCGTCCATATCAAATATAACAAGTTCTATACCCATATATTTCTCCTCTCCGGCATTGTGATTTAGCGTTCAACCGTATCAAATTCATGCTTAACTTTTTTTCTTAAATCCTCATTAAGATAAAACTCCAAAGCAGTTGCCGCCATGCCTTTTGCACCTATCATCATGCCGTTATAGCCTTCTTGCGAATTAGCCGCCTGCTTAAACTCATCTGTATGGCAAACTATTCCCTTAGGCCCTATTTTTATATAAGATGCGAGAACCGGGCACACATAGGAAATATTGCCCACATCCCAAGCGTAATCCCTTTCATCAAATTGCTTATATGGCACACCCAGCTTGTCAAATATTTCTGCCAGCACAAGACCCATTTCATGATTGCACAAAGTATCCTCATAATTGCGCTCAGGCAGGTGGAGCTGATGCTTGCAGCCGGTTACATCTGCCGCAGCCTTCACGCTGCGTTTAAGCATATCAACTATCCTATGAAGATTCTTCTTGGTTTTCGCCCTTATACTAAATTCCATTTCACAATACTCGGGAATAGTGTTGGGCACAATTCCGCCTTCATATATAACTCCGTTTAAAGAATCCTCCGGATAGAACTGCTGGCGCATGGCATTTATATTGTTCAAAGTCAACATTCCCGCAGTCAGAGCATTTATACCTAATTGAGGAGAGCCTCCTGCATGAACGCCGAAACCTGTAAAATCCGCTTTTATCGACATGGATGTTACAAGGCTTCTTTCAATAACGGTTTCTTCCTCACCATGGAAGATAAAGCAGGCATCAACGCCTTTAAAATATCCCTCTTCTATGAGAAAAATCTTGCCGCCGCAATTTTCTACAACGCTCTCTTCCGCAGGGGAGCCTATTACAACTATTTCCCCGCCGATTTCTCCAATCATTTCACCTATTGCAATCCCTGCACCCACAGCCGCAGAAGCAAATAGATTATGCCCGCAGGCATGGCCGATTTCAGGCAGCGCATCATATTCTGCAACAAAAGCTATTTTAGGCCCCGGCTTGGAAGATTTTTTACCGGCATAAAAGGCGGTATCTATTTTTGCGGCCTTTCTCTCAACGCTAAAGCCTGCCCTTTCAAGCATCCCTGCCAAAAGATCACATGCCATATATTCCTGATGACCTATTTCAGGGTTTTCCCACATTGCTTTTGCCATATCAACAAGTCTATCCTTCATAGAATCCAGCTTTTCAAATAATGTATCCTGATATTTTTCGCTTATCATAAACTGCCTCCTTATATTATAAATCAGTGGATATACATGTAAAATTACTTTAAATATTTATATATCACATATATGAGATAATTGTCAAAGGCAGTTGCTTTCGAAAAGCCCCTAAAAGCCATTTTACAGTAACCATAACTTCATAAACAGCAAAAAAATAAGAATTCCTAATACTTTAGAAACCCTCGTTTTTTGTTCTATGCCCAAGACAGGACTTGAACCTGCACCCTCATCAGACTGGATTCTAAGTCCAGCGCGTCTGCCAATTCCGCCACTTGGGCAAGTGCGGATAATGCCTTAAAGCAAAATTATATAATAGGATTTTAATTTAGTCAAGGAAATATCGTATAGATTACTATGCCGTAAAATATAAAATTTTTAATTGCTGCACTGTATCAGTTTTAATTAATGCAGCTCTCTTTTTAACCGTCAAATTCCTATTTTTACCGCAGTCAATAAACATTTTATAATAAAAAGGCTGAATTTTCAAACCCAACCTTCGCATTTATCGTTTTTATCATTTTGATAATCATTTTTTATTATGATTACTAAAAACCCATATCCTCTGCTGCTTGTATTAAAAGCTCTTTCTCGCTTTCAAATTTAATTTCTTCCCGGGCAAATTTCTTGAATTTAATCTTTACTGTCTTATTTTTAATATCTTCATCGAAATTCTGTATATAAGTTTCAACTATTACTTCAGGGTAGTTTAGAATAGCATTATTTCCGACACATGCCCATCCTAAATAAGTTTCTCCGTCTTCAAAAACGGCTTCTACAATATAGGCCCCCGGCTTAGGCAAAAGTTTATCTTTCGGCGGAACAATAATCACTGTTGAAAAGTTTGAGTCGTGAATTTTCATTATTTTCGGGTTCACAATGCTTCGCAAAAAAAAGTCATGCCCCATAAGATGATTTGCCTTTTCTATATCTCCGCTTTTGAGACAATTTCGTATGTCAGTGGAGCTTATTTTATGATCTTCTATATATTCATGGCCTTTTATTGTGACGGTTATGCCTGCCTCCTGCGCTATTTTAAGTAAGCTCTCGGCATTCCACATTCTGTTTTTACCGAAAGCGAAGTCTTCACCTACGACAATTTGCCTGCAACTGAATTTATTTTTAAGTATGCCGATAAATTCCGCTCCGCTTAAGGCCGCGAAATCCTTAGTAAAAGGATAATCCACCAAAATATCTACACCAAGGCTTTCGGCCATTTCCGTGCGCTCTTCATTTACGAAAATAGAGCTCACATCTATTCCCCTTAAAACGCTTACGGGCCTTGGGTAAAATGATAGCACAAGGCTTTTTAAGTCCGTGTCCGTCTTTATATTATTAACGGTTTCAATAAGTTTTTTATGCCCTTTGTGAAATCCATCAAAATTACCTATTGTAACAACCGTCTTACATTCGCTGTAATCAGTTTCGCAATCATTTATATAAAGCAATCTAATCACACCTTACTCAGATCCGTCAAAATAACCTCCGGCATTAAATATCCATTTTCGGTTAAAGAGTATAATCCGATAAAATTCTTTTTATAATCAAACAATTTATATTTCTGCCCTGCTTGCAAATCCCCATTATCTAAAAAGCTCTTATAAACAGGGTTTCCGTTTTTTATATATTTCTGTGCCTCTTCATTGGCGTAAATCTCGTCATAATTAAGCAAAATATCCTCAGCGGCAATAATAAAAGGCCCCAATGCCTCTGCCTGGTTAAAATTCTTTATCTGCTCAATTCTCAGTGCATGCTCGGCTTTGAATCTGCCGCTTTTCAGCCTGATGAGCTTACCCATTGCTGCGCCTGTGCCCATAAATTCACCAATATCATGGCATAAAGAGCGTATGTAAGTACCCTTTGAACATTCTACATCTATAACAGCTCGGCTTTCAGTAAACTTAATTATTTCTATATTAAATATTTCAATTTCTCTGGGTTTGCGCTCTATTTCTATACCTTTGCGGGCGAGATTATAAAGTTTTTCCCCATTTATTTTTATGGCTGAATACATGGGCGGTATTTGGCTTATTTTGCCTGTAAAATTTTGAACAGCTTTTTGAAATTCGTTTAATTCAACTGAAACAGGTTTTTTATCGCAAAGTATATTTCCTGTTAAGTCCTGTGTATCCGTAACAATACCAAAATGGATTTCCGCCTGATATATTTTAGTCTGCCCCATTATATAATCAGAAAGTTTAGTGCATCTTCCAAGGCAAATGGGCAAAACACCCTCCGCCTGCGGATCAAGGGTTCCTGTATGGCCGGCTTTGGATTTAAGCTCGCGCTTTAATATGCGGACAACATCATTGGATGTGTAGCCCGACTCTTTATATACGTTTATTACACCGTTAATTTCCATTCCCGATACCTGCCTGCCAAATATTCCATAACCTCTGCTGCGGCCTTTTCCACAGGCAGATTAACCCCTGCGCCTGCCGCATTTACATGGCCACCGCCACCCCAGTTGGATGCAATTTTATTAACATCAAATTCTATTGAGCGAAAACTGGCTTTCGCTTCATTCTCACCTGTTTCGTATATAAAAACTGAAACCTCCGCACCCTTTGTATTAAGCATATATTCTACAATGCCCTCTAAATCCTCTTTATGAGCATTGGCCTCTTTCATTTCAGAAAGAGTAACCGTAGAATACACAATGGGTAGACAGTCGTAAAACTTCATCTTACTAACTATTTTTGAAAAAATCATAACTTCCTCAAGCGAATGGATAAGCATGGTTTTTGTAAAAATTTCAGTAAAAGGAATACCGTATTCCATAAGTGCGGCAATTTTGCGCATAGTTTCGGGAGAAGTTGAATTAAATCTTAGGCCCCCTGTATCAAATATAATGCCGGTATATAGAGCCGCCGCAATATCCTTATCCATAAGCTCCATATACATAATTATATCAAAAACCAGCTCACATGTTGAAGATGCTTGGGCTTTTATGTAATTTATTTTCCCATATCCGGTATTTGATATATGGTGGTCAATTACCACTGTATTTTCGCATTTATCAAAAACCTCTTCCGCCTGCCCCATGCGCTCCTTAGTTCCGCAGTCGCAGCAGATGAACAAATCAGGCTCAATATTTTCATAGGAATCGAATTTAATATATTCGTCCATACCTATAAAATTATAGCGGGCGGGATATCTTTCAAGAAGAACCACCGGAGTTTTCCCCAGCTTTTTAATACCCATGGCCAGAGAAAGACAAGAAGCCACAGCATCTCCATCCGGACTTACATGGCCTGCTATGGCTATCAATTTGGACTTATGGATTTGTTCGGCTATTTTAGATATTTCATCTGTATTATCTAATTGGCTCATAGATTTTATTCTCCAATACCCTTATTGGCATCACTAATCAATTTGGCCATTTTCAAACTATATTCCAATGAATCATCTAAAACAAATTTCAACTCGGGAGTATTTCGCAGATTAACAGAAGAAGCTATGCGGCCACGGATAAATCCTGCGGCATTTTTCAAGCCTTCAAGCACCTCTGCCTTCTGCTTTTCATCGCCCATAATTGAAACATGTATCTTTGCATAGCTTAAATCCGAGGTAGTATCAACCTTGGTCACGCTGACCATGGTTGATATACGCGGATCTTTCAGCTCTATTCTGAAAATATTGGCACACTCTTTGAGTATTTCATCATTAATGCGCATAAGCCTTTGGCTTGTTCCTGATGGTTTCTTTCTCATGTATTCTTTACCTCTTGACTTCTTCCATAACAAAGGCTTCTACCTTGTCGCCTTCTTTTATATCATTGAAGCTGCTAAATGTTAAACCACATTCATAGCCTGTGTTAACTTCTCTTACATCATCTTTAAACCTGCGCAGTGCCGCCAAGTCGCCTTCATGAAGAACGATACCGTCACGAATAATGCGAATTTTTGCATTACGCTGAAGTTTTCCGTCAGTAACATATGAGCCCGCAATATTACCGATGCCTGATGCTTTGAATATCTGTCTGATTTCCGCATGGCCAATAACCTTTTCAACATACTCAGGATCAAGCATGCCTTTCATTGCAGCTGTTATATCTTCAATTGCATTGTAAATAATACGGTATAATCTTAAATCAACCTTTTCCTCCGTTGCTACTGCCTGAGCGGCATTTTCCGGACGAACATTGAAGCCGATTATAATTGCATTTGATGCAGAAGCAAGCATAACATCAGACTCGGTTATGGCACCTACGCCGCCGTGAATTGTACGTATTCTAACCTCATCATTGGAAAGGCGCTCAAGGCTGTTTTTAACAGCTTCAACAGAACCGGCAACGTCAGCCTTAATAACAATATTAAGGTCTTTCACATTGCCTGCTTGTATCTGATTAAATAAATCATCCAGCGAAACTTTCTGCGGAGTGGATTTAATCATATCCTCCCTGCCCTGAGCTACAACGGACTCGGCTACCTGCCTTGCCTGGCGCTCATTATCGGCAATGTAGAATACATCCCCTGCCATAGGCACTTCATTAAGGCCTATGATTTCAACAGGCATTGAAGGGCCTGCCTTCTTAACTCTCTCGCCTTTATCATCAATCATGGCTCTGATACGTCCATGGGCACCGCCTGCAACTATAGGATCGCCTACATTAAGAGTACCTTCCTGCACAAGCACAGTTGCAACAGGGCCCCTGCCTTTGTCCAGCTTGCTCTCAATAACAGTACCTTTGGCGCGCTTGTCAGGATCGGCTTTTAATTCTCTTACCTCCGCCGCCAACAGTATCATTTCAAGTAACTGGTCGATTCCGGTTCCCTTTAATGCTGAAACAGGTACACAAATCGTTTCCCCGCCCCAGTCCTCTGTTAAGATTCCATGCTCGGTAAGTTCCTGCTTAACTCTGTCAGGATTTGCCGAAGGCTTATCAACTTTATTTATAGCAACTATTATTTCAACATTTGCGGCTTTGGCATGGTTAATAGCCTCTATGGTTTGAGGCATAACGCCGTCATCCGCCGCAACAACAAGCACAGCTATATCCGTAACCTGAGCGCCACGCATACGCATGGCAGTGAAGGCCTCATGGCCCGGTGTATCAAGGAAAGTAATAGGCTTGTCGTTGATTTCAACAGTGTAAGCACCAATATGCTGAGTAATACCGCCGGCTTCCGTATCGGTTACGCGGCTTTTTCTGATAGAGTCAAGCAAGCTGGTTTTACCATGGTCAACATGACCCATTACAACTACAACAGGAGGGCGCTCAACCATTGCCTCTTCATCCACTTTATCATCGGCAAAGGCTTCTTCAAGAATATCTACTTCATCAGCTTCCTCCGCTAAAATATCAAAGTTGTCCGCAATATTTGATGCAGTGTAGAAATCAATCTCCTGATTGATTGTAGCCATAATGCCTATTTTCATAAGCGGCTTAATAATATCAGCGGTAGGCTTGCCTAATTTTTCAGCCAAATCTTTTACTGTGATATTTTTGCCGATTGAAATTACTTTTATACCGATTGCTTCTTGCTCTTCCTTAATTCTTGCTACTTCAAGCTCTTTTTCCGCCTGAACCATTTTTCGCTTTTCTTTTTTACTGATTTTCCTTGTTTTCGGACCTTGCTTAGCCGCAACCTGATCGCCGAACATGGATTCCTGCTTATTTTGCTGTTTAGTTATATCCTTAGCTTTATCAAAGCGTTTATTTGTTGGTTTTTGCTGTGTAGTTGTAGTTGTTGCCGGTTTAGCCGCGCCACCCCTTGCTCCGCCGCCTTGCCCCTGCGGGCGGTTGCCTTGGTATCCCTGACCTTGCGGCCTGTCACCTTGCGGGCGGCTGCCTTGATAGCCTGGTCTATCGCCTTGTGGGCGGTTACCTTGATAACCGGGTCTGTCGCCTTGTGGGCGGTTGCCCTGATAACCGGGCCTGTCGCCTTGTGTGCGGTTGCCTTGATAACCGGGTCTGTCGCCTTGTGGGCGGTTGCCTTGATAACCCTGTCCCTGAGGCCTGTCGCCTTGAGGACGGTTGCCTTGATAACCCTGTCCCTGAGGCCTGTCGCCTTGTGGGCGGTTGCCTTGGTATCCCTGTCCCTGAGGTCTGTCGCCTTGAGGACGATTGCCTTGGTACGGCGGCC
>JGI994J12354_10003798_pt1 | contig 13884 bp, 13 predicted proteins | sample IntmicLarv3ML3BL_FD_12354 | JGI IMG/M metagenome (IMG submission 12354)
AACCGCCGCCTTCCCTCTTATCTTTTTGATTTGCTTTGAGCTTATGACCGCTCTCCAGACGATAATTTTTGTAAATCGCGAGTACATATTTGATACCGTTATATGTTTTGGGTCGCTGATTGCAATAACCCTTTCGCTGTACGTTGTATCACTGATTGCAAACAAACAGGAAAATCAGCCGCCTGCTGCCGAGCTTGCGGCGCTCTATCTTACGACAATCGGCTTTTGCATCTGCGCTTCGGCTGAACCGTCACACCAGTTTAAGATTCTTACCGCTGCTGTTTTGGGCGTAGTTGTATATGTTTTTTTGATGATTTTAATGAAATCAAGCGGTTTTCTTGTAAAAATGAGGTTTGTAATGATGGGTATGGCAATGCTTCTTCTTTTGCTTACCATAATCTTCGGCGAGGTCAGACATGGTGCACAAAACTGGATAAATCTTGGATTTGTAACCGTTCAGCCCTCCGAATTTGCAAAATCACTTTACATAATTGCCTGCGCCGGATTCTTTTCGACAGGCAGTAATGTCAAAAAAATACTGACGATATCGGTTTTCACGTTTGTCTGTATGGCAATGCTTGTCTACATGTCAGATTTCGGAAGCGCGCTGATATTTTTTGTCACACTTGTTATTATTCTTATACTTACAAGCAAAAGTATGCTTTATGTTTTGGCTCTCCTGGGACTTGCCGGAGCAGGCGGAACAGGCGCTGTTTTTGTCGTTCCATATGTGTTTAAACGCTTTGAAACATGGGGGAAAGCCTTTCAGTTTGCCAATACCGGAGGCTTTCAGCAATCACGCACACTTATCGCAATACTCAGCGGAGGACTTTTCGGGCTGGGTGCAGGGCAGGGCTTTTTGCGGAAGGTTGTCGCCTCGGACACCGACCTTGTTTTCGGCATTGTATGTGAGGAATGGGGCATTATAACGGGTCTTGCCGCCTTATCGTGCATCTTACTTCTCTTTTTGCATACGATAAGGAGCGTGAGGTTTTCAAGCGGCTCATTTTATGTTATTGCGTCAATTGCTGCCGCTGGACTTTTCCTCTTTCAGACAGCGCTCAACCTTTTCGGTTCGACCGATGTTCTGCCGCTTACGGGTGTAACCTTCGCCTTTGTCAGTAACGGCGGAACAAGCATAATCGCCTGCTGGGCGCTGCTTGCAATAGTAAAATCAGCAAGAGTACATAAAAGGACTGATACCACATGATAAATCTTGAAAAACGTGCCCGATCACTTTCGGTGCTTGTCATAGCCTTTATCGCCGGACTGGCATTTTTATTTTCAAACCTTTACGTTCACTCAAAGGAATGGATTTCCCATCCGGGCAATAAAAACGTATATGTAGACGGTGTTTTTACCAATGCCGGCAGTATTTTTGACGCAAACGGTCTGGCGCTTGCCGCAACAATAGACGGTAAAAGAATTTTTGCGGACAACGCCGATATCAGAAAAGCAACGCTTCATATTGTCGGCGACCTGGACGGCTTTGTAAGCACAGGTCTTCAGACCACCTACCGATCCGAGCTCATCGGATACAGCTTTATAGGCGGTGTACACGGCGAGGGCAAAAATATCGAAACAACAATAGATTCAAAAGCGTGCGTCACCGCGCTTAACGCTTTAGGCTCACGTCACGGCGCTGTCGCTGTAATGAACTACAAAACCGGGGACATTTTATGCTCTGTCAGCAGTCCGACCTTTGACCCTGCGAATCCTCCCGAGGTTGACAAGGAGGTTGCAAAAAATCAGGGGCTTTATGTCAATCGTGTTTTCAGCGGATTTATGGCTCCCGGCTCAATTTTCAAGCTGGTTACTGCCGCCGCCGCTATTGATAATATCGACGGTGTTCTTGACAGAAGCTACACATGCAAAAAGGGTGTTGAAATAGGGGGCGAAACGCTTACCTGCCATACCTATCACAGTAAACTGAACTTTAAAAAAGCGCTTGTTCAGTCCTGTAATGCCTCCTTTGCTCAAATTGCTCTTGAGCTTGGAAAGGATACTGTTAAAAGCTATGTCGATAAAAATTTAGGCTTTGACAGCTATTACTATGTTAACTCGATAAAGCTTGCTTCAAGTAAATATCCTATCGCAGAAGCAAGGGATATTGATTTCGGGTGGTCGGCAATCGGACAGCACCACGATATGGTTAACCCGCTTCATTATATGACCTTTGTTTCGGCTATTGCCAACAATGGCGTTGCCGAAGCGCCGTCAGTCATATCGTCAATAAAATCTCAGGAGGGAATCCCAAGTCTTTTTAAAAAAGGCTCGTCAAAAAGAATGCTTTCAAAGGATACCGCCAATACTCTTAAAGAAATTATGCGCTCAACCGTTATTGAAAATTACAAAGAAACCCGGTTTAAGGGGCTTGAGCTTTGCGCTAAAAGCGGAACAGCCGAAATTGAAAAATCCGACAAACCGCATTCGTGGTTTGTCGGATTCATGGACAGATCGGACTATCCTTATGCCTTTGTTGTTGTGGTTGAAAACGGCGGCGCGGGAGTCGACGCGGCGGCCGATGTTGCTTCAACCGTGCTTAGTTCAATGGTAAAATAAAAAACTACGTTACATAATTGTTTTTTTATCAGGCAAAATAATCGCAGCGACGATGTAAATCACAAGACCTGTACCGGCACAGCATGCGAAAAGCGCCCATAAAAGTCTTACTATGCTCGGATCTGCGTTAAAATATTCAGCAACACCGTTGCACACACCGCAAATCATTTTATTGTCTTCCGTTTTATAAAGCCGTTTGTTTTCCATTTGTATGACCGCTCCTTTTACTCAAATTTAACGTCAATGTTTCCTACTCCGCATTCAAGTGAAATTTTCTTTTGCGCGTCGTTATTAATTTTTTTATCTGCGATTCCGCTGTAACGCTTATCTCCGACACTTATGTTTCCTAAGCCCAGCTCAATATCGTAATCAAAATCCTTTTGGTTACCCTTTAGCATAAGGCTGATATTTGCTGCTCCGGCATTAAAATCGCCTTTTCTTGTGATATCGCCTGTCAGATTAAGATTCCCTGCGCCTACATCGGCATCAATGTCCTCTGCCTGAAAATTCTTTATTTTCATATCGCCTGCGCCAAGGTCAAGCTCAAGCTCTGCTGCGCTAAGCATATCAGCGGTAAGCTTTCCTGCCCCCACCTCTATTTTGCATTTTTGCGCAATGAATTCTTCGGGAAGCGTAATTTTTACTGTTGACGCTTTATATCCAAACGGAATCCACCAGTTAAATCTATCATTTTCACGTATCGTCCATTTTCCGTTGATTTCGCTTGTTTTCAACTTATTTCTCACGTTGTAGGCTTCAATCGAAAATTTATCGCCCGTTTCAATTGTCACGGAGGAATATTCAAATTCAAAATCAAGGCTTGTTATTTCCTGATATTCCTCGTTAATATCCGGAGTGTCACTGTCAGTTATCAAAGGGAAACCGTTATTTTTCCATGGAGAGAAAATTTCTGCGCCGAGAGCGGCGGCGGTAATCGACAAAATAACGCCCAGGACAATAAATGCCGCTCCGATTATCATAAAAACTCTAAATGCTTTCAACCGTAACACCCCCGTTATTTATATTTATTCTGTTTTTGAAGGGGAGCTTGCACAGGTATACAATTCCCTTTATTGTATTTGGAATAAGCCATTTATACAGCTTTATTGTAAGCATTATAAAAATAATACCTATACCTGTAAGCGTAAATCCTACGCCAACGACAAGCATTCCTGCAAGAAGACTTGAAAACATGGCGACAATTCCCGATACGATAACAACAATTCCAACCACGGCAATCACAAACGCGACAACCGAAAGGCTGAACACAATGCTGACGGCGCTGACAAAAACGCCGAATACCACTCCGAACACCGACAAAATAAAGGGTGACAGACAAATAAGCAATAGGATTACCGCCCAAACCGGAATCGTTGTTTTTGAGCCTGATGACTGCGGCTCTCTGCTTTGAGTCGGAGTGTCCGGCTGTGTCTGTGTATTATTTTGAGGTGCAGACCTGGGACGTGCTGACGGATTATTTTGATAGTAGTCATCAATTATTCCGGCGGCAACATCCTGCGGTGATTTCAGCTCAATTATAACATCCTGTTCCTTTTCAACCCCTGCGTCCTCAAAATACTCGTTTAAATATGCCGTTGCGTTTGCACGCTCCTCCTCGGGAAGTGCGCAAAGAGCCTTTTCTGTTTGCTGTAAAAATTCATGCCTGTTCACAAGTATCCCCCCTTTTAAAGAATACGCTGTCTATTCTTTGTTTGTAAAGCTTCCATTCCTCAAGATAAAGACCTAAAAGACTTATGCCCTTTGGCGTTATTCTGTAATAGCGCCTGTTTCGTCCTCCGAACTCCATATCGGAAACCTCAAGGCAATTGTCCTTTTGCAGCCTTCGAAGAACCGGATACAGCGTTGATTCGGAAACCTCGATTACTCCGCGTACATCCTGAGTAATCTTGTACCCGTATGTCCCTTCCTCACGCGCCGCGCACAATACAATTGCGTCAAGCAGCTGGGACGTTGGTGTAAATGTCACAATATCATCTTCCTTTCCTTGTTCGTTTATCCCGTTGTATAATATTATACGACATATAATATTGTTTTGTCAACAATATTATTAAAAAAATTTTATTTAACCGGAGGTTTCAAATTGAAAACACTGAAAAAGCTTTGTGAATTAAGGGGAATTTCAGGACGGGAGGAAAGTGTAAGCGACTTCATTTTGTCCGAAATTTTACCCTTTTGTGATGCGAAAAGGGATAACATGGGAAATATCCTTGCATTTAAGAAGGGAAAAGCAGCTCCGAAAAAAAAGCTTATGCTTTGCGCCCATACCGATGAAGTCGGGATGCTTGTAACAAGCGTAACCGATGAAGGGTATCTGAAATTTTCATGTGTCGGAGGGATTGACCCCCGAATTATTTTCAGCAGCCGTGTTTTTGTCGGAGATGTGCCCGGTGTTATCGGCGGAAAACCGATTCATATGATTGACAAGGGTGAGCGCGGCAATGCGCCCGGCATTGACGATATGTATATTGACATCGGCGCTAAAAGCAAGGAGGAGGCACTTTCCAAAGTGAATCTCTTTTCACCGGTTACCTTTGACAGCGAATTTACAGAATTCGGAGACGGAAAAATCAAAGCGCGCGCGCTTGACGACCGTGCAGGCTGTGCAATTTTAATCGACCTTATTAAAAAAGATTTGCCCTATGACATGCATTTTGCTTTCACCGTTCAGGAGGAGGTCGGGCTCAGAGGCGCAAAAACAGCCGCATATACGATTGACCCTGATATCGCAATTATAGTCGAGGCAACAACCGCCGCGGATATTCACGGCATTGACGGCGCGGACAGAGTGTCTGTTCTTGATGAGGGTCCGGTGCTTTCATTTATGGACAATCGTACAATATATGACAAGGAGCTTTTTGAGCTTGCCCTTAAAACCGCTGAAAGCAACAACATAAAGGCACAGGTTAAAAGCAAGGTTGCCGGAGGAAACGACGCGGGGGCTGTCCATACAAGCCGCGGAGGAGTTCGCACTCTTGCCGTTTCACTGCCCTGCCGTTATCTTCATTCTCCTGTTTGTGTTATTTCAAAGGACGATTATGAAAGCACAAAGGCACTGCTTGATGCAATGCTTGACGCATTGCAATTAAGAATAAAGAATGAAGAATGAAGAATTGTGGTTGCGTTGTGAAACAACGCTTTTGATTGAAAGCGAGAAATTTTATTATGATAAAACTGTTAACCGAACCGCCGGATAGATGTTTAGAATACTTATGTAAAAAGCATATTTTCGGCATAAGGGTTTTGTCCAATATACACGCTTATCAGGGATATTTTGATTTTTTCAAAGCGTGGGTTCAGCTGTCCGGCGAAAATATTACCGCTGTTTTTTGTCTTTATGACGGTATTGTTACTTTATATGCGGACGCATGTGCCGATTATGAGGAAATTGCCGCCTTTATTCGAATGCTTGGAGATATCAAAATCTATTGCAACGGCGAGAATTTCGATGCCTTAGGGCTTTCGGTGTTAAGAGACGGATATATTATGCGCCATTTTGACCAGGGTCTGCTCAAATCCGCCGATTTATGCGGCAGTGTCGATTTTTCCTGCCCTTACAAGGAGGTTTACGATATTCTTTCGGTCAATTCAGGCTCGGCGGTATATTCACCCGAATATGATGTATGGTATGCCGATATAAATCACAAAATAAGACACGATATATCCAAAATGGCGGTGATGTACAAAGACAACTGCGCAGTCTCCTGCGGACTGATTTTGGCAAACGAAAGAGATTTTGCACTTCTCGGAGGAATTGCAACACCATCCGAATATCGCGGTAACGGCTATGGAGGACTGATTGTGTCGGCGCTTGTAAGAGATGCACTTAAAAACAAAAAAGTCCCATATCTCTTTCGGGATACAGGAAAAAATATGGAGTTTTATAACCATCTGGGATTTGAGGATGTCGGAAAATGGGCATTCGGGGGAATTTAATTATTGACGAATTATAGCGAATATGCTATAATGATAACAGTAAAGGAGTTGAGCGAATGCCGGAATTATGTAGGTTTCAAGGTATGATAATTAAGCTTCTTTTTGGAGATATAATCCAGCACAACAAGCCGCATATTCACGTTTACTGCGCTGATCATGAAGCGTCTGTAGGCATTGACGGAGAATTGATAGCGGGAAGCTTACCGGTAAAACAGCTAAAGCTATTACAAGCATGGATTATTCTACATGAAGACGAGCTGTACAAAGCATGGAACAGCGCAGTAAAAAATGAAGCTTTTGATAAAATCGAACCGTTGAAATAAGGAGGTTTTCAAAATGTTTGTAGTTGATGGTATCGCTTATGCCGGAGAACAGCCGCCGGTTATTAAAGTTAAATCAGTTCGCCCATTGGACGGTTATAAACTTTGGATTCGCTTCTCAACAGGCGAGGAGAAAGAATTTGATTTTAGTCCACTCCTTACTGCACCATGTTTTAAAGCTTTAGAGGATAAGGCTATTTTTAACAGTGTCTATATTGATTATGGTATTCCGGTTTGGAATGATGGCGAAATAGATATAGCACCGGAGCGGCTTTATCAAGACGGTATGACGATAGGTGTTGTAAATGCCTGATTATTACTATAATCATTTTATTGACAATCTGGTTGAAATCAGAAAAAATAAAGGTTTTACGCAAAAAGAACTTGCGGCAGCCTGTGGCTTAACTCAATCAGTTATTGCGAGAATTGAGAGCAAAAGGTCTATTCCGACAATCGCAACGCTTTGTAAGATTGTTTATTCGCTTGATGCTAAAATTCAAATTGTCGATATAACTTAGGCAATGTAATTTTTAAACAACCTCAAATCCTCGCCAATGCTCCGGAAACAGTGCAAGATAACTTTGTGTTGTGAATCTGCTTTCGATAAGCAGTACCGCGCCTGTATCCGATTCTGTGCGGATTACCCTGCCTGCCGCCTGTAAAACCTTATTCATGCCCGGATACATATACGCATACTCGTATCCTTTGCCGCCCTTTTGGTTGTAGTAATCCTTAATGACATCCTGAACCGGACTGATTTTCGGAAGTCCTACGCCGACAATAACCGCACCGTTAAGCCGGTTACCCTTTAAATCTATTCCCTCTGAAAAAATACCTCCCAAAACACAGAATCCCAGCAGGGTTTCTGTGTTTTTTACGTCAAAACGACCCAGAAATTCCTCTTTTTCCTCTTCGCTCATGCCTGTTTTTTGCAGAAGAACAGTAACTTCGGGATATTTCTCGACAAAGCTCTCAAATATCTGCTTCATGTATGAATACGAAGGGAAATATGCGATATAGTTACCCTTTTCTTTTATAAAATCATATATACTGTCAGTAATTTTTTCTGCGCTTTTCTCTCTGTGTATATATTTTGTCGATATGCTGTCACAAATTGAAAGCTTAAGCTTGTCCCTATCGAAAGGGGACTGAATCCGTAATCCTGAAAAATCCTCTTTGCCTCCTAAAACCTCCCGATAAAAAGAAATCGGAGTCATTGTCGCCGAAAAAAATATAACCGCCCTTGCAAGCTGATATTTTTCCGCCAGTCTTTGTGACGGGTCGATACAAAAAAGCGTTACCGTAACATCGCGGTCAAGTTGACTTATTGTTATATAGCTTTCGTTACAGGTTTCATATATCTGTATAAAAAATAAAGCAGAAAAATATATTTCAAGCATTTTTTCAAAAGCCGGATGCCCTTCGTTTTCCGCCAGCCATTCGTCACATACCGATGTAAGCTCGGAAAGAAGCTTGTACAGCTCCTCAGGCTTTTCCTTTTCTGTAAGGTACTTATTAACAGCAATTTGGTTTCGCAGCTCTATGAAATATTTATTTACATTTTGTAGTTTTTTATATACTTTATACCTTTTGTTGCTAAAAAGCTTTATCGCTTCATACACCGTTCCTTTGCTTATCGGTGCGGAATACATCTCTCTTGCCCTGTCGGGCAGATTGTGTGACTCATCAATCAAAAAAACAAAACGGTCGGTATTTTCATCACCGAAAAAACGATGAAGATAAACGACAGGGTCAAAAACATAATTGTAGTCGCACACAACCGCGTCCGCCCACTCCGCCAAATCAAGCGAAAGCTCATAGGGGCAAACTGAGTATTTTTTTGCATATTTTTCGACAATCTCGCGGGTGAGCGCTTCCTCCGAATCAAGCGTATCAAAAACAGCGTCATTCACGCGGTCATAATGCCCTTTTGCGTATTTGCAGTTTTCGGGATTGCACTTTGTCTGCTCGCAAAAACAGATTTTATCCTTTGCCGTCAGCGTAATATATTTAAAGCACAGATTTTTGTCCGTTTTTTTAAGCAGTTCAAATGTATCCTGCGCCGCCTGTCTTGTAATGGTTTTTGCCGTCAGATAAAAAAGCTTGTCGCACATATCCCTGCCCATTGCCTTAAGCGTTGGAAATATTGTCGAAACGGTTTTGCCTGTTCCTGTCGGAGCGCAGGCAAAAAGATGATTTTCCGATTCGACCGTCCGATATACTGCCGCAGCAAGCTTCCTTTGCCCCTTGCGATAGCTTTTAAAAGGAAATTCAAGAGCTTCAAGAGACAAATTTCTTTTTTCCTTGTGTTTCATTTCATATTCAAGCAAAAAGATATATTTTTCAATAAGACCTTCAACAAAAATTTCCAGCTCGTCAAGCGTTTCGCTTTTTGTGTATCGCTTGATTTCCTGTGTATCAATTTGACAGTAGGTCAGCTGAACGGTAATGCTTTCAGGCGGATTTTCAAGCCCCTTCATATACATGTAGGCATAGCATTTAGCCTGTGCCCAATGCATATTGTTACCGTTGTCAACCGTTTCAAGCGGACGGACGGTGGTTTTGATTTCATCGACAGTCACTTCTCCGCCACTAAGAATTAATCCGTCTGCACGCCCGAAAAGCTCTATTCCAAATTCATTTTTGCACAGCAAAAGAGAGAGGGACACCTCTTTTTGATAGTGCTCCCCCATCGCTTTTTGTATTTTTCTGTGCATTTTCGCACCGTCAAGCATAACACTTTTGCCGGCATAGCGGCTGTCTATATCGCCGCACCGCATAAGCAGTCCGACCATTTTTCCAACTGAAAGCTTCACTTTTTTCATGGCTTAAGCTCGTAAACCGCCTTATCATAGTCATCGGTAACCGACAAAGTAAAGTTAAGCTCGGATTCTTCGTTGCATGAAAGCAGAACAAGCGCAATCTGCCGCTCACTGTCGGCGGGAATAACTAATCTGAAGCTGTTTTCAACAAACTCTGTTTCCTTTGATTCAACCTCAAGATTAACGGCAATCGTTTCGTTTGAAGAATTATAATATTTAAGATAAATACTGTCACCGATATTTATTTCACTTCTTGGCGCCGATATCGAAACCGGACATGCAACCGTCACAAGGTAAAATACCTTTGCTGTTTTTTCGGATTTCAGTTTTGCCCAAAACCTTTGCAGGCTGTACGGCGCAACAGGCTTGCAGGACAACTGCACTGCATATTTCCGGCTTTGCATCGGAGGAATTGAAACGGGTATTCCCTCGACATCCGCGCAAAAGCTGTCCGGAGCTACCGGAATCAGGGTGTCAACCAGGGTTTCCTGTGAGTAATTATGTACTGTTATTTCAAAACCCTGTGTTTGTCCGGGCAGAAAACGCGCACTTTGACGGCGTTCCTTTTCCGTGTCGGAAAGATGGCTTATTCCCAAAATAATATCGGGAGGAGTACTCTTTTCCGCCGTTCCCAATTCGGGGAAAAGGGTCAAATCGGTAAGACCCTCTATTATGTCAGAATCCAGACCGTCAAGATATATCGGTATTCTTCCAAACGGAATGTTGTCATTTTTGATATTTATAACATTTCCCATAATATCCCTGACCGAATAATCGGCGCTTATATAAGGCATGGAAAAGCCTGCTGTTTTTCCGTCTGTAATATCCCATACCAAAGCAAAAAACTTGTTGTCCTGAGCAAAAACCTTGAAGAAGATGCCTTTTCCTGCCATGTAATCACCGACATATTTAGCGTTCCCGGTTCTTCTTATAAATTCGCAAAGAACCATGTCGGTGAAGCTTACCTCCAGCGGATTCTTTTTTTCACCCTTTGGACAAAAAACCCTTGAAACACCAAGAGATCTGAGTACAGAAAGGCATCTGAGCAAATATCCCGCGTACTGAATCTTTTCATAGCTTCCTCCGGATAAGGTCAGCGCTACCGGCAGGCTTTTGCCCGATTCGTCCATCCATTTTCCAAGCTCAACAAGCTTATCGAACATATCACGTTCAAAAAGGTTTTTTTCGTCTGAATTGTAGGAAAGACTTAAATAGCTTACATAGTCATAAAGCCCCAAATCACTCATAAGCTTGCGTTCGTTTAAATCAAACCTTTTTTCGCTTGCGCCATAAAGACCACTGCCGTTTGCCTTAAGCTTTGCAAGGCATGATGCCTTAGCGCTCCGGGCGGAGGGGTCAAACTCAACAGATACGTCCTGCATAAGTACGGTATCGCCATATTGCCGTGCAAAATAAAAGGCGCTGTTGCACTCGAAGGGTGCAGCTGCTTCATTTGTATAAATGTTCTGCCCGTCAAAAAGCACCTTCGCCGCAATTTTATTGCTGTCAAGCTCTTCCTTGTGCGACAGAACCGTTTTTACATCTGTGCCGACAAACGAAAAGCCCATATTCGCAATCATTTCGGGACTGTCCGAACCGTCAACTCCGTCATATGCGTACAAAGCTTTTTCAGGCATTGAGCGCTCAAATGGCGATGTGTATCCTATCTCGGCGCTTTCCTTGACAATCATACCGTTGTGCACGACCTCAACATCAGCCGAAAACCAGCCAAGTTGCGGAAGCGCAACCGAAAATTCAAAAAGCTCCGACTGTCCCGCTTCGATTTTTGCCGTTCTGTGCTGTGAGCTGACAGTCTGCCCCATGTAATCGTTCACCGAAAAGGATATATAAAACCTCTCGGCGGTACCCTCTGTATTCTCAAGCGAAAATGAAATTTTTGCGTCCTCCGGCTGTACGAACAGGTATCCTGATTTTGGATATTCAAAACAAACCTTTGCCATGCGTCAAGCCCCTTTCCCTGCGTTTTTAACCTTACAAAATACGTCAAAATACTTTTCACCAAGCTCCATCATTGACTTTCTGCTGAAGTGAATCGTATCCTCGCCTCCGTTTTCCTGATTGTTTGATGTCAAACCCTCGGTTTCGATAAAATCCGCATTGCCGATATCGGCGCAGACCGCCTTGATTGCCGATATTACAGGCTCACATATGTCAAGAAAGCAGTCCTTCCAGTCGTGAACAAAATCCGCAGCGATAAATGGAATGCTTGTGCAGTCAAACTCTTTTCGCACCGACTGCACAAGACCAAGTAAATTATTATAGTGTCCGTCAAGGGTTGCATTATTTGTCGCGTCGGTTTCCCCCTGATGCCATAAAAATGCAACTAAGCGATTTTCACTGTTAAGAGCAAGTGCAGTTCTTATCATTTCCATCATCTGAAGGTAAAGGTCATCCTCCATACCCCAGTGCTTGTCAAGAAAGCCTGTTCCTCCGACCGCCGCGCGGATAATCAGTAAATTCCTGTCCTTGTCAAGCAGTCCTTTTTTGATATATTTCATGCTGAAGGGAAGCGCAAAATTGCAGACGGCATTGTTGTCCCAAACCTCCTCCTGTGCGGTGTAAATTGTGAAGTTTTGACCAAGATACCACGTTTTGTCATTTGTTTCAAACGGTTTTGGGACGGCTCCCCAGCCGCAGCCCTGAGCATTTGACTGTCCCGCCTGAAGAATGATATCAAATTTTTTCTTTGTAAAATCCATCAGCATGTAAAGTTACCCCTTTTTTATATTAATTATTAAACAATAAACGCGTCATGCGTAATACGCTCTTCCTTATCGGGCCTAAGAAAAACCGGCACTGTATTGCAGTCGCAATACACTTCAAGCTCTATCGATTTTTCCTTATGAGAATAAATAACAAGCTCCTCTAAAAGTCCATCCTTCCAAGACAAATCAATTTCCGCTCCGCCGTTAATTTTCATTTTTTTTATGCTTCCGGAACGAATACCGTCAGGAAGCGCCGGAAATATATAAAGCCGTCCGGGTGAGGATTGAACAATCATACCAAGGATGGCATTTGACACGCCAAGGCTTACGTTAAAGCTGTCGCCCATTAAATTGCTGTCGATATGATAATTCCATAAATCTTCAAGACATTCTTCACTTTTCGAAGCATTTTTCAGTCTCGTCCACATGTTAAGACGGTCGGTTTTGCTGTCTGCCGATACCTTTTCACTTTTCAGGCTTTCATTAAGCGTCTGTTCAGCCGCGTCGGCAAGCTCTTTTGTATCCTCCCGGTTAATTCTTGCCGACGGATAAAGTGAATAAAGCTGTGAAAATCCGATTTTTCCTGTCGGGGTGTAATCCTTTTGCCATGCCATTATCCCGTGCGAACCTGTCTTGTCACGCGGAAGGCTCAGGTAGTATTCCTTGATAACCTCAACAATCTCGTAATCATTGTTAAACATTACCGCTGTCTTAATAAAGGAATTAAACAGCTCGCGGATAATCTGGATATTCCACGCAGAGGACGGACAGACAGAGCACCTTTCGCCGTTTTCATTTAAGAATTTGCTTTTGGGAGAAACCGACGGAGCGGTAACAAACTCATTGTCATACGAAACAAGATAATCAAGAAAAAACAGCGCGCAATTTTTAAACAGCTCGTATTCTCCCCATAAAAACGAGATATCAAGAGTATGGTCATAATGCTCCCAAATATGATTGCAAAGAAGAGCAAGCCCCATAGGGGAAAAGCTGACGTCAAGCTCCCCGCTTGGCGCTGTGTCGCCCCAAAGGTCGGTGACCGTGTGTGCTGTGCTTCCGCGGCAGCCGTACACCTCGCGTGCGGTTTTCACTCCGTTTTCACTAAGCGTCTTTATCATCTCAAAAAAGGGAGCGTAACAATCGTCCAGATTGGTTTTGCTGATTAATCGATAGCCTTCCATCGAAAGCAGGTCATACCGGATGCTTTTGCCCTTTGCCCAAATTCCCTGTGAATGCGCGGGAAGCCCGCCCTCGCGGCTGCTTGAAATAAGCAAATAGCGTCCCATATGGAACAAAAGCTCATAGTCAGGCTCTTTTTGACAGTCCATTTCAAGCTCAAAGGACTCAAAAAGAGGTCTGTGATCCTGCAAATGAAGCTCATAAAGCTTTTCAAATCCGAGCGCTTCCGCCCGGGTCAGATTGTCAAGGCAGGTTTTTTCGGTATATCCGCTGCGAAAGCTTGTGGCAGCAGTGTAATAAAGAACCGCCGATTTCGCTTTT
>JGI994J12354_10003799_pt1 | contig 13883 bp, 8 predicted proteins | sample IntmicLarv3ML3BL_FD_12354 | JGI IMG/M metagenome (IMG submission 12354)
CGAAACGTTCCATCGAGCCGAATGGCGCGCGATGTATCATTACCGGGCGGTGGTCTTTGTCGTCGGATCCTTTGTAGGTGAGGTCGAAACGTTCGGGCAGGTTGTAATCTACCTGGATCGTGCCGAGTTGCCATTTGCGCCCTAGTGCGTCGCGTACCATGAAATCGAGCTTCGGTCCGTAGAATGCCGCTTCTCCGACTTCCACTATGGTCTCGAGGCCTTTTTCGGCTGCGGCTTCTATAATTGCCGATTCCGCTTTTTCCCAATTCTCGTCCAAACCGATATATTTCTCACGGTTGTCAGGGTCGCGGAGCGAAACTTGAGCGGTGAATTCTTTGAAATCCAAGGTCTTGAAGATGTATAGGACAATGTCTATTACTTTCTTGAATTCGTCCTTGAGTTGGTCGGGGCGGCAGAACAGGTGGGCGTCGTCCTGGGTGAACCCGCGGACGCGGGTCAGCCCGTGCAGCTCGCCGCTCATCTCGTAGCGGTATACCGTTCCAAACTCGGCGAGCCTTACAGGGAGGTCTTTGTATGAACGCGGCTTGTTGCGGTATATTTCGCAGTGGTGCGGGCAGTTCATCGGTTTCAACAGGAATTCTTCATTTTCGTCCGGGGTGTGGATGGGCTGGAAAGAATCCTTGCCGTATTTCGCATAGTGGCCAGAGGTTACGTAGAGGTCTTTCATTCCGATATGCGGGGTTATAACCTGCTCGTAGCCGTATTGTTTCTGAACGTTCTTTAGGAAATTTTCTAATCTCTCGCGTAGCGCGGCTCCTTTGGGCAGCCACATCGGCAGTCCGGCGCCTACGCGCGGGGAGAACATAAAGAGTTCGAGTTCTTTGCCCAGTTTGCGGTGGTCGCGTTTTTTGGCTTCTTCGAGCATCACCAGGTATTCGTCCAGCAGCGATTTTTTCGGGAAAGTGATGCCGTATATGCGGGTGAGCATTTTGTTTTTTTCGTTGCCGCGCCAGTAAGCTCCTGCCACTGAGGTGAGTTTTACGGCTTTTATCTTCGATGTGTCGGCAAGGTGAGGTCCGCGGCAGAGGTCGGTAAATGTGCCATTTGTGTAAAAACTGATGGTTCCGTCTTCGAGGTCCCGGATTAGCTCGGTTTTGTATTCGTCTCCTTTGTCGGAGTATGTTTTCATTGCTTCGTCCTTGGTCACCTCGCGGCGTTCGAACGTTTGGCTGCTTCGTGCCATTTCCAGCATCTTGTCTTCGATCTTTTTGAGGTCGCCTTCGGTGATCGGTTCGTTGGAATCCACGTCGTAGTAAAATCCGTTCTCTATCGCGGGGCCGATGCCGAATTTAATTCCGGGATAGATTTCTTCCAGAGCCGCGGCCAAAAGGTGCGAGGATGAGTGCCAGAAGGCGTGTTTGGCTTCGGGGTCTTCCCATTTATGGAGCTTTATGGTGGCGTCGGTGGAGATGGGGCGCGTGATGTCCCACGGCTGCCTGTTGACGGTAGCTGCGAGTATGTCTTGTGCCAGCCGTGGGCTTATGCTCTCGGCGATCTGCAGGGGAGTGGTTCCTTTTTCGTATTGGCGCTCTCCGCCGTCGGGGAAGGTTATTTTTATCATAATATGCTTAAATAATCTGTCGGTGCTTTTAAGAGTTGCAAATTTACGAAAAAAAAGCTGAATTTTTTTGCAGAAAAAGAAAAAAGCGTTTACCTTTGCGGCACTATTCATAAGTAATAGGTTTTAGGTTAGTTTGGGAAAAGACGGGGAGGCATATTATTTATGATGTGCACCCGCCTTTTTTCTTAAAAAGGGAATGCTAACTTTCCTATGTAAGTTCTTTCGCCGGATTACTTCCGGTGGTGAAATATGCCCAGATGGTGAAATTGGTAGACACGCCACTTTGAGGGGGTGGTGCCGGTTACGGTGTGCAAGTTCGAGTCTTGTTCTGGGCACAATGAAACGCTGCAATATTTATTGCAGCGTTTTTTTTGTGGAATTTATAGAGAAACTGGTGTTTAATAAATGTAATTTTTCCGTGTGATTTTCCTTTTATAGTTCTTGCGTTATCCGGTTTTTATTGAACTTATTAAAAAAATCTAAAGCCGGATATTAGTATTTTTATTTGTGGTTTTTAGTTGACATAAAGTGTGTATTTGTGTTATTTGTAAGCTTGTCGTATGATATTTTAGTTAATTTCATATCTTCAGACATTCAACCAAAACTACACGAATTAAAATGAGAACTAAATTAATGATTCTTCGGGGCGGGCTACTTACGGTGATACTTGCTGTGGTATTATACAGTTGTAAAAAAGATGGTAACAGTCCAAGCTCTATTAAATTATCGCAGGAAACCGCTGTTTTTGATGCAAATGGTGGTACTCTTGATCTGGAGATCGATTGCAATACCGAATTTCATATCCTGAATTCTGAAAACTGGCTGGAATACGAACATCAATCGTCCAAATCTCGATCTTCGGGTAAACAAAATGTCACAATAACCATATCTCCCAATAATGATTTGTCTGATCGCAAAACATACCTCTTGTTTAAAAGCGCAGATAATCAGACAGAAGCTGTCTTGCAAATTACCCAGACGGGCGGAGCTATCACATCTTTTAAATTCAGGGCAGAAGATAATCCTGAATATTTGACGGAAGATTTAATAATGTCCATTGACGAAAAAGAAATAACCGTAAGGACTCCCCAATATTTAAATTTAAAAAATCTCATAGCAACCTTTGACTCTCGCGCAGTGACTGTAGAAGTAGACGGGGTTGAACAAGTAAGTGGATCAACATTAAACGATTTCAATAAACCATTAACATATTCTTTGTCATTTCCATCAGGAGAAAAGGTGGAATACACTGTTAAAGTGACTAGCTTTACGGGTTTGCCCGCTATGTTTATTACTACTCAGGGAAAGGTGGACGTCACATCGAAAGATGATTACCTGACTGCTAGTATTAAGATAGATGGGTTGTCGGAATTTCCCGATCTGGACAAAGAAGTTCAAATAAAAGGAAGAGGAAACTCTACATGGGGTTTTCCTAAAAAGCCATATCGACTAAAATTTGATAAAAAAGAATCTGTATTAGGATTTCCCGCCCATAAATCGTGGGTGCTTTTGGCAAATTATCTGGATAAAACTGCTCAAAGGAATGAAATTGCATTCGTAATGAGTAGGTTTACAGACCTCGAATGGACTCCGCGATCACAATTTGTGGAATTATTTTTGAATGAGAGATATGACGGTACTTATCAGCTGGTCGAAATGATCAAGATCGCAAAAGATAGGGTTAATGTTTCAGACGATGGTTTTATAGTCGAAATAGATCACATAAGCAAAAAGCAACCAGATGATATAGATTTTTCGACGCCGAGATTGCGTTTTGTTATAAAAGATCCTGATGTAACTGCGGGAGATTCCCATTATGATTTTATTAAGGGATATGTCAATAATGTCGAAAGTGTTCTTTTCGGCGACGATTACCTGGATCCGGTAGATGGCTACAGGAAATATATAGATATAGAAAGTTTTGTGGATTGGTATTTGGTGAATGAAATAACTAAAAACAACGATGCTATATTTTTCTCCAGCTGTTATATGAATTATGCGCCAGGCGGAAAACTTAAGATGGGGCCTGTTTGGGATTTTGACCTGGCATTTGGCAATATAAACACTAATAATTGCGACGATCCGATCGGTTTCTACATAAAAAATGCTAGTTGGTACACTCGTTTATTTACCGATCCGGAATTTATTTCTTGCGTTAAAGAAAGGTATCAAGCCTTTCGTCTGAGAACCTTAGATATATTGAATCATATAAATACTAATGCTCCCTACTTGCAGTGGTCGGCTCTTGAAAATAATAACAGATGGGGAATTTTATATCAACCAGCAGAAGCGACCGACGCCGTATGGGGATCATATAACAGGGAGGTTCAATTCATGAGAAACTGGTTGAATCAAAGGTTAACATGGTTGGATAACGCTATTATGGAATTATAAGAGAGGCTAAGTGAGTTTATTCGCATAAAAAGTAATTTTTGGTTTGCGCCTTCTGTTGATCGATGGAAGGCGCAAACCAAATTTTGGGATTCGTCTCATTTCCAACTATAACTTTTAATGGAATTTCTCCTGATGTGGAATTGTGTTATATTTGGGGTGGTCATATTTGGGGCAGTTATATTTTGGCAATAAGAATTTTGGGTGTTTTGCTCAATATTTTTACGTGGGAAATGAGTTGTGGAATTTATTTTTTATATCTTTGTCCCCGTTCTCGTAATAATGCCCAGGTGGTGAAATGGTAGACACGCTAGTTTCAGGTACTAGTGTCAGCAATGACGTGAAGGTTCGAGTCCTTTCCTGGGCACCTGAAAATCCGCAATCATTTGAAATACAGTGGTTGCGGGTTTTTATTTTGCTGTTTTGCACCACATTTGCACCACTAGTATAAGTTACTTCGCTTTCCATTGACTATAGCAAATAAAGGAAAGTGCAGAAGTGTAGTGATTAGTTAAGTGTTTATAATTCAGGGTTATTATATTCCTTTGATTTCTGATATTTTCACGGCTATGTATCGGTTCCGGGTACAATTCCTAAGAAATAACCCTCGGTAATTTATATTACAGGGGGCTATTTTTTTAAAGCAACAAAATGGTAACTATCTCGCAATTTGCCCAAATAACATCCAATAAAAAGCAAAAAACCTCAAAAACTAATATCTTTTTATTTACTATCTAGGCACAGATTAATGGATTGCATACGGGAACGAATATTTTCCTTAAGGCTTTCCGTAGTGTTTGATACGATCTTTTCTTTAAAATCAAGAATTCTTTGTGACATTTCCATAGCTTTCTTGGTTTGTCCTGTGTCGTAATAGAGGATTGCGAGCAAATATAAAGGATATATCCTATTGGGTACGATAGAATGGGCTTTTTTATAGGCTTGTTCTGCTTGATTCGAATCACCCATGAGTTTATAATTATTTCCCATTATATTATAGATCATCGGATCGCAAGACATTTCCGTTACCCTGCCTAGTATTTGGTTACTCAACTGGTAAGAACCGGTTTGATTCAATGACCGCCCGTATTCAAAAAGAAAGTCCGGGTATTCTGAGAGTGTAGGATACAATTTCTCGAACATTCTGGCAGCTCCTTTGTAATTACCCATGCTATATATCCTTTTGACACTTCTCCACTCTTTATATTTAGCCTCTAATTTATTAATAGTCGAGTATTCGTAACCGCATAACATTAAGGTAATGATGGCTATTATGCCGAGAACATATCTATTGAGTTCTATGGCAGGAGATTTTATATTACCGGCTCCAACGGCTATAAGTAGAACAAATATTATCTGGAAACTTATCAACATTAAAGGGTAGGATGCTAATGCAAATACAAGTAAAGCAATTAACGAATACATTAATCCTTTATTTTTGCTTTGAACGTATCCATAAAAAGCCAATGCTATTATCAGCAAGAAAATAGCTAGCCCAATGAATCCCAGCGTGGCTCCGGTTTGCAAATAATCATTGAATGCCATTTCAGGACATTCAGCGGTAGCTATTTCTTTATCGGTTCGATCTTTATCCGCAAAATATTTTATTTGTTCTTCTCCGTATGCAGCCCCGAACTTTCCTATACCGGTGCCGAAAGCAGGATTGTGACATATTATTCGTGTGGACATATTCCATATCATCAATCTTCCGTCTGCCGATCCGCGTTTTATATTATACATATTCGATACGATTACCAGGATCATGACGATAAGCATTGCGATCGAAATTACCGACAATATTTTTCGGCCGCGTATAATTCCGGACAGTTTGGATATCCATCCGAACCGGGAGGCCAATACTAAAACTGATGAAATTATCATCGCCAACCATGCCGTACGGCTCATTGTATGGGGAATGATGATTAGAATAGTTATCCCAGCCAATATTGATAGAAAGAAGATCACCGATTCCGTATTGGCGAAAGCTTTAAACCAGTCTTTAAAATTTTTTACCGGCCAAAATTTACTAAGAACACGAGTGTATAAAGACAATGTTTCATACAGAGAAAGCGCAAAAATAACGGCTAGTAAACCGGCATAAGGGCCGGGATTATAGAACGAACCGGTGAGAGAGAAATTGGAGTTTCCTGAAGCTTCCAGGCCGTATAATTGCCGGCTGCCTATATAAACTTGTCCAAGTCCCACAAATAACAGCAAAATGACCCAGTACCTCACGACTTTCTTTTCGGCCGCTGCGATTACTCTTATATTGAAATATAATACCGCGAGCGTCATTAAGATAGCGATGCTTGTACGGGCTGGAGAATCATTAAGCCAGCTATTCAGCAGTATGTATAATGCAAATACTACTACAAGTCCGTCTAGTAGATTCAGCTTTAATCTCAAATGCCTTTCTGTAAAGACGATTAAAATTAATGTCGAAAGAGAAATGACACCGCAGGCGAGTATAAAATGGAACTTCTTTGCGATTTCACCGTCAGGTGGCGGATATGTATTCCGGACGAATATGCTATAAAGCAGGAAAGCTACAGACAATATTGAGATCGTCATTACGAATGTCCGTACAATCTTTTTCCATTCGATATCTTTGAGGTGCTGCATTTCGAATATAAGCAATTTGATTTTGTTTCACGAAAGACGGGTGCCGATAAGACACCCGTCAGATTTGTTATAGCTCAACAGAGCTTTTTCCGATTTATAGCCCGGCGTATGGATATATTACCGAAATAGTTCGATGACCGTCAGGGTCGATCACTATCTTAAAGAAAGGACGTTCATTATGGTTTTCGTTGCTTTCCTTCCAAAACACTTCCCCGTTAACAAGCACCTCGCTGAGGATCAGGTAATTTTGCCCCGCACGGTATGTGCACTCTAGAATGTCGGTGACTTCTTCCGGCCATTTTATATAACTGGTGGAAGTATCTCCGTCACGAGCGCTTCCATGTAAAGTACCGTACAGGGTCACCCCCAGAACATATGAATTCTCCAATATGGTTCCGTAATTAATGCTGTTCGTTAAAGGTGGTCCGCCTACGGCACACCCATATGGCCCCTCGGTATTAGGAAGATACACGGCTTGGGTATTTCCTTGCCCGTCAAGATAATAAGTTCTTATGGCGCTAGTATTTATATGTCCTGGGTTGTGAGGATTGAGCAGATCATTTCCTTCGCTGTCCTCAACTATAAATCTGACCCCAGTGGATATATTTGTACTCTCTTTGGGGTCGTCTTTACTGCATGACGCCAAGGCGGTAATTGCAGAGATCGTTATGATTATCCAAAATCTTTTCATTGGGATTTAATTTTAACTATTTTACCTTGGACGTATGTGATAAATCATATATCTTCTGTAATCGCGAACAAAATTTTCACCGGGCATTTTCCATGCCCTTTCGTCATACCATCCATCGGCTGTGAAACCAGTTGAGAGACGATCTCCCCATCCCCATCTCATATGTAAATAATAATGAGGGCCAGTATTGCCATGTAATGAACAATATTTATACGATTGAATTCCATCGGCTATCCAAGCGCGTCCGTATACATAACTTAGTTCTCCAAATCTTCAGGCGTGATTAGCAAAATAGTTCTTTGGTTACCGTCGATCACTATTTTAAAGCAAGGAATCTTTTGAAGATATTCGTTGGTCGATTGGTTTTCTTTCCATACTACTTGATCGTTGAAAGTTACCTCAGATAAAATTATGTAGTTATGACCTCTCCGAAATGTGCATTCATATTTATCTACATTACCATTACCCCAATCGATATAATTGATGCTCTTGTGTGTAGCTGCGCCTATGTAATAACTACCATTAGCGCCCGAAAAAATACCGTATCCGAATGGATAATCCAGCATAACGTGGTTGCCCCAGTAAGTCGGACTTAATTCTTTGACCGTGCCATCGTCATCCAGTACCTTTATTCTAATTTTGGATGTTTCTATTCCGCCGTTGAAATCAGGGTCCAATAGATCGTTTCCCTCATTATCTTCTACCCAGATAGATATTCCTTCCCTAATATCCATGGCAGGATCATTTTTATTGCATCCTGTAAATACCAATAAGGCTGTGATGGACGCCAGAATTAAAATCATTTTCATAGCAACAAATTTACCTGTTAGGAACCATATTGGTAATCATGGTCCGCTTTCTGTTAAAATAAATTTTTCCGGGTATATCCCACACCCCTTCTTGGTACCAACCGTTATGAGCGCCTCCCCATCCCCATCTCATGTTTAGATAAGCCGGATAAATATAATATTGTGAGCCATGGGTCACAGAATAACACATTTGATATTGCTGGAATCCATCACAAACCCAATTATGTCCCTCATCTGCGTAGGGTATTCCAATTGCATGTCCCGTATTGTGAGCTCCGAGAATAACGGGTCGGCCTCCTGACAAATCATTTCTGACAGGAGCGAGCCCATAATTGGCATAATTGGCAGATCTGTACGAAAATTTCTGAGTAAGAGAACCGTCTATATTTTTATCGCTAGCGTAGGTTCCGCTAAGTCCCCATTTATTACCCAAAGCATCCCCACATTCCCTAACCATAATTGCTATTCCCGCATAGTTGAAATTCTGATAAGTGGGCTTGTTAGGCCATCTATAGAAATATATTATCTGGCCCATTGCCAACGCAGTACATCCGGTCAACGCCCGCTGTTGGCCTGCGCTATGGTTGAGCGGGTTTATATATAATAACGGCGCAGCATCATTATAAGGCGACAATCCTTGGCTCCAGTCCTGATTGTTGAAAAACGGTCCATACTGGATTGTGCGACATGTGCATGTTGTGACTTCGCCGGAAGAGCGGGTTTCAATTGCGTGTCTGCCTTCTCCAGATTCCATGTGGGTCAGGAACGATGCTATCATTTCGGGAGTCCATTGTTCAGCTACCTCTTCGGATTGTTTTTCGTTCGAGGCTCTTACTTCGTTCACCATATAATCGGCATTTTCCAACCACATCTCCAGTCCCAAACTATATTTGTCGACATTAACCGGAAAACTGTTTTCGTCAGAAAAAGCAAGTATCGGATTTACACGGTCGTCGGCCGCCATGATTACGAAGCCGCCGCCTTTGTAATTGATCACATAAAAGTCCGGAATACCGTCATTGCCATTTACGGCGTCGATCGTAGATATTGTTCCGAAAGATTGTTCTCCGCTACTGCGGGTAAGATTTTGTTGTGAAACCTCGCCGAGAAGCCCTCTTATTGTCTGTTTGTCGACAAAATTCTCAGGCATTTCTTTTGATGATCCATCGTCGAAAGATTCTTTTTGGCAGGACGATAGTAGCATGGCCAATCCCGCAAGGAGTAGTAAAGTTTTCTTCATAAGAATTTAGTGTTTTAGATAATATAGGTTTACACACATAAAGATAAATACAATAAATTTATTCTGCAAGAAATCACTGAAAAATTCATATGCTTCGTTGTGAAACCCATAAGATCATTTGAAATATATATGGATGTTTTGGTTAATAGGATAATAATGTAGAATATTTCAAGGATCAATACCAAATCTGTTTTCCATTTTTATATAGGAAGATCCGTTCTTCTTTTCCTTTGGTGAGGTTTCTTAGCCACAATAACGCTCCAGTCGGGATATTGTCCCAAGTCAGATAATATGAGTTTGCCACTACTGCCGGGGTAGTCTTCCAGCCGTTGTCCCAATATCGTAATTGATATTTTTCGCCCGGCATAATNTCGTTATCGTCAGTATGCGGACAGAACGCGATCGAAGTTATTGGCATTGCCCGCCCCAAATCCATACCCACCCATTCCTCAGATAATGGAGCGCTAGTTTCGTAATAAGTAAGAATATTCCCATCGAATATCTGCTTAACTTCGTCTTTTCTTTCCTCGTTGGAACAAATAACCGAAGCTGTCAGCTCATTTTCCCCGGAAAATAATTTGATCTCAGCGATTTTCGTAATCGTGTCGTGTGTTGGGACGAATCGCACATACCGGTATGGCTTGGAAGAGGATATGTCCATCTTTTCCATCGGATTCTCATACTGTTTATCGATAGTCGCTATAATTTCCGCATCACTGAAATCGGCATTATTGGCCCCTTCGAACCGACTTCCGATTAAGTGTTTCTCGTTATTAATAAACATAGCCCGTTTGTGGAATTTACGCTTTATTGTAACGCTGCTGAGATTAGAATGATCAGGCACCAATTCCTCCCGCGATCCATCGGAATGTAAAATAAAAGCGTTCCCTATAGGTATAGCTTTCTTTTTCGAGAAACAGGCTGGGAGATACACAATCCCGTCTCCAACATTAATTCTGTATTCCTGATATGTATTAGCGGTCCAAAGCAACCCACGTCCTACATTTTTGAACTTCGCAGTACCTTTTTCTATTTGAGCATAAGCTACCGGCGCCCAGCTCAAATCATTGAATGTGCACAACCATGCTAATTTACTTTCCTGTTCATCTAAATCCTTGATCTTTATATCAGACAGCGGCATTTCATATTCAGAAGTTACATCTAATTTATTGAACTGCTCAAAGAATGGAGGAATATACTCACTGTTTTGGTACTTATAAATAGGCTCATCACGCTGTATAGAATACGTCTCCCGGTATATCTTTGAAACCTTATAAGGCATCATCTCTACGAAATTCCTGAAACTGCTCCCATAACTTAAAGGATTGGTTTTGTTTCCGGGAAGGATAAGCCCCATCCAAACATGGTTGGAATGCCTATTGGCCCATGCCGGGACCATATCCAGAGCCGCAGGGATTCCATAAGCACGCATAAACTGTATGCCAAATAGCGATTGGTGATAACAGGCTCCATTACGCAACATCAACAGATCACTGAATTTGAACGGAAAAGGGTAACTTACAAGAGCGACATCTCCGCCTGGATTAATATGATAACTACGAAGAAGAGATTTAGCCATCGCTATGGGATCGCTCGTATCAACAGTGTCCTGCCCGTCTGTCGGAAGATCCAACGCTACCTTCCGCCAGTCCTCCATATCCTCGGTAGCGATACGATACGGCAAAATCCATTGGCAAAATTCCGCAAAGGAGTAATTCGGTCTCCAGGGCGCTTTCATCCATACATCAAAAGCCTGATCTATGTTCTGAATCAGATAGTCGGCCGTTATGAAACGTAAATCCGAGCATTCTTTAGATTTAACGCCTGAAAGGTTCAATACTGCATCTGACTCTGAGAATTCCTCCTCTTTAAAAGGGTTAAAAGGATTATCCCTTTGATCGAAATAAACCGCTTTACTCAGTTTTAATATTGGATCTTCGCCTTCGCTTTTAGTTACGATACTATATTTGTCAGGCATATTGTAGATCAAGTACCGGACAGCTTCCATCTTCAAAAAATCTCCTCCGTCTTTTGACGATTCATACTTCGATTTATAATGAGCAATAGCCCTTTCTAACTCTGCTCGATTATCGCCTGACTCGGCGAGTATATCCTCAAATAATTGTTGATCGATTTGTGCCGGTCGATCGGTGCAACTAAAAGATAAACACGCGCAAGTGATAAGGAATATGCAAATAATTGTTCGCATAGCGGGAAGTGGATTAATTCAAAAATATTGTTATCGAATTCTGTAAAAATAGTCATTTAGAATGAAGTGGTAAAAACAAATGCTAAGCTACTAATAATCAGCAGTATGCGCTTTGGAGTTTTTGTGCTTTCATGTACCCTCAGCATACACGAGAAGGCCGTTTGAGGTGCTTGCCAAATTAGAAAAGATGATGCCTTTGGCGGCATAATCACTTGTATTATAAATTATTAGGAGGTTGTGCCGATGATGTGAAAATCATCGAAAAAATGTGGCGCATAACAACATACATATACCCCGGTTTTGACAAAATCAGGCGATTTTCGGTGTTTGTCAGCGTGAGTCAATAAAATAAAAAAGCGGACTGATAATGTCCGCTTTGAATATATCGCTTAAGAGACACATTTTATCATAATGTGGGTTAGGGAACTATCGATGTGATAGTCCGNTGGTCGCCGTCGATCACGATCTTGAAATAGGGCAATTGNTATTNTTAGCAGCAGCATTAACCTCCCAAAGAATTTCTCCATTAACAAGGATTTTACTCAGCACACAAAAATTTTTGCCTGTTATGTATTCACATTCCAGTGTGTCGGTAATTCCTCCCGGCCAGTGAATGCAGTTGACTGATGTAGCCGAAGCACCGTCGGCACTGTATGCTTTATAGCCGTGCATAGTCATGTATAACACATAATATTCATCTCCCGCAACTATACTATAGCCGTAGACCTGTGGAAGAAAATGGGGATAATAAAATAGTATAGCGTCCCCATGTTCGTCCAGATATGACGTCTTCATAGCCCCGGCATAGGTATTCAGCCTTCCTGGAGTAGCCGGATTGAGCAGATCATTACCTTCGGTATCCTGTACTGAAAAAACAGCGCTCATGCCAGGACCAAATACTATTATTCCCGCCCCCGGGCCTGGTTCCGGGGGAGTAGGCGGGGGATCGCCTTTGCTGCACGCGGTAAATACCGCGGTGCAGATAATCGTTCCTATTATTAGTTTAAAGCTTATCATGATTTCCTGTTATTAAGGATAAATATTATTGTTTACTCAGATGGTGTAAAGCCAGGTCGGAATATAGGCTCTATAACTCTTTGATCGCCGTCTATAACGATCTTAAAGGCCGGAAGTGAATGTCCCTTAACCTGCAAACAAGTAGTACCGTTAACGGTTATTTCTGTCAATTGATGAGAATAGCCCCTACCTATATATTTACATTCGAGAATATCCGTATTTTCATCGTCCCAATGTATATAATTTGTAGAGACCGCCGTCGTTCCGTCTTCCATGTTCTCTTCAAGATCTTCAATACCGAAGGTTTCTATGCGAAATAAAAAATACAGGCCACCGTATGTGTCTGAAGCAGTCTCGCTCATCCACCCACCGCGTCTAATTAATGGAGGATAAGGACGATTAGGATATATATTGGTGATATGCCCCTCTTGATTCATATACATCGTATAGATCCCGGATATATCCAGGCCCCCCGGGGTATCCGGATCCAACAAGTCGTTACCTTCTGAATCCATAACGATGAAATCGCAAATTTCCAGGGGAAGAACATGATCAGGGTCCAAAGGAGGATCTACATAAACGATGACCTCTTTACGGCATCCTACCAAGGAAAGAATCGTTAAGAGAAATACAAGTATTTTATACATTACGTTCATTATGGATAAATATCATAGACCATTTTCTTATTCAGAGTAAAATTGTACGACCCTAAAGTCCATGCGGCCGAAGACTGGAACCACCCATCATAGTTGGGGCCAATACCCCATCCCCATCTCATATGGTAATATGTGGCCGCGGTATTACCACTATAAATATGGCAAAGGACATACTGTAGTTGACCGGTAGCCGTCGCATACCCATGCGTGGCCGGTTTTTAACACACCTGAACCCGGGGGCGAATCAGCTCTTAATATTACCGGCCTGGAGTTTCTTAGGTTGCTATAGATAGTGGTGGCGGATATATTAGTTGTGAGGGTAGCGCTTCTGTATCCAAAGACATTTTTAAGAGCTGGAGCAATATCTTCCGTCGCTGTGGCGGTCTGTATGCCGAATTGGGCATTCAAAGCTATTGCGCAATCATATACCAATTTTGCTATGCCGTTATATCCGTCCATATCTCCATAATTATACATTCCCGGATATCTGTGATGATGCATAACAGTCGCCATAGCTATGGTAGCACACCCCGCAGCGCACAGATCTGGAATGTATTGGTTAAAGGGAGTTCTTTGATTCCATCTTTCACTACTACTTATCGGGTATCCGGTAGTTATAGGAAATACATAATCATTTGCACAATAACATACCCCCTCGGCATAAGT
>JGI994J12354_10003800_pt1 | contig 13883 bp, 13 predicted proteins | sample IntmicLarv3ML3BL_FD_12354 | JGI IMG/M metagenome (IMG submission 12354)
AACAAGACGGGTTCAATTATTAACCCTACCTATGTATCTAAAGAATTTAAGAACATCCTTAGGCAACACAACCTACGCGAAATACGGTTCCATGACCTTCGTCACCCGTATGTCAAGCACGGACTAAAAAAATAATGACTACTTTTTTGAGGTAGTCATTATTTTATATTGATAGAATAGCATTCCGTTGTAGTTCAAAGCCTGAATAATTTAGTGGTTCTAACTCTCTTAGCGCATTTATCTCTATGTTAGGATAAAAGTTACAGAATATAAATCTTATAAAAGTATTGAAACACCATGGTCGATTAACACTCATTCTGCACTCTGAATGTTGCATATGTAAGTGTGTCTCTGGATGTTTAGGTGTTTTGCTTATCGGGTCAAAGTCCAAGCGAACCGGACTACGCATTTTCAACTCAGTTGTCGTTGAATTTTGCATAGACAAATAGGTGTTCACAGCCTCACGAATACCTAACTCGTCTATATCTTCTTCGGGAATAATGATTGGAGCGGGCCAAAATAGCAAACTTTCCTGTACCAATATATTTTTGTGAAACTTAAAAAACACTCTTAATATTGAACCATCAAAAAGTATACTATGATACGCTCCAGTTTCATATATAGATACATATTGATTAAGTGTTGTGAATGCCCTTCCCGAATTATGTCGCCCAGCAATGTGATTATCCCATGTCAATGTACTATATTGTTCATCTTGAACGTATATGGGATTTTTGGTTGTCCGGGATAATCCTAAATTAGTTAAGGTTTGTAGTGTATTTTGAATTTGCTCTTTTGTATTCTCCACATGCTTATTCGTTCTCTTCATCTTCTTCACCGATCTGGCTGTTGCTTAAAAACAGCTTCATAAGTGCACTAAATTCAGGAATTTGATTAGCATCTATTTCACCTTTATTGACCAAATCAATAAAGGTTTTCATGCCTTTTTGAGCTTCTTCAATTTTTCTACTCTCTGACTCGCTTCGCTCTCTGTTTATTATTCTGAGTTTTTTCATTTCATTTTCTGTAGGCACCTTGAAGCTGAGGGTGAAGCTTTTATCAATAAATGATTGAATTTCTCCTATCAATTCGTTCATTTGCATGCCCACACCACAGATTCTTACCCATGCGCGCGATCTAGTGATAGCTGTGAAAAGAGTATTGCGTAGCTTTATTAGTTCAACGCCTTCGTAGCAATAATCAGAATTGACAACATATACCATTGGAGCTTCGTTGCCCTTTGCCCGATAGATTGCGGAACAAGACACATTGCCTGCTATTCTAAACAAATCTCTATCGTTAGTTACTCCTGCCATGATAGAGGAAATTGAATAACGGGTAAGATGCTGTGCAAATCTTTGATATTGACTTTTAGCAGATATTACAGATGGAAAAATCACCAAAATATCATCAGGGTCAAGCTCATCATCTACTATATTTTTCTTAATTTGCCTTGCTATCCAATCATATTGTTTATCAACATCATCAAAACATCTAGTTTGAATTACATCTGCAGGAGTCAATAAATCATGGAAATATTTAGGGGTGGAGTCTGTTTTTCTAGATAACACAACTTTTTTCCCGTGTTTTAGTGTTCCACTATCGATTTTGTATCCAATTTCTTCCCACAAGTCTAAATTTTCAAAGTGTTGCACTAAGGGATTACGATAAATACCAAAGCCCAATGAATGTGCCAATGATAATGCCCATGGGGGATTACGATAGCAGACAGGTAGTATTATATCTTGCATGGGCTGTTCAGGCTCATTTTTCAAATCAACCAGTGCACGACCATCATTTGCCACGCCAAACATTTCTTCAATAGATGGCATGGTTGCAGAACTAAGATTCTGAAGTTCATCGTATGCCCATACTATTCTTTTGGGGTCACATACAGCTTTATAGGCCAGCCTAAAAAAAGCTGCTGGCATATCTTGTGCTTCATCAATTAATATTATATCGTATTGTGTATTATAATTATCCGGAATTATACTATCAAGTTCTTCGCAGATACCCGCAAATGCACGATCACGACCAAACTTTAATTTTGCATTAGTAAAATTCACTGGAAGTTCATTTATCGATCTTGCGATTTCGGCATACAATCCTTGTTCAGACTGAGAGCCCCATGCATGGAATAGGTGAATTTTATCCCAATTGGGTTCATCTTTTGAAAATTCAAAAACGAATTTCGTTATTAAATCTCGATACTGTTGCCATAGGGATCTTGTATAGTATGTAACAACAATGTTCCATTCAGGATATTGCGCATGAAGGTAGGCAGCTTTGAGTGCCAAAACAATAGTCTTCCCCGAACCTGCAAGACCGCGGATTCGTTGAGGTCCATCCACCATTTCTAATGCGGCCTTTTTTTGCCATTGGTCAAGGTTCGCTATCTCTTTTTCTATCTTCCTAATTATATCACCCTTAGACCCAGAAACTTTAACATTTTCGCGCTTTTTCCGGGGTTTAATGCTGGCTATTTTCTGAAGAGATTCGACCAACACACGGAAATACTCCAACTTGAAAGTGGGAATAGCATCAAGTGCTGCTATAAGGGTTTCAAAGGAAGAAAGAATATATCCATCATCTACTCCTTGAGTCCCATGGCTTTCTGGTACAATAGATATTACATAAGGCTCAAAAGCAAGAGAACGCCCTTTTCTAAGACTGGAATATTGAGTTAGGGTATTAGTCAATTGAAAAAAAAGCTCGCCCTGCTCTTCAATAATTTCATCTATATCTTCTGACGATGCAAAAACGAAAGCAACTAAACCATATCGTTCACTAACAAGCAATGCATCAACGGTAATGTTGCCGTCGATATTGGCCGCTAGGGGATAACCGGTGTAGAGAGTTTCGAGAGCATCTTCACCATCTCTTTTAGCAAGTACATTTATAAGTTCTTTTGTTGCGATAATATTTGAGATATTACCCCTAACTATATCCAACGGCATAATACATTTCCTCCAAACAAATAAAAATCAAATTAACACTTGCTCAAGAGTTGTTATACAAGTTTCATTTAACAATCTTTTTTTCTGGCATCAGTCGGTTTTATTGCGTTTTTGGGAATTGCCCATGCCTTACCCAAGCGCTGCACGTTATCAATACGACCTTGTTCACAAAGCACTTGAACTCGACGTTCGGAAATGCCCCATTTTGCTGCAGCTTCTTTGGCTGTCATGTATTCCATATACCCAACCTCGCAAATTGATACTTTTATACATGCTTATTATATGCGGAATTGCGAATAAAAGCAACATATTTTTCACCGTTGAGCTATACTACATAGAAATTCGCTTACATCAGTACATCTATTTTACTATTAGCATTAACCGCAACACTTTGTAAATATGTTGATACCAGTTCCTCTAATTTCGCATCATCATTAACTGCGTTATAAAACAAGTGATATTTCTTATAAAGTTGCTCCAAGGATTCTACTTGTTCCACAAGCTGTTGTTTCTCCTCCTGAAGCTGGTCTCTATTGTTAGGCACTGTTGCACATCATCTTGTGTTGTCGCTCCCATAACAAAATCCGCATATTTGTCATGACACATTTTAGTTGTCACTTTCAGTTCATCATCTATACAGCTAGATTTATTCATTAACTTGGCTATGTCAACTTTATATTCTCTCGCACAAGCTTCATTTTTTCGGAGAAAGGCCGTTGCTTCTCGTAGTACCGATTCCTTAATTTCCGCTTCACGAATGTACATACCCGTACAATGGCCTGCGCCCAACCGATTATTGCTGATACAAGTAAAGAAATACCAATCAGCTTTGCTGCTACCTTTTCTGCGTTGCATCTTGCCGCCGCAACATCCGCAAATCACTTTACCCCTGAAGAGGTTATCTACACGAGGAGCATTTGTTTTACTTGCTGAACCTACATCATTATTTGCAGTAAGCAATGTTTGCACAGCATTGAATGTTTCACAATCTATAATCGCCTTGTGCGTATTTGCAATAAGTGTCTTTTCTGTACCTTGCTCTAAATCGCCTGTGTATGTTCGATTTGTTAAAATATCCTTTACAGTACGGCTATTCCAAAGACCAGTTCCTTGATTATAATTGCCTTTAAGGCCTTGCTCAATAGCATAATTAATGGGGGTAAGTATGCCTAACTCATTCAGATGGCGAACAATTTTATTGATACTGTCCCCTTTGACAGCCATTAAGAAAATCTTTTTCACAACCATCGCAGCTTCTATATCTACAATTAGAGCATGACAATCTTCTTCCGATTTCTTATATCCATATGGGGCTTTGGGCGCAACATACTTTCCGTTGCTGATATAACTGTTAAGGACAAGTGTTGTATTTCGGCTCGCATCTACTGCATATTGCTCATCCACGAGAGATGTCAATGGGATACGGTTACACGGCAACTCATTAAATGTAATATTAGTCATTCCATTCAAAGTATCAATCTGATTTCCAATAGAAATGAATCGAACTTTCTTACTGGGAAATAGCATTTGAACACAATATCCAACATCAATCATGCTTCTGCCAAGGCGAGATAAATCTTTTACAATAATACAGTCAATTTTACCAGCATTCAGGTCATTCATCATTTCATTAAAAGCCGGTCGATTCAAATTGCGCCCAGAGGCATTCTCATCCACATAGAATCTTTCAAATTGAAGATATGACTTGCTTGAAATGTACTCCTCGATAATTTTTCTCTGGTTTTCGATTGAATCCAAGGGGGCGTTTCTTTTGCTTACAGATAATCGAATGTATCCAACCGTTTTTATGACTTTTTTGTTGCTACGGTTTTCCTCTATGGGTTTTTTTCTGCTTTTACGCGACATCATGAACCACTCCTCCTTTAAATTATAAAAGACTATGGCGATTTACCATAGTCTTTTATAATTTATTCAATTTAAAACATTGCCACCTTTAGAAATACTCGAATATTTTTAACACTAAGCTTAATGGATATTGGGGCAGAGTTATCCTCAATCTGCTTACACGGACTTAGTCACAGCTGTGCAAATTTGCTCATCACATCTCGAACCCCATTGGTTGAGGTGCAGCAGTGGCTCGGGCATAGCAGCATCTTGACTACGGCGGACATATATTCGCACCTCGCCTATGATACAAAGATTCAAAGCGCTGAAACACTCAAAAAAATTTAAACAATAAAATTGCACTAAAATCTAACAGCACTCCAAAAGCGCACGCCGTTGTTTATCGACGGCATGCGCTTTTTATTTTACCGATTTTCGGAGAAAGGAGAATATTCTTATGACTGAACTATCATCACCACAAGGCAAGAAATTTTTAACCGCAAGCGATGTTGCGGAGATCTTAGGCATTTCAAAAAGCGGTGCCTATCGAATTATAAAGAAACTCAATGGCGAGCTGCAAAAGGCAGGAAAGATAACAGTAGCAGGCAAAATATCATCCAGATACTTTTACGAAAAAATCTATTTATAAAGTTATAGCGATATCGTTGCAAATCAGTACCCTCATCTGTACTATCTCTGTGAATTGAGAAAGGAGGGGGTACTGATGCCTACATACAAGGACTCAAAAACAGGGTTGTGGTATTGCAAGTTTGTATACACGGACTGGACGGGCAACCGAAAGCAAAAGAAAAAGATGGGATTCAAGCTCCAGAAAGAGGCAAAAGCCTACGAGACTGAATTTTTGAGCAAGGCGCGCGCCACGTGTGATATGCTCTTTTCCTCCTTCATCTCGCTGTATATGGAGGACTGCAAGGCACGACTGAAACCGACCACCTATGCAGGCAAGGAGTTCCTCATCAATGCGCATGTAACACCATTCTTTGGCAATATGCCCCTCAATGCGATTACGGCCACCACGATCCGCAAATGGCAAACCGAGCTGATTGCAAACCCGAACAATTACAGCCCTACCTATCTAAAAACTATCCATAATCAGGTGTCGGCCATTTTCAATTTCGCCTGCAAGTATTATAAGCTCGGTGAAAACCCGGCACGAATATGCGGTGCCATGGGCAAGAAAAATGCCGACTCCATGCAGTTCTGGACGCTTGATGAATTCAAGAAGTTTATTGCGGTGGTCAGCGACAAAATAGTATCGGAGACAGTATTCAACTTGCTGTTCTGGTCCGGAATGCGATCCGGCGAGCTACTTGCTCTAACCCTGAACGATTTCGATTTTGACGCCAAAACCGTATCTGTCAACAAAAACTATGCCCGACTCAAAAACGAGGATTTAATCCTCGAACCCAAAACGCCAAAGAGCAGACGCAAAATTGCGTTGTCGCCGTTTATCTGCGACATGATAAATGAATATGCAAGCAGGCTTGTCGATTACGAACCAAGCGAACGGCTTTTCACCGTGACCAAGCATTACCTAACCCACGAGATGGATAGAGGATGCAAAAAGAGCGGTGTGAAGAAGATAAGAATTCATGACCTTCGGCACAGCCATGCCAGCCTGCTGATTGAGATGGGCTTCTCCCCTTTGCTGATTAGCGAGCGGTTAGGGCATGAGGACATCAAGACAACGCTGCAGACCTATTCGCATCTCTATCCCAACAAACAAGCCGAGGTGGCAGCGAAATTACAGGCATTGCAATAGACGTTTCACCTGTACCTTTTTGTACTTTTCATGTACCCCAGTTTTAGTCTTACGTCGAATATTACTTCCGTCATTTAGGAATATTGTTATGGATTCCATCACAGCGATCCCCCTCATTGAAGCTATATCAAAGGCATGGCCCTTATTGGGGGAGGATTACAAACTCCTCGGCGTTGTCCCGAATTGCTGCATTATACCTTTGTACAGCCTCATCCGTAATATGAGTAATATTATACAGCTCGTCTTGGTTGCTGTTTTTGCCCTGTGCTAATAAAACTCTGGGAGTTATGGGCAACAACCCTACAAGGGCGCCATCTGGGCGTCTGTGAATAAATACAGGTGTATCACTGGTGATAAATAGCGTAGGGCCATCAGCAATTAAAAAATGAAACGAAGTATGTGCTAGATTTGCTATTGCATTTTGAAAGATCACACCCGTATCATTTAAATACTGTCGATAATACTGTAGCAATAAATAATGTCTCATTTCTTCTGCCGCAGTTTTAAGAGAAGGAAGCACCCGTCTTTCCTCTGGAATATCAACTTTTTCTAAGGAAAGGCTATCGTGGCACAAAGCTTTCAGGGCCTCCTCAAATTGAACATTAGAACTGAAGCCTCTCCAATCTAATGCCGTAAAAAACTTCATGATAAACTCCTGATCAAAGGCGACAACTGAATCAGCTTTAGTATTCATCACATGGCTTTCAATAATGGTGACTTGTTCAGCCCATCTATTTTCATATTTGGTAGACCAGTTGTATTCGATATCTTTAATCTTTACCTTTTCTATTTCACGACGAATATGTTTTTTGCTTACGGGTGTATCGACCGTTCGTGCAATATCCCAATTGTCAAAGTCATAATATGCATTGTTTAGTTCGCGAGTGTCCTGAATTACTTTTCCCTCATATGAAACAATATAAGGTACAACTGATGCAAAGATCCTATCTGTATCATCTTGTGTACAAAGTGGCATTCCAGCTTTTATAGAATGGAAATCTGTGATGCCAGCAATGCGCTCCTTGTTGCGCTCTACGATAACACATGGCTTGTCTTTAAACTCTACTTTGAGAGTTCCGCTACCACTACTCCAAGCTGCCATATATGTTTGTGGAATGAGGTGATGGTATTTGGCTTTTGTTTCTACTTGCATAAGCCGCCTCCAATTTGACTGTAAAATCTAAATATTAAGTGCTTTAAGTCTTTATACTGTATGTAAATATGTGTTTAACGAAGAGAGTTGGATCATTATTTATACTCAATGTCTAGCTATGGTAAAGCTGAATAATCTCTATATTGTCGCCTTCGACTATAATTAGGTCTTTCTTTTCGGTGTATCCCCATGCACCATTAAACTCAATAATATCCGTTTTGAATGTAATGTCTTCGTTTATTGAATATCCATATCGATGAAGACCAGAATTGAATAGCCCATCCACCCCATTAGGGTAGCCTTTATATTTTGTTTTATTATACTTTGTATTCATGAGCTTTATAAAGGCTTTTTCTGCGTCTGCCACAATTGCAATTTCGTTACTCTGATGATAAAGGTCATCCATTTCACTTATATCATTTATCGAGTTAATGTTCACAGAATCTATCTCAAACAAAAAAATCATGAGTTCATCTGTTAGTCTGGCAGATGATTCCTTTTGGGATTCGTTAGATAATATTCGCAAGCGACCATGATGGGCATTGTCAAATAATCTTGAAAAACTATCGCCACTTTTTGAAATACCAACGTAGTATAGCTCAAATGTGCTAAATTGTCTGATATCTACATTGTCATCGACTTCGACATCTATGCTTTTTCGCGAGTAATCAAAAAGGAATTTATCTGGAGTGGTCCAATACAAAACATCGTTAGTCTTCTCGTTGACTATTCTTATGAATTTTTCGCCAATTTGAATTTCTATTCCGTCATCACGATGCATGTGGTTTTTCATCGTTTCGAAAACAAACTTTATTGATACTTTAATAGTTGGAGAAAGAATTTCTCCAAGTTTCAACTTAAAAGTTAAGACCCCAAAACCTTGCATCAATATATTGGGTTCGTGGAAGATTAGTTCTTCGCGATGTGCAATCATGTATAATTTGCTTTGTTTAACATATTCTCTAACCTCCTCATCATCCAATAAATATTCACCGTGTTGGTTAGATATAGGAGGGTAGGATAAATTCAATTCGCTCGTTAAAAATCTCATTTGTCTCACCTAGTTCATTATAGAGCAGTACGCATTATAGCCATTATACGCCATTTGGGGCGATAAATCCAGATTTGCAATAGACAAATACTTGCGTCCTATACTGCTCAACTGCCTTTCAAATTGAACATGTCTTCCTCTGGGTTTGACATTCGCTGATATTAAGAAAACACCAGTTGAAGTTGTTATAATTGCCTTTTACGCAGTGCTGTCCGATACACAAATAAATTGCATGAACTCGGGCATGTTTTGCATCTCAGCCTTACACAGCGCTAACCGATTACGAGCCAAGCGAACGGCTTTTCACCGTGACAAAACATTACCTGACCCACGAAATGGATAGAGGCTGCAAAAAGAGTGGCGTGAAGAAGATAAGAATTCATGACCTTCGTCACAGCCACGCCAGCCTGCTGATTGAGATGGGTTTCTCGCCATTGCTGATTAGCGAGCGACTTGGTCACGAGGACATCAAGACAACGTTGCAGACTTATTCGCATCTCTATCCCAACAAACAGGCGGAAGTTGCAGCGAAATTACAGGCGTTGCAATAGACGTTTTACCAGGCATTTCACCTGTACCTTTTTGTACCCCTGATACCCATATTTCCACGTTTAGCGTGTACCTTTTGTGTACTCAAGGCAAAAATATAACCCCGAAAACCCTGTATTTACAAGGCTTTCGGGGTTTGTGCTTGTTATTCCCACTCAATCGTCGCGGGCGGCTTGCTGGTAATATCATAGCAAATCCGATTGATATGCCCCACCTCATTCACAATCCTGCTCGACGCCTTTTCCAGCACATCATAGGGAATGCGCGCCCAGGCGGCGGTCATGAAGTCGACCGTCTCGACGCCGCGGAGGGCCAGGGTGTAATCATAAGTCCGCTCGTCGCCCATGACACCCACCGTCTGGATGTTGGTCAGCACGGCAAAATACTGATTGACGCTGCGGTGCAGGCCGGCGGCGGCAATCTCCTCGCGGAAGATGGCGTCGGCATCCCGCAGGATGTCGAGCCTGTCCTTGCGCACCTCGCCGATGCAGCGGATGCTCAGGCCCGGGCCGGGGAAGGGCTGGCGCCACACTAGGGCCTCGGGGAGGCCGAGCTCGATGCCCAGCTGGCGCACCTCGTCCTTGAAGAGATCCTTCAGGGGCTCGACAATCTCCTTGAAATCGACAAACTCGGGCAGGCCGCCCACGTTGTGGTGGCTCTTGATGACCTGGCTCTCGCCGCCCATGCCGCTCTCGACGATGTCGGGATAGATGGTGCCCTGGGCCAGATAATCGACGGCGCCAATCTTCTTGGACTCCTCCTCGAAGACCCGGATGAACTCCTCGCCGACGATTTTGCGCTTCTGCTCGGGGTCGGTAACCCCCTTGAGGCGGGCCAGGAACCGGGCCTCGGCGTCCACATGGATGTAGCGGGCCTCGAAGACCTTCATGGCCTCGGCCACTTCCTTGCCCTCGTTTTTGCGCATGAGGCCGGTGTCCACGAACACGCAGGTCAGCTGGCTGCCCACGGCGCGGCTCAGGAGCGCGGCACACACCGAGCTATCGACGCCGCCCGACAGGCCGAGCAGCACCTTGCCATCGCCAATCTGGGCCTTGGCGTCGGCGATGGCCTTGACGGCATAGTCGGCCATGCTCCAGTCGCGCTTGAGGCTGGCGATGCCGAAGAGGAAGTTTTCCAAAACCTTGGCCCCGTGCTCTGTGTGCATGACCTCGGGGTGGAACTGGATGCCGTAGAGGCCGCGCGCGGCGTCCTCCATGGCGGCGCAGGCGCAATCCGCCGTGGTGGCCGTGGCGGCGAAGCCCCGGGGCATGTCGGCCACCGAAACACCGTGGCTCATCCAGCAGACCGAAGTGGCGGGGATATCCTTAAAGAGAGCGGATGTACCGCTGTGGGTCACGGTCACCTTGCCGTACTCGGCGGGCTCGGCGCTGACGCAGCGGCCCCCCAGCAGATGGGCCATGAGCTGCTGGCCATAGCAGATGCCCAGCACGGGCACGCCCAGCTCGAGGACGCTTTTGTCCACCAGCCGTGCGTTGTCGCTGAACACGGTGGCCGGGCCGCCCGAGAAAATGATGGCCCCCGGCTCGAACTCCTTGATTTTTTCCACGGCCTTCCAGGGGGGCGTCAGCTCGCAATAAATGCCCAAATCCCGCACACGGCGGGCGATGAGCAGGTTGTACTGGCCGCCGAAATCGACCACCAAAACCCGGTTCTTCCTCTCCATATCGTGCCTCCTATGAATCATCGCCCGGGGGTTTTTGAACCCCTGCGATGTGAATGTCTCTATAACTTTATTATTTTGCCATAAAGCGCAAAAAATAGCAATAGATAAGCGGAGGAATAATTGCTTCTTTGAATGAAAAACTAGCAATAGAAAATAATTTGCTAGGAGGAAACCAACCCCATGAAACCCCAAAAGCACCTGACGGCGGTGCTCACCGCCGCCCTGGCCGTCTGCCTGGCCCTGACGGCCCTGACCCCATCCCTGGCCCTCTTCGGCTGGGGTGACAAGACGCCCGCCCTGTCGGCCTTCGCCAAGACAGCCCCGGCGGGGGCGGCCATCACCTTCCGTGAGGCCGACTTCACGGGCCGCGTCATCGGCGGTGACGCCCTGGACGCCATCATTGTCTCGGCCCTGCCCACCAACGGAGTCCTGGAGCTGGAGGGCCGCGCCCTCGCCCTGGGCGAGATGGTGCCGGTGGCCGGCCTGTCGGCCCTGCGCTATCAGCCTGCCGAGGAAGCCCTTGATGTCAGCGACACCTTCGACTGCCTGCCCATCTTCGCCAAGACGGGCGCAGGCAGCGCCGCCACCGTGTCGGTCAACCTGAGTGACAGCCACAACAGCACCCCCATTGCACGAGACCTCTCATTTGAAACCTACGCCGGGGTCAAGCTGTGTGCGCCCCTGCGGTACTCCGACCTGGACGGCGACGCGGTCACCTTCCAGCTGGTGAGCGAGCCCCGGAAGGGCACGGTGGAGGTCAAGGAGAGCGCCTTTGTCTACACCCCCGCCGGCGGAAAGAGCGGCAAGGACAGCTTTACCTACACGGCCACCGACAGCCGGGGCAATGTGTCGGCGATGGCCACCGTGTCCCTGAACATCCTCAAGCGGGCCGCCAAGGAGACCTTCCACTACACTGATATGAAGGAAAGCCCGGCCCATCACGCCGCCCTCGCCCTGCGGGAGGCCGGCATCCTGGTGGGCGAGACGATGGGGGCCGATAGCTTTTTCTATCCCGATAAGCCGGTCACGAGAGCCCAGTTTGTCGCCCTGACCGCCGCCGTCACCGAGCTGGCCGTGCCCACCATGGCCGTGGGCACCGGGCTCTCGGACAACGAGGCCATCCCAACCTGGGCCCGGCCCTACGTGGCCGCCGCTGTCCACAGCGGCATCGTCTCGGGCCAGGCCACTGAGACGGGCAACAAGGTCTTCCGCCCTGATGATCCCATCACGCGCGCCGAGGCGGCCAGCATCATCGCCCGCTGTTTGGCCCTGGCCAGCGATGTCCGGGAACCGGCCTTCCCGGACATCGCCAACGTGCCCGTCTGGGCCCGGAGTGCGCTCCAGACGGCCACCGCCGCCGGCATCGTGCCGGTGTTTGCCGACAACACCGTGCGGGCCGGGGCCGCGGTCACAAGGGAGGACTGCGCCCAGATGGTCTTCGAGATGCTGCGCCATGTGGAGGAAAGCCGCTCCCGCGGCGGTCTGCTGGGATTGTTTAATTGATAACTTCTAAAAGCACAAACCACGATAGAAAAACGCCCTTAACCCCCGATAACAAACAAAAAAATTGCGCGAATTCACTTCGCGCAATTTTTATCGTTCTTCAGATGTCAAGCTTCAGCCCTTTCCCGTGCCGCTTACAAATGGCGGCAAGGGTGTCGGCCACAGCAGTGATGTCCACCCGCTCACGGTGGATGGTCATCTCCAAATGGTCGTGCTCCTGATAAAGTACCATGATGAAGTCAAAAGATTTGGTCTTGAGTCCCTGCATCACCTGCTCATAGGATTTGGTTTCAAAGGGCAATGCGGAATACGCATAAATTTGATGGGGCTCGCACCAGAGATTTTGGTCAATCAACCTACGCATCAAGGTCACATTCAGGCCCTGACTGACGTCGATGACCTCTTCACTTTTCTCCTTTGCGTCAACATAGGTAATCACCGTATATTCCCGCAAAAGCTCGGTCATGGCCTCCAACGCAATAGGCTGAAAATCAATTTCATCCTCAATCATCGGGAAAAAAACATAATCCGCCAGCGGCGGCGCCGGAGGTTGGGCATTGAGATAGAAGGCGCCATGCTTAAAGGAAAACACATCCCGATACTCCCGCTCAATGCGCTCAATGCGTTCCCGCTCCAAGCGTTTCCGCTCGCGTCTTTTGGCCAGCCATCCCATGGCGTCACTCTCCTATTAGAGGGTTGGTATATCCGCCCAAAATCACCTGGGTTTGCCATAATGACACCCCTTTTTAGAGTAATCATATGACAAAAGGAAGGAAGTGTTCTAGTGAAGGCGTCACCATGACTACGAAAACAAGCGGGAGACATAAACCTCCCGCTTGTATGCTCAGCTGCAAATCCTGCTTGTGCTGCCTGCGAAACCCTTGTAATCACTGGGCTTCGGGCGCTTGTTTACGCCGCTGCAGGCTCGCTTCGCGCAATTTTTTATCGTTGTTGAAAATTGTCGAAAAGCCCTCAACAGAGTGGGCTTTTCGACAGGTGAAGCCTCAGTCGATGATATCGACCATGATCTTCTTGTCCTCGTGGGCGCCGGCTGCCTTGAGCAGCACTCGGATTTCCTTGGCAATGCGGCCCTGACGGCCGATGACCTTGCCCATGTCATCCGGGGCCACCTTGAGCTGCAGGGTGACCGCGTCGCGGCTCTCCAGGATGTTGATGATGACATCCTCGGGAGATTCCACCAGGTGGTCGACAATGTAGCCCAAAATGTCCTTGTAAACCTTGTTGTCCATGCCTTAGAGAACACCGGCCTTTTTCAGCAAACCGCGAACCGTCTCGGTGGGCTGAGCGCCGTCCTTGATCCACTTCTGGGCCCGCTCGGAATCCACCTTGATCTCGGC
>JGI994J12354_10003801_pt1 | contig 13882 bp, 11 predicted proteins | sample IntmicLarv3ML3BL_FD_12354 | JGI IMG/M metagenome (IMG submission 12354)
ACCACAGCCAGATACACAGCAAGTACCCATTCCACGCGCAACAACCGCCGCATGTGATGTCATACCACCTCTAACTGTAAGTATACCCTGTGAATAATGCATACCCTCAATATCTTCAGGTGAAGTTTCAAGTCTAACCAAAATAACCTTTTCGCCCTTCTTAGCCCACTCAGTAGCATCTTCCGCAGTAAATACTGCTCTTCCGCATGCCGCTCCAGGTGATGCCGCAAGCGCTGTTGCAATCGTCTTTGCCGCTTTCAATGCCGCAACATCAAATTGTGGATGTAAAAGAGCATCAAGCTGTTTAGGATCAATCATTGAAACTGCTTTCTTTTCATCAATCATACCCTCATCGACAAGGTCACACGCAATTTTAAGTGCTGCTGCTGCAGTCCTCTTACCATTCCTTGTCTGAAGCATATAAAGCTTTTTATCCTCAATGGTAAACTCCATATCTTGCATATCTTTATAGTGTTTTTCAAGCTTATCGCATATAGCAACAAATTCGTCATATGCGCTTGGCATAACATTCTTTAACTGGTCAATTGTCTGAGGTGTTCTGATACCTGCAACAACATCTTCTCCTTGTGCATTCATTAAAAATTCACCAAAGAGTTTTTTCTCACCAGTAGCAGGGTTTCTTGTAAACGCAACACCTGTTCCTGATGTATTACCCATATTACCAAATACCATTGCCTGTACATTAACTGCTGTACCCCATGATGCAGGAATATCATTCATTCTTCTGTAATATACAGCTCTCGGGTTGTCCCATGAACGGAATACCGCTTTTACTGCACCCATTAACTGTTCCTTAGGGTCAGATGGGAAGTCCATTCCGATTTTGCTCTTATATTCAGCTTTAAACTGATTTGCAAGCTCTTTTAAATCATCAGCAGTTAAATCTGTATCAAGACTAATACCCTTTTTCTCTTTCATTTCATCAATAAGAACTTCAAAGAACTTCTTACCAACTTCCATAACAACATCAGAATACATCTGGATAAAACGACGGTATGAATCATATGCAAAACGAGGATTTCCTGTTTTTTCAGCAAAAGCCTCTACCACTTCATCATTCAAACCAAGATTCAAAATTGTATCCATCATTCCTGGCATTGATGCTCTCGAACCAGAACGAACAGACACTAAAAGAGGATTTTCAAGATCTCCAAATTTCTTTCCTGTTATCTCTTCCATCTTTGTGATATAAGTCATAATTTCGGCTTGAATATCATCATTAATCTTCTCACCATCCGCATAATACTGTGTACATGCCTCTGTAGTAATTGTAAATCCTTGAGGTACAGGCATTCCAAGACTTGTCATTTCTGCAAGGTTTGCGCCCTTTCCGCCGAGAAGTTCTCTCATGCTTCCATTTGCCTCTTTGAATAAGTAAACGTATTTTTTCATCAATCTCTTTCCTCCCAAAAGTATTAATTATTAGTAAGCAAATTTTTCTGAAAAATATGCTAATAGTTCATCTATTTTTACTCTGTCCTGAAGCATTGTATCTCTATTTCTTATAGTAACACAACCATCCTCAACAGATTCAAAATCATACATAATGCAGTATGGTGTACCAATTTCATCCTGTCTTCTGTATCTTTTTCCTGGGCTGCCAGTTTCATCATATTCACAGGTATAATGCTTAGCAAGCATGCTGTAAACCTCTTGTGCTCCATCTCCCAATTTCTTTGAAAGCGGAAAAACAGCAATCTTAATAGGTGCAAGTGCAGAGTGAAATCTAAGAACTGTTCTTGTCTCACCATTTTCCAATTCTTCTTCATCATATGCGTCACAGAGAAACGCAAGTGTTGCTCTGTCAGCACCAAGTGAAGGTTCAACACAATAAGGAACATATTTTTCATTGGTACTTGGATCAAAATATGACATATCTTCTTTTGCGTGCTCAGCATGCTGTTTAAGGTCATAATCTGTCCTGTCAGCAATTCCCCAAAGTTCTCCCCATCCAAATGGGAATAAAAATTCAAAGTCTGTAGTTGCTTTACTGTAAAATGAAAGTTCCTCTGCAGAATGGTCACGCAGACGAAGATTTTCCTCTTGCAAGTTAAGACCAAGCAACCAATCACGGCAATATGCTCTCCAATACTCAAACCATTCAAGGTCTGTTCCCGGTTCACAGAAGAATTCAAGTTCCATCTGTTCAAACTCCCTTGTTCTAAAAGTAAAATTACCCGGAGTTATTTCATTTCTAAAAGATTTACCTATCTGACATATTCCAAAAGGTATTTTCTTTCTGGTTGTTCTCTGAACATTTTTAAAATTTACAAATATTCCCTGTGCAGTTTCTGGTCTAAGATAGAGTTCAGCCTGTGTATCTTCTGTAACACCCTGAAACGTCTTAAACATAAGATTAAATTTTCTTATATCTGTAAAGTTATTAGCTCCGCAATGGGAACAAACAATATTATTTTCCTTAAGATATCCTGTAAGTTGTTCATCAGATAATCCGTCAACTACCATTTCAACATTGTTTTCAGCATTCCAGTCTTCAATCAGCTTATCTGCTCTATATCTTGACTTACACGCTTTACAGTCAATCAGAGGGTCACTGAAACCGCCCACATGACCTGAGGCTACCCAAACCTGCGGATTCATCAAAATTGCACAGTCAACCCCCACATTATAAGGACTTTCCTGTACAAATTTCTTCCACCAAGCCTTCTTAACATTGTTTTTAAGTTCAACACCCAAAGGACCATAATCCCAAGCATTAGCAAGACCTCCATAAATGTCCGACCCTGGGTATACAAACCCTCTGTTCTTCGCTAATGCAACAATTTTCTCCATTGTCTTTTCTGTAGCCAACATAAAAAATATCCTTTCTAAACTGAAATAAATGTCTGATATTTGCCAAATCATGTACGAAATGATAAAGATATTCTAGACATATATTTTTTATTTTACTATTTAATACCGTCTTTTGTACGCTGGTAGTCAACCTTTCCTTCCGAAATCTCAAGTACCGCTACTGAAACAGCTTTATTTGAATCACTTTTTACCAATGGTGCTTCACCGCAAGTCAACTGCCTTGCTCTCTTTGAGGTCTCCACCACTAAGGTATACCTTGAATCAACCTTTTTTATCAACTCACTTATCGCTGGATAAAGAATCATATTATTCCTCCTGTATCAATCCTAATTCATTTAACACTTCTCTGCTTCTTTCATATTTGACCTTTTCAGCCTGTACTATTGCTGAAAGTTCAGATATGGCAACATTCACATCTCTATTAACTATTACATAATCGTAATGTTTAATCATTTCCAGTTCATTCATCGACTTACTCATTCTCTTTTCAATTGTATGAGGATCTTCTGTTCCTCTCCCAACAATGCGTCGTTGAAGTTCGTCTATACTCGGCGGCGCAATAAATATCATAACACATTCTGGTATTTTTTTCCTAATATTTAATGCTCCAGGCACTGTCAGCTCCAGAATACAGTCATATCCTTCCGCAATACTGTCGTATACAAATTTTGACGGTGTGCCATAATAATTTCCACAATATGAATCCCACTCAAGCAATCCGTCATCTCTTATCAGCTCTTCAACTTCCTCTTTAGCCTTAAAATGATATGTAATACCATTTTTATCCTCTGACCTCGGTTTTCTTGTTGTAATAGAAACAGAATATCTGCATAAAGGATTCTCTTTCATATATGGTTTGATTATGCTGCCTTTACCTGTTCCCGATGGTCCTGATATAACCAAAACTAACCCTTTTTGATGTACCATTTACAACTCCTCGTCAATATAAAAATCTTCTTCAACCCCAAGCCTTTGTGCCAAAAGCTCAGGCCTTACAGCGGATAGGATAACATGGTCGCTATCTGCAATTAAAATGGACTTTGTCTTTCTTCCACAGGTCGCATCAATACACATTCCATGATCCTTGGCTTCTGAAACTAACCTCTTAATTGGTGCCGCATCAGGACTTACCACTGCAATTATTCTATTTGCAAAAACAATATTTCCAAATCCGACATTTATCGGTTTCATTTTTCCCTCACTGTTTGTTTTCACATTACTCAATATTCTGTATCTGTTCTCTTATCTTCTCTATTATACTCTTTACTTCTATAACAGATTTTGTTATTTCTATATCATTTGCCTTTGAACCTATCGTATTTATCTCACGGTTCATCTCCTGAACGAGAAAATCAAGCTTTCTTCCCACTTGACCACCCTCATTAAGCGCCGCTGTAAACTGCAGAATATGGCTGTCAAATCTGGTAATCTCCTCATCTATACAACACTTATCCGCAAAAATAGCAACCTCCATTGCAAGCCTCTGCGGGTCAACTTCGGTCTTTCCGAGAATTTCCTCTATCCTTGAATTAAGCTTTGCTCTGTATTCATCAACAACTGTATCGGATTTTTGAAAAATTTGTTTAAGGAACGCTTTTAACGATTCCAAGTGCTCAAAAATATTTTTCTTTAGGTTTTCACCCTCCGCTTCTCTCATTGAAATCAAATTTTCAAGCGCCATATCCATAGATGGCTTGAAAATTCTGTATATTTCCTCTTGGTCAAGTTCGCTCTTTTCAATTTTAACCACATCCTGACACTGCGCCAATCTCACAGAGGAAATATCATTTTTCAAATTATACTTCTCAGCCAATGCTGTAAATGCATTTAAATATGACTGAGCAAGTCCTTCATCCAAAATAGCTGCATTATTTCCTACACTAACATCTTCGAATGTAATGAAAATATCAACTTTACCTCTTGAAAAGGCCTTGCCTACTGACTGTCTTATCTTCTCTTCCAGAAAAGATATGCCCTTTGGGCTTTTAATATAAATATCAGAATATCTGTGATTTACCGTCTTTATCTCAAAAGTAAACTTTTTTCCATCTTCAGAGTTCACTCCTCTGCCAAAACCAGTCATGCTTCTTATCATTATTTTACCTCAGTTAACATATTTTACATCAACAACCTATTTATTGTATCACACATTATTTTTCAAGTAAACCAAACAATGCACTCTTCATCTCTGATTTTTCAGAAATAATTTCATGCAAAACTGGTCTTTTATCAAGGTCTTTTAATGCAGATGGAATCTCCCATTCTGTCCTTTCTGACAGAGTACTAAGCAATTCAAACTCATTTTTACCCTCAATTTCCTTTTCCTCAAAAATCGCTCTTGCCACACTTCCGTTAAATTTAAATGGACTGGCAGTTGATACAATTATCGTCTTTGTCATATCACCTGTTGCAATCATATATTTATCATACACATCCATTGCAACAGCAGTATGGGTATCCACTAAATAATTAAATTCATTATATACATTTGATATTGTGGCAATGGTTTCCTTTTCATTCGACCATGCTGTCCAAAATGTCTTTGATATCTCAGCAAAACTTTGCTTATCTAGCTTATATTCACCATTTTCCGAAAGCTGTGTCATCCACTTTGCAACCTGTTCAGCATTTCTTCCTGTAATATCATATAAAAGTCTCTCAATATTACTTGAAATCAAAATATCCATTGCCGGAGAAATGGTCTTTACAAAATCTCTGTTTTTGTTATATGTACCTGTCTTAATAAAATCATAGACAACATTATTTGTATTTGAAGCACAGATGAGTTTATTAATGGGCACACCCATCCTCTTTGCATAATAACCTGCAAGTATATCTCCAAAATTACCTGTTGGAACAGCAAAATTAATCTTATCTCCAAGAGTAATTTCTTTCATATTAACCATGTCACAATATGCTGAAAAATAATAAATTATCTGCGGGAGCAGTCTTCCCCAGTTAATTGAATTGGCTGAAGAGAATTTATAACCTTTCTCAGCCACAAGCTCAGAAACCTCTCCGTCTGCAAAAATATTTTTCACACCTGTCTGACAATCATCAAAATTCCCTTTTACAGCAACAACATCAAGATTTCCGCCTTCTTGAGTTAGCATCTGCATTTTCTGAACTTCACTTACACCCTCAAGAGGGAAATACACAGCAACTCTCGTTCCATTTACATTCTTAAAACCCTCCAATGCGGCTTTCCCCGTATCTCCGGAAGTTGCAACGAGAATCATTATCTGCTCTGTTTCGCCGGTCTTTGTCATTGATTTTGTCATAAAATGAGGCAAAATCTGCAATGCCATATCTTTAAATGCACAAGTTGGTCCATGCCACAGTTCCATAACACTCAGATGATCGGAAAGAACTTTTACAGGCGCTATTCTTTCATCATCAAAACGTTCTTTTGAATAAGCACCATAAACGCAATCTCTGAAATCTTCATCTGAAAACTCTGTAGAAAATTTATTTAAAATGAGAACTGCTCTTTCCTGATAAGTCATTGTAACCATTCTTGCAAATTCTTCCTGTGAAATTGTTACATCAGCAGATGGCACAAACAACCCACCATCCTCTGCTATTCCCTTTTTTATCACTTGCGGAAAGGTTAATTCTGATTCCTTACCTCTTGTACTTTCATAATACATAATACTTTTGTCCTCCTAACCGGCACCTAATTCTGTTAATATATTTCTCGCCTCTACCACCTGAACACTCTGACTGTGAAGTTCTACAATCTCTTTGAGTATGATGATAGCCTGCTCATTATTTCCACTGTCTCTATATGCTTTCGCCAAATCAAGTTTCACCTCAGCTATCTTTGGATAGTTAGGGTAGTACTTGCATATATCACTAAGCTGCTTTATTGCTTCATTAAACTTACTTTCAATAATATTATTTTTCGCCAAATTATGTGTTTTATCAGCATATACTGGAAGTACTTCGTTCTGAATAGATTCAATTTTACTTTTATTTTCAGTATCCAGCCCCGTTGTATCAATCAAATATATTTTCTTGACTAATTTTTCATAATCAAGCTCTTCTCCGTTATTCTTTTTGCTATATTCAGCGACAAGTTCCGGAACTGTAAACTCTCTCACATACTCTTCGTTCTTGGCTAAAAGCGCTTTTAAAGTATCCTCATAAGCCTTTGCCTGAGTTACTGCTTCGTTTGCTCTTGCTTCCAAATCGGCAATTTTCTGTTTTTCACTATCTGCCTGCTTATTTACATTGTAAAGTGTATATATTCCAAAGATAAGTCCTACCACAATGAGAAGCGCACCTGTGACAACCACTCCTCTAAAAAACATAGGACTGGTGAACAATTTCTTCAGCCCATACTTTGTATAGTATGAAAAAGATTTCTGCTGTTGCTGAGATCTTGGTGCAGATCTTCTATCATTTCTATGCATCTGCCTTGATTGCTGATAGGAAGGTCCAACCGGTGACACCGTATGCGCCGGCCTTTGCTGTTTCTGCGGTACTGGCTCAGGACGCCTTACCATTCTGTTTCCTGACACACTCTTTCCCACTACGGAATCAAGATATCTGAAACATTTATTTTTCTCTGCTTCATCCCTTATCGAATTCAAGACAGCAATCGCCCTAGTTTTCTCATCATTTGCATAATAACAGAGACTGAGCAACAAAATTGCATCATAAAACTCAGGAAAAATCTTTATTGCTTTCTTCAATTCTATCATTGCTATGTCACTGCTGTTAAATTTTACCCTCTCAACAGCTTTGTTATATAGTTGTACAGCATTCTTTATATTCTCCGGAAAATCGTTGTTTTTCGAAAGTTGTTTTAAATCTATAACCGGAAAGTTGACCAATTCATCTTTAAGTTTAATCAATTTTCTCACCCGCTTTAAAATATTGCCTTGTACTATTTACAAGATATAGTGAGCCACAAACACAAATAATGTCATTTATGTCAGAAATTTCAACTGCCTGTGCCAAACCACTATATATTGTATCATTATATGCGCTGTTCTGACAACATTCTTTCATAATACTCAGCATTTCTTCTCCTGAACACATTTTTGACGAATCCACAGGCACTGCAATGGCATATTTTGCCCCAGAAATCAAGGTTTTCACCACATTTTCATAATCCTTCTGCTTCAGCATTCCCATAACAAATATTCTTCTTCTTTCTGAGAAAAAGCAATCAATATTTTTCTTCAGCATTTCCGCACCTTCAATATTATGAGCCCCATCTAAAATTATGAGAGGATTTTCTGAAATAATCTCCATTCTTCCCTCCCAAACTGCAGAGTATATGCCTTGAAAAATATTTTTCAAATCTATTGAATACCCCTTTTTCTTGAGTATTTCACATGTTTCTATTGCTGTTGCCGCATTGATTGTCTGATGTATTCCAATTAGCTTCGTCTTTATATTTTTATATGCTTTATAATCAAATGTCATTTCTCTGTTTGAAAGCCCAACATTGTTTATGTCATTTGTATTCACTCTGTGTAACTTTGAAGACTTCTCTAAGGCTTTTTTCTCAATTACATTAAAGGCTTCTTCTGGTATATCACCGCATACAACAAAGCTGTTTTCAGCAATAATCCCTGCCTTTTCCTTGGCAATTTCCTCCAATGTATTTCCCAACAGCTCCATATGGTCAAATCCGATTGAAGTTATAACAGAGAGTTCCTTATCTTTAATTATGTTTGTAACATCGGACTTTCCACCTATTCCTGTTTCCAATACAACAATATCACAACTATGTCTGCTGAAAAACAAAAAACCTATACAGGTCATCATTTCAAATTCACAGAAGTTTCCGCCTATTCTATCTGCATATGCTTTTACTTCGAGTGCAAGTTCCTTAAGTTCGTCATCATCTATTCTGATATTGTCTATTCTGAATCGATCATTTACCGATTCAATTCCAGGCGAGGTAAACATTCCTGTTTTGTATCCAGCTTCTATCAATATATTACTCAAATAGGAACAAACCGAACCTTTTCCGTTTGTTCCTGCAACATGTATGAATTTTAGGCTATCCTGCGGATTGCCTAAAATTTCAAGAAGCTTTCTGACATTATCAATGTCAGAAAGCTTGGTTTGTTCAAATATTCCCTCTATACAGTTTCTGTATTCCTCCAAATTATATACCTTTCACTATTCCATACAGCAGTTTTTATATTTCTTTCCGCTACCACACGGACATGCGTCATTTCTTCCTACCTTATCAGATTTCTTTATAGTCACTTTTGCTCCGCCCTCACGGGTATTTTCTCCATGTATCTCTTTCTGCTGTGTACCTACTTGTTTTCTCTCAATCTTGCTGTCAGGTGCAAGGTGTAAATTAAGAATCAGCTTTAAAGAATCTTTTTTAATTGTATTAATCATTGCATCAAACATTTCAAATGCTTCAAATTTATACTCCAGAATAGGATCTCTCTGTGCATAACCTCTAAGACCTATACCATGACGAAGCTGATCAATAGAATCAATATGATCCATCCATTTTTCATCAACAGCTCTTAAAAGAACTACCCTTTCAACCTCTCTCATTACATCTCCAATTTCCTCTTCCTTGGATTCATAACGGGAGAGCATCATATCATTAACATCACTAACGAGATTTTCTTTATCATAGCTTATCTTTTTACTGTCTATGCTCTCAATCTGCTCCTTATCAAGTAATCCTGCAAGGTCTGTAAACAAACTTTCCCACTGCCATAAATCCACATCAGCATGCTCACTGCAATGAACATCAACTATCTCTTCAGAAACTGAATCTATCATCTTCTTATAATATTCCGACAAATCCTCACCATCTAGAACCTGTGAACGCTGTTTGTATATAATACCCCTCTGTGTATTCATTACATCATCATACTGCAACACATTACGTCTGATATTGTAATTTCGTCCTTCAATACGTTTTTGAGCATTTTCTATTGCATTTGAAAGCATCTTATGGTCTATTGGCTGATCTTCTGGAAGTCCCATAACTTCAACCACTCTCTGAATTTTCTCAGAACCGAAAATCCTCATCAAATCATCTTCAAGTGATATATAAAAACGTGATTTACCAGGATCTCCCTGTCTTCCTGAACGACCTCTCAACTGATTATCTATACGTCTTGACTCATGGCGCTCTGTACCAACAATATATAAGCCACCTGCTTCAACCACCTTTTCCTTTTCTTTGCTAATTTCATTCTTGAATTCATCTTCAAGTTTTGCATATGTCTTTCTAGCATCTAAAAGTTCTTCATTATCAGTATCATTATGACCAGTTGCCTGATTGATAAGTTCGTCGGAATAGCCAAGCTTTCTCATCTCTTGCTTTGCCAAATATTCCTCATTTCCTCCAAGCTTAATGTCAGTACCTCTTCCCGCCATGTTGGTAGCAATTGTAACTGCTTTATACTTACCTGCCTGTGCAACAATTTCAGCCTCTTTCTCATGATGCTTTGCATTCAAGACATTATGTTTAATACCTCTCTTCTTAAGCATACTGCTGAGAAGTTCCGACCTTTCAATGGAAATTGTACCAATCAAAACTGGCTGTCCCTTTTCATTTGCTTCTATAACATCCTTTATTACAGCCTCAAACTTACCCAGTTCTGATTTATAAACACAGTCAGATTCATCCTTTCTGGCAAGTGGCTTGTTAGTAGGAATTACAACAACATCCAATTTATAAATATCATTAAACTCCATTTCCTCAGTCTGAGCAGTACCAGTCATACCCGAAAGTTTATTGTACATTCTAAAGAAATTCTGGAAAGTTATGGTTGCCTGAGTCATACTCTCATTCTCAACTTTAACATTTTCCTTTGCCTCAATAGCCTGATGAAGTCCGTCATTATACCGTCTTCCATACATAAGACGCCCTGTAAATTCATCAACTATAATTACTTCTCCATCCTTTACAACATAATCAATATCCAATTTCATAATACCTATTGCTCTTAATGCAATATTAATATGATGCTGAACTGTTGCATTTTCAGGGTCGGCAAGATTTTCTATTTTGAAAAATCCCTCGGCTTTTTTTACACCATTTGCTGTGAGAGCACAACTCTTAGCTTTCTCATCTATCAGGTAATCCTCTTCTATATTGTCATATACTTCTTTATCATCTTGTTTTAATATTTTAAAAGCCTTCAATCTTGATGCAAAACGGTTCGCAATCTCATACATTTCAGTAGATTTCTCACCCTGTCCTGATATAATCAATGGTGTTCTCGCCTCATCTATGAGAATACTATCCACCTCATCCACAATAGCAAAATTAAGAGCTCTCTGAACTTTATTTTCTTTATAAATAACCATATTATCACGAAGATAATCAAATCCAAGTTCATTATTTGTAGCATATGTTATATCACAATTATATGCAGCACGTCTCTGTGCATTAGACAGTCCATGACAGATAACTCCCACAGTAAGTCCAAGAAATGTATATATCTTTCCCATCCACTCACTGTCACGCTTTGCTAGGTAATCATTCACTGTAACAACATGAACCCCATCACCCTTAAGCGCATTAAGATAAACAGGAAGTGTTGCCACAAGCGTCTTACCTTCACCGGTTTTCATCTCAGCAATTCTTCCCTGATGAAGAACTATTCCTCCTATCATCTGAACATCAAAGTGTCTCATACCGAGAACTCTCTTTGAAGCTTCTCTTACTACTGCATATGCCTCTGCCAGAATCTCACCCAATGATTCCCCATCTTCAAGTCTCTTCTTAAATTCATTGGTCTTTTCCTTTAGTTCGGCATCCGATAGCGAACTGATTCTATCCTCAAAAGAATTGATTTCCTCTACTAGAGGGCGAATTCTCTTAATCTCCTTATCACTGTATGAACCGAATATTTTTTCCAAAAATGACATGTTATTGACTCCTTTATTCCTTTTTTGTCTGTTCTTCTCCGCTTATTCTGTCCAAAACAAGCTTATAACCATCTGCTCCGTAGTTCAGGCATCTGCTCACCCTGCTTATTGTCGCAGGACTTGCACCTGTTTTTTCGGAAACATATGAATATTTTTTACCATCACAGAGAAGTCCCGCAACTTCAAGTCTCTGTGCCATATCTTTAATTTCTGTGATTGTACAGATATCTTCAAAGAAGCTGTAACATTCATCTGTATTTTTCAAAGAAAGAATTGCTTTAAACAGCTTATCTGTCATATCATCTCTAAGTTTCTCATTTCCCATTTCTATGTCAAGCTCCTATCCAAAGTGAGTTCAAATCCAGGAATGAATTTCTCCATGAAATATGCCACCTCTGGATACTCCATTTTTTCAATACTTTTTCTAACGGCTTCCGCCGCTTCTTTAAATTCCATATTTCCGACTTTAAGTTCTTCAATGCACTTTATATAAGCAGATATTCTATCCGCGGCCTTCACAATATAATAACATTCTTTTCCTTTATTTTCAAAAAAGAATATTTCCCGATAGTATTCCCTCAGCTTTTCAGGCAGCATTAATATCAGCTTTTCCTTTGAAATATCCTCCACCTTTTTATAAGCATCCCTTATATCAGGATTGTAATACTTAACTGGTGTCGGCAAATCACCTGTTAAAATCTCATTTGCATCATGGTACATAGCATAGAGTGCTATCTTTTCTGCATCAACCTCTCCGTCAAAAAATTCATTTTTTATAACCGCAAGTGCATGGGAAATCATTGCCACCTGCAAACTGTGTCCTTCAATGTTTTCAGGAAAAGCATTCTTCATAAGGCCCCAGCGATTTATATATTTCATTCTCGACATCAAAGCGAAAAAATTACTTTCATTATTCTCTGACATATTTCTCCACCATTTCGTTTTTACTGTATAATTAAAATATGACTGATAAATTTTGTCAATGTCTAATATGTAAACAATTTACCGAAATTATCAGAACCAATAAAGCTCTTCATAACATTTCATTGCATAATTATCTGTCATGCCTGCCACATAATCCACAACAAGCTGTTCTCTTGTCTCTTGTCTCCAATCAAGCTCATTTATATAATTATAAAAATTATTGAATACTTTAAGTTTACTTGATTTCATTTTCTCAATATCTGCGGTCTCTTCATAAAGACTTTCAAATATACCCTCTAGCATATTCATTGTATTCTTTTCATAACTCTTTATCTTTGGCGACCTGTAAATATATTCATTATTTTTGTTAAGGAGTTCTTTCAGTGCTTCACCTTTTTCAGTGCTCAGTTCTATGGAATCCTTTCCGAAACTGTTTTCCACCAAATCCTGAACAAGAGTATTTATTATTTCTGAATTTGCATCTCCGAGCACTCCGGAAATATCATTTCCTGAAATTATTCCTGCTCTCTTTGCATCCTCTAGGTCTCTTCCCACATATGCTATTTTATCAACAAGTCTGACAACACAAGCTTCCAATGTAAAAGGAAATCTTTCACGGTGATTTGTGCTGTAAATTTCTTCTGGATTCTTGCTTGTATCACGTTTCAGCCTATGTTCACCAAAAATCTCTCCGCAATGACTAACAATTCCGTCTCTTACTTCATATGTAAGATTTAATCCATGAACCATCTCATTCTTGGAAATACGTGTAGCAAGCTTATCAATAACTCTCAAGCTGTGTTTTTCATGATGAAATTCATATTTAGGATTGATTTTCTTAAGACAGTTGTTTATAACTCTCTCTCCTGTGTGCCCAAATGGTGCATGTCCAAGATCATGTCCCAACGAAATAGCATACGCTAAATCTTGATTAAGATTTAGCGTTCTTGCAATTGTACTGGAAATGGACGCAACATTTAAAACATGCTCCATTCTCGTACATATATGATCGTTTTTCGCATTGAAAAATACTTGTGTCTTGTGTTTAAGTCTTCTAAATTCTGGGGAGTAGAGTATCCTGTTTCCATCTCTTTCAAATGCAGTTCTTATTGTGCACTGCTCTTCTGGAGCTAATCTGCCTATGCTGTTTCGAGCTTTCGCCGCATAACAACTAAGCAGTTCTTCTTTATCTTCTCTTATCTCACGCCAATTCATTGCATTTTTCCTTTCAGGCTTTTGATAATTATAC
>JGI994J12354_10003802_pt1 | contig 13878 bp, 17 predicted proteins | sample IntmicLarv3ML3BL_FD_12354 | JGI IMG/M metagenome (IMG submission 12354)
GGGGGGGGGGGGGGGTGATTTGGTAAAATGAAAGAGAATAGTTTAGGAGACCAAATTATGAAACTAAAAAAATTCGATTTTAAATTACCAAACGAGGAAGCACGAAAGAAAAAAATGATATTCATAAGTATTAGCGTAATAGCACTTATTCTAATAATAACAATAGCTTCTACTTTTGCATACTATCAGAGTATAGAGGTGCAAAATCCAATCAATACAAGTGTTGGAGAGTTTTCTAGTGGAGACATAATATTCGCAGTAACCATTGATGGATTACCATCAAACACATTTATGTCAAAAACAGGCGGATATGTGGGAATTGTAAAATGTGATAAAGGTGCAAGTGGAAAGTGGGATATAGAGCAGTGGAGTATAGTAGTAAAAAATTTAACCCAAACAAAAACCAGCTGCAATATAGATTTCGTTCAACCAAGTATTTTTAAGGATGCAATATTAACACAATTTGGAGGAGCAGCTTCTATTACTGAAGCGCCAGCTGGGACATTTGCAAGTGTAAGTAGTGCAAGTGCTGCATTGATGTATAAAATGAACGATGACTATGGAATGAGTTATTATTATCGAGGAGCAAAAAATTTATTAAATAATAATTTAATATTTGCAGAACATCAATGGAAAATAGTAAGAATAAATGGAGATAATTCAATAAGAATAATATATAATGGGGTATGTCCAAATAATGAATGTACAATAAACAGTATTGGAGATGCTACACAAATAAAAACTGCAGCATGGAATACAACAAACAACAATGATGCAAAGTATGTAGGATACATGTATGGCGGGTCTAATGGAACAGCTTCCACTTCAAGAGCGCAAGCTGTAACGAATGAAACAAGTTCTAATGCCAAAATAGAATTAGAAAGTTGGTATACAGCAAATATAGAAACGTTAGGATATGCTAGTTATATAAGTGATACATTATTTTGTAATGATAGACGTTTGCAAAGTGAAGTAGGAGGAACAGCAACCGGAAGTGGATATGGAACGAGTACAACATATTATGCAGCATATTATAGATTGAGCACAAATAAAGTGCCAACACTAATGTGTGGAAATAAGAATGATAAATTTACAGTTAGTGATGCGAGCAATGGAAATGCAGCATTGTCAAAACCGGTTGGACTAATAACTGCTGATGAGGTATCACTTGCTGGAGGAGGATCCACAACAAATAATAGTTACTATTTATATACAAACCAGGATTTTTGGACTTTGGCTCCTAGCTGCATTAGTGTTAATTATGCTCTTATATGGCATGTGTTGCCAGTTGGTCGCTTGAACGCTAGTGGTTATGTAAATGATTCCCACGGCCTGCGCAGTGTTTTAAATCTGAAATCAGGCACACAAGTTATTGGAGATGGTTCGATATCAAACCCTTTTGTAGTAGTCTCTGAGTAACGGACAGTTTTAATAAAACACTGAAAATATGGTAGTGAAGAGATAAAAACACTTCGAACGAAGGTAAATAAAAAGCCTTGATGACCAACACGAAGAGAGAATAGCGGGACAGTAAAATTATCTTCGCAAAAAGAGTAAACATCAAAATTAGAATTATTGAAGAATCTTCTTTTGAGGAGCAGAGAGGTTAATATTACGAGTTTTAGTAAAAAAATGATTGAAATCATTTGCTAAGTTATATAATTCATTCATGAGTAAATCTCCTTTGTGAATTTTGTTCTAAATCTAATTATAAAAGAAATTGCTCTAAAGAGACAAAAAATAGCCATATAGAGGCGTAAAGACCTATATGGCTATTACATATATATTTTTGTCTTTCTAAAAAGTGTCCGGCACTAAGGTAGTCATTTAAAAACGTTCAATTTAGAACGTTTTTTCTGAATAATCATGTGAATACTTTATTTCTTCATTAAAATTAACATAGTTTAGATAAATCATTGGTAGTAAATACCATTCGCCATTTTCCGGATTAGATACAATTACATGGTCTCTACCAGCTTCTTCAATGATTCCCTTAAATATCCTATCCCTCCACTCTATAGAGTCTGGAAAAGAGAAGAACATAGTCACTTTTCGACCCTTATTAAGTCTTAAAATATTTTCCAAATAACTTTGCTCTAAAGGAAGCACTTCTGCAGGATTCATTTCCATATTTGCAGGAGGAGATATATAATTTGTTTGCATATTATTTGGTTGATTTGGATTCATCGTTGTTGGAAATGTTGGATTTGGATAAAAATTCCCATTCATATTTATTTCACCTCTAGTAAGAAGTGTATGTAAATTTGATAAATAAAATGCTATAATATTTATGGTGAGTAATATGGATTATAAAAAAATATTAGATAAAGTTAACAAAAAAAATATTGTTCCTAGATTCATTGTTTTGATGATTGGAACATTTCTTTTGGCATTTACTTATACAACATTTCTTTTGCCAAACAACATTATTACTGGTGGTGTAAGTGGATTAGGTGTTATTGCTAAACATTTATTTGGCTTCAATCCAGCTACATTCATTTTAATTGTTAACATCTTACTAATTGCAATTAGTTTTATATTTTTAGGTAAAGAAAAAACAATGCGTACAATAGTTGGATCTTTAATGTATCCAATATTTATCGAACTAGTTACACCACTTTCAAATCGAATAATTCCTTACTTAGAATTTGACAACTTTATTATTCCGCTTATTATAATGACTTTGCTATATGGTATATCATGTGGAATCGTATATAAGACGGGATTTACTACAGGCGGATCAGATATCTTAATGCAAATAGCTAACAAATACTTGCGAATTTCATTAGGAAAAGCTACCCTAATTACCAGTCTGATTCTTCTAGCTTGTGGTGGTTTTACATTTGGAGTTGAAAAATTAATTTATTCAATATGTGTAATATATATTAGTACTTTAATAATCGACCGCATTAATATTGGGATATCGGATTCCAAAATGTTCTTTATTTATACTAAAAAGACTAGTGAAATTCAAAATTATATAATTGAAAAGATGAATACTGGAGTAACTTTAATTGAAGCGCAAGGAGGACTTTCTAAAGAAAGAAAACCAATGATAATGTGCGTTGTTGCAACAAAAGATTACTTTTTATTCAAAGAAACACTTCGCATAATTGATCCTAATGCATTCTTTGTAATTAGTGATTGTTATGAAGTATCTGGTGGTGTAAAGAGGAATAACTTACCAGTATCAATAAATGAAGAAAAATGATATAATTAATAATACAAAAAGTAGGTGGTAAACATGAAATTTATTGAACTCAAAAATTGCTATAAAGTATATCGTAATGGCGTAACAGCAATAGCTGATTTAAACTTAAGCATAGACAAAGGTGAATTCATCTTTGTTATTGGTGCAAGTGGTAGTGGGAAATCAACGTTTATCAAAATGCTTTATCGTGAAGAAAATCCGACTCAAGGAGACGTTGTAGTAGGTGGAGTAAATGTTGCAAAATTAAGAAATAGTAAAGTTTATAAATATAGAAGAAAATTAGGGATAGTTTTTCAAGACTTTAAATTATTACCTAAATTAACAGTTTATGAAAATGTTGCGTTTGCTCTAGAAGCAATTGGCATGAAAGAAAAAGAAATCAAACCCAAGGTACTAAAATCTTTAGAAATGGTTGGATTAAAAGAAAAACTAAAAAGTTTTCCCAATCAGCTATCAGGAGGAGAACAACAAAGAGTCTGCATTGCCCGTGCTATAGTGAATGAACCAAAACTTCTAATTTGTGATGAACCAACAGGAAATTTAGATCCAGAAACATCTAAGGGAATAATGAAAGTAATTGAAAATATCAACAAAGAAATGGAAACAACTGTTATAATGGCAACTCATGATAAAGAAATAGTTAATCGGATGAAAAAACGTGTTTTATTACTAGATAATGGAGTACTAGCTGATGACTACTTGAAAGGAAGTTATAAAGGATGAGAGCATTAAGAATCTTAAAAAGAAATATCCGAGACTCTTTTAAAAGTGTATTCCGTAACTTTAGTTTAAGTATGGCATCAATAATTTGTACAACAATAACTCTTATACTAGTAGCATTTGCAGTAATTGTATCAGTAAATGTATATTCATTTACAAAAGATATTGAAAAAGAACTAGTTATAGTAGCATTTTTAGAAAATGAAGCAACTGCTGCAGATATAAATAAAATTGAACAAGACATCAAAAATATTGAAAATGTAGAAGAAGTTATATTTGCGGATAAAGAAAGTGAAAGACAAAGACTAATAAAAGAAAACAGTTCACTTTCCTCAGTATTAAGTGCATATGATAAAGAAACTAATCCTCTTTTAAATCGCTTTGATATAACAACATCTAATGCTGAAGAAATTCCCTCTATTGCCGAGGCGATTAAGAAAATGGACTTCATTCAATCAGCGAATTATGGTGAAAATGTTGTTGAAAAAATCTTGCCTGCATTTTCAGTAATTCAAAAAGCAACAATTGTTTTAGTAATTGCTTTAGTATTAGTAACTGTGTTCTTGATTAGTAACACAATTAAAATAACAATATTTGCAAGAAGAGACGAAATTAGCATCATGCGCTTAGTGGGAGCTAGTAATACAGTAATTAGACTACCATTCCTATTTGAGGGATTAATAGTTGGTATATTAGGAGCATTAATTCCAGTTATAATTTCAATCTATGGTTACATAATCTTACACGATGCCCTAAATGGATACGTAATTTCGAGCCTAATCAAGCTAACAAATCCATTTCCTTTTGTTTTCTACCTATCAACACTACTACTAGTAATAGGTGGAATAGTTGGTATGATAGGAAGTTATCATGCGGTAAGGAGGTATTTAAAAGTATAATGAAAAAAAAGATAGAAGCTATCTTTCGAATTTTCTTAATTGTTTTAATGATTACACCATACTTTATATATCCCGCTAAAGCATTAGCAGCTAGCAATAGAACAATTAAAACCCTTAGAAGTGAACTAGCTGAATTAGAAAGAGAAAAAGCAGAACAAGCTAATAAAAAGAAATTAACTCAAAATGAGATTAACTCTAATAAAAATGCAATAAATGCTGCAGCAAATGAACAAGAAAAAATCAAAGTTCAAGTTGCAGAAGCTGAAGAATTAATAATTAAAAGTGAAGAGGAAATAGAAGTCACTAAAGTTCAAACTCAAGAAGTTTTAACATCGCTTCAAACCTCAGAAGTTCAAAATCAAATGTTAGAGTTTATTGCAGAGGCTCAAACAACAACAGATTTTGTAATTCATGCAGCAATTGTTGATCAATTGACTAAACATAATGAAGAAACGCTTTCAAAGTTGAATGCACTAATCGTAAGTAATGAAAAGCTAAAAGTTGATTTAGCAGAAAAAAACAAGCAATTAGAAGCAAACATTATTGGTTACACTCAAGCAGTAAATAAGCTTGGTGATGAGATGGCTGCAATTAGTGATACATATGCTGATATTGATACACGTATCAAAGCTCAACAAAATCAAATTAATTATTATAAAACAATTTGTGCTAGTGAAGACCAACCCTTATCACAATGTGAAGCGAATATAACTAACGTTTCCGGATGGAAAAGACCATTAGTTAGAGCTAGAATAACATCTGGTTTTGGAAATCGAAGTGGAGGATTCCATTATGGAACTGATATGGGAGGACTACCCGAGGGAACTCCAATTTATGCTGCAGCTGGAGGACGTGTAAGCGAAGTTTGGCCACTTACAAATTGTGGTGGAAATGTAGTGTTCATTAATCATATTGTTAATGGAGAACAATACACAACTGAGTATGCGCACTTACTTACAATCAACGTTAGCTTAGGTCAAATTGTAACTGCAGATACAATGGTTGGAACATTAGGTGGAAGCTCAACAAAATATTACGATAGATGTACGAGTGGTGCCCACTTACACTTCAATGTTGCTAAAGGTCATTACAAAGGAACTGGAAGTGGTTCATACACTAGTTGGAGTACATACCACTCAAGATCATTCAAGCCAACATGGCTTCCAGGAGTTGGAACTTGGTTCTATTCAAGATAATAAAAAAGTTTAAGAACGTTCTTAAACTTTTTTTCTTGCAACAAAGCATACTATCTTTTTTCTATTCACATATGTTATTATAATAAAAAAGAAATGAGTGATTATACATGAAAAAAGTTGTTATATTTGGGGGAGGAAGTGGACTTTCTCAACTTCTCAAGGGATTAAAACTTTTTCCTTTAGAGTTAACAAATGTTGTAACTGTTGCAGATAATGGTCAAAGCACAGGAAGACTTAGAAAAGAATTTAGCATTCCAGCTGTTGGAGATATATCAAAAGTTCTACTTGCGATGAGTGATGTTGATAATGATGTTCGTGCTTTGATGAACTATCGCTTTACAGGATCTAAGACTTTGGGTAACCATTCAATCAAAAATCTTCTTCTAACTGCACTATTAGATTTAAAAGGTGATTTTAAATCATCAATTCCAATTTTAGCAAATTTACTAGATATAAGAGGTCATGTAATTCCTCTAACCGAAGCTAATGTTGATTTAGTTGGAATAACAGAAGCAAATGAATATGTAATTGGTGAAGAAAATATAACAAAAAGTAAAAAGAAAATAGTTGAAATAACATATAACCAAGAATTTGAAGTATATGACGAAGTATTAAGCGCTGTAAAAGAAGCTGATTTGATAATCATCAGCTCAGGAAGCCTTTATACAAGCATTCTTCCACATATCGTAGTTAAAGAACTAGCTAGTGCTATAAATCAAAGCCAGGCAGAAAAACTATACATTTGCAATCTTGTAACTCAACCAGGTGAGACAGATGGTTTTAGTGTAAGTGATCACTTAAAAGTTCTTTTAGATAAAATAAACATTGATTATGTTATTGCAAATAACACAAAAATGGATGGTGAATTAGTAAATAAATATGCAACTGAAGAACAAAAAGATCCAGTTGAATTTGATTTAGATAAAATAAACTCTCTTGGAGTAAAAGCCATTGGAGATAGAATATTTACTATTGAAGATGACATGTTAAGACATGATTCACTAAAAACTGCATATCTTATCTTTTCTCATCTAATGAAAGAAGATCAATAATGACATTTACTATAAGAATAAAAGAAGAGATTACTAAAATATCAATTAACAATATTGAAGCTAGAAGTGAATTAGCAGGATTTATATCACTAGCAGGTGTTGTAAAAAACAATAAACTAATACTTACCATGGAAAATGCAGCTGTTGCTAGAAGAGTTTATAAAAATTTAAAAGAAATATTTGGAATTAATATTCGAGTAATAGTTCGTAATCAAAAAAGATTTAGAATAAAACAAATATATATTTTAGAAATATCTGATAAATTTGATTATGTACTAGAATCTCTTGGTATATATGCCGATAACAAAAAAAGACTTCCAGAAGAATATTCAGTGGATTCTCTAGAAGAAAAAGCAAACTTCCTAGCTGGAGTATTTTTATCAATTGGGAGTATAAGTGATCCAGCTACTAGTGGATACCATTTGGAATTTGTTACTAATACAAAAAAGGAATCAAACTATTTAAAAAAAATGTTAAATGAATTTAACATTGAAAGCAAAATAATCAAAAGACAAAAAAAATATATGACATATATCAAAATAGCAGAAATGATTAGTGATTTTCTAAGACTAATAAATGCTACTAATGCCTTATTTTACTTCGAAGATATTAGAATATATAGAGACCATAAAAACATGGTTAATCGCCTTAATAACTGTGAATTAGCTAACCAAGAAAAAGTAATAAATACTGGTCTTAAACACCTAGAAGAAATAGATTATCTAGAAGAACATAATCTCATTGATTTACTTGATGATAAAATAAAAGTAATAATAAACTACCGTAAAAAATATCCAGAAAGCTCTTACCAAGAATTAGCAGATATTATCTCCATGGAAACAGAATACAAGATAGGAAAATCTGGAGTTAATCATCATTTTATAAAGATGAAAGAATTAGTAAAAAAACATAAAGAAAAGATACTTGAGCAATAAAAAATGATATAATAATTTTTGATGAAAATGGCAATGCAATTGGCATTGGCTTTGGAAGTGGGTTAGAATCATTAGTTTCATTGGAAATAGGCAATCCTAAATTACTGTATTCAAACATAATTTGTAGCAATAGAATTGAAGAATTATGTAAAAACAATAGTCTCAATGAAAAATTAGTTGATGCAATTTGCTCGGCAATTTGTTGCATTTTTTATAAAAAAAAAAGAACTGCAGAGTTAATTACTTAATATTCACCTACATTAGAATAATTGCAGTAATCTGTATAGTGAACGATATAGACAAAATAAGCATTGAATCACTTATAGAGGAGATTGCTACTGTGATATTAAATGAAAAGCAGAGCGGTGTGGTCAAAAAAATTATGACCAAAGTGGATAAACAAATGATATTTATATCATCAATATTAGCGAAAGAGAGCAGTGATATACTTTCAAATTTTAATAGGTATATATTTTTAAAAGGACGGAAGCTCTTGGAACTTGAAAGAGAAGCAATAATTAGGTTGAAAGAAAGGGATGAGAACTATGTTAAAACCAAAAAAGCTGATGAAAAATGACAAGGTTGCGATAGTTAGCTTATCATCAGGAATCGCTGGAGATAAAAAATTTAATCACAAACATGTGATAGGGAAAAAAAGACTTGAAGAAATCTTTGGAGTAGAAGTTATTGTAATGCCAAACAGTTTGTCAGGCAGCGAAATTCTCTATAATAATCCAAAATTGAGAGCAAAAGATTTAATGGATGCTTTTCAAAACAAAGATATAAAGGCAATATTTTGCAATATTGGAGGGGACGACACTATTAGATTGCTTAGCTACATAGATATGGATATTATAAAAAATAATCCTAAAATATTTATGGGATACTCTGATACAACTGTTAATCATTTCATGTTACAAAAATGCGGGTTGGTATCATATTATGGGCCATCTATCATGGCGGAATTTGCTGAGAATGTATCAATGCATGATTATACTATAAATGCAGTTGAAAATGTTTTGTTCAATAATACTGAAGATTATACTATAGCTTCTTCGGCAAATTGGACATCAGAATCATTGAGTTGGGAAGAAAAATCAAATAACAAAAAAAAGCGATGCTTAAAGCCAGAAAAAAATGGAATTGAAATATTGCAGTCCAATGGCAACATTACTGGTGAATTAATTGGTGGATGCATAGATACATTCCACATGTTTATTGGAAGTGAAATATGGCCCCGCGACAATTGGGACAAGAAAATTTTAATATTAGAAACAAGCGAAGATATTCCAAGTCCAGATTTTATTATCCAACTGTTTAGGAATCCGTTAATGACTGATGCGCTAAAGAAAGTTAAAGGCATTATATTTGGAAAGCCATATGATGAAGTATATTATCAAGATTATAAAGATGTAATAATTAATTTTTTTTCAAAGGAAATTAAACGGAAAGATATATTTATTGCATATAACTATAATTTTGGACATACAGCGCCAATGTGTGTGTTGCCATTTGGAATTAAAGTTGAGATAAGTTCTGAAACCGGTTTTATGAAATTTTTAGAAAGCGCAACAGAGGAGAATTAAAATGAAAAATAGTAAAATAACAAAACGAGAATTAAAGAAAATGTCGTACACAGAATTTTTATCATTTGTGCATCAATGGAATGTTCCGCCAGAATCTTTTGTAACCTTAAATGAATGGGCAATTTTTTCAAGAATTGATAGTGCTTCAAGAATATTAGAGATAGCATTATGGTTTTAAGCTATAAGAAAAAAATATACCCAAACAGATTTGTCGAATTATTTTAGGAGGCCTTTATGATTTTATCGGGTCAAAAAATAAAAAAAGAATTAAAAAAAGCCAATATTACAGTTGAACCATATAATGATGAATTATTAAACCCAAATAGTTATAATTATCAACTATCAGGGGAAAATAGCTTTATATAATGGGAAATACCAAGAATCCGTGGGGCCAAGACCAAGTGAAATATGGCGTGATTTTCAACATACAAAAAATAAACTCTGCGCTGTTTAAAAATCATATAATTTCATCAATTAATCCATAATCTAATGATTCATTTGCATCCATAAAATTATCACGTTCAGTATCAGTGGTAATTTTATGGATGCTTTTACCAGTAAAAGACGCTAATAACTTATTTAATTTATCTTTTAATTTTAATATTCTCTCAGCTGCAATCTTAATATCAGTAGCTTGCCCCTCCACTCCCCCTAAAGGCTGATGAATCATAATTTCAGAATTAGGTAGCGCACATCTCTTGCCCCTAGTTCCACTAGCAAGCAAGAATGCAGCCATTGATGCAGCCATTCCAATAACAATAGTTCTAACATCACTCTTAATATAATTCATCGTATCATATATAGCCATCCCAGAAGTTACACTACCTCCAGGAGAATTAATATAAAGATATATTTCATCACTACTTATAGAATCTAAATAAAGAAGCTGAGCAATAATAATATTAGCACTAACATCATTTATCTCTCCAGTCATAAAAACAATTCTATCCTTTAATAATCTACTACACAAATCATAAGCATACTCCCTAGTTGAGCTCTTCTCAATTACAGTTGGCATTATATTCATATTTTAATCTCACCTAATAATAATATGACTAACATAAAAGAAAATATGTACTTAATAATTCGACAAAAAAAGAAGTAAAATAAATTTAAATATTTTATGCATTTAATTTATCGTCTTTTGTCGAATCTATTGCAACATAAAAATTAATCTATATAATAAATACTCGGATATATTTAAAGCCGTGTTGCGTGTACTCCACTCTAGATGTATGAAGTGGAGGTTATGTGATATGATTAGAGAAAATTACTTTTTGAAGATCATCATTATATTGCTATTTATATTAGTATTCATACTAATTTTTAAATAAAAAAACACTAACACAACAAATACTGTGTTAGTGTACAACCAATTATGGAGTACACTTAACTATTTGGAAAGGTTAAGTATATCCTTTTATTATTGTATGCAAAATATCTGCTTACATGCAAATAATACCACTTTTTTATTATCTTTACAAGAAAAAACCAGCTATTTCAGCTGTTTAACAATCTCTTTAGCGAACAAATTAACAACATCATTTTGTTTAGATTTATTTTTTATAACTTTAAAAAACAATTGAGGGTCCAAATACTCAAGTTCCATAACTAAGTATTCATCATTACTCTTTGCAAAATCAACTCTACAAAACAAACTATTACTTAATTCAGGTATAGCAACAATTGATTTAGCAATTTCAATCAAATTAGGATTAACTTTATCTAAAGCCAATTCTTCAACGTTCATTACACCTACAAACAAACCAGGATATCTCTTAATGGCATAAACAAGGTTTTTATTTATAAATACTAAAGAATATTCTCCATCTTTAATTCCGTCAATAAAAGGCTGAATCATTATACCATTATTAATATCTTCTAATATTTTACTAAAAGTTTTATCCAAAGAACGCACATTAATTGTTTCCAAATCTTTATTATCACTAATAATATGAGTATTAATACCACTTGCCGAAATCATTGGTTTAACAACAAACGTTCCATTACTATATTTAGTGCTAACTATATTACTTAACGAAGTCATAATGTTTTTCTTAAATATGAACTCCGTTTCAATGTGCTTAATTCCATATTTATCAAGAATTTTAAACTGTTCATACTTACTAAGTGTTGCATCAATTACATCTAAACTGTTAATAACTCTTAAATCATAACTTTTTAAAACACTCAACCAAATTCTAAATTTATCAATATTATGTTGAAAACCCCATACAGATCGGATAACAATAATATCATATTTAGCATAGTCAATATTTTCATCTTCCCATGCAATAATATCAACGTCAACATTCATCTTATTAATTGCATCTTTCAATAAAATATCTTCTGACACCTTGTATTTCCATTTTTGTGAAGACACAATCGCAATTTTATTTTTAAAAGCTTTTTTATTTAAGAGAACAAAAATCTTATTTTTAATAATCGCAAATTTTAAATTTAGAATTTTAAACCACCATCTTAATTTTTTCATATTACTTCAAACCCCTTACAAGTAAATTGATTATTTTCATATTATTAATTAAAGCCCTTTTTTCGATAGCAAAGTTAACTCTACCAACCATTTCTGAGGCAATCGGCCATGACATGCTAGAGCCCATTATATATCTAATTTTACCTTTAGAAAACAGATATTTAAATAAACTAAAATCATCTTCTATTACTTCATTTTCATATTTCATTCCTTTTAATTTAGTAAAGTCTAATATTGAGAAGAATCCTGAAGTTGGAGTAGTTTTTTTTCTAATCTCAACATGTGGAATCCCATCCAATAAAATTTTTCTAGTTTTTTTATCACTTTCATAGTAACAAACATCTTTAATGATTCTTTGCTTTATATCATTATTTTTAATCGAATCAATTCCCTCAACCAAAGCTTTATAAAGCAAAAATCTATACATATACTCATTAATAATCGGTTCAAAATATTTTTGATTCTCACGATATCTTTTATCGCTTCCATTAAATGCTCCAACCAAACTTTGAACTTGCAATACAGGTACTGAATCCATTGCTTGAAATATTCTGCTAGCAATTCCCTTACAAATTGGAATTGGTGCAACAATAAATCCGGCTCTAAATCCCGCAAGTCCATAAGCTTTAGAAAGACCAAATAAACTAATTGTATTATTGAAATACTGTGGCATTGTTGCCATTGGTAAAGCAAGTTTTTCTTGGTTAAAAGTTAAATCACGATATATTAAATCATCAATTACAATAACATCATTTTCTAAACAAACATCAGCAATTCCCTCTAAAATACGACGATTATCAACATTCATCACATTACCAATTGGATTGTGTGGATTCATGTTCAAATAAGCAGCAACACAAGGAACATAATTTAATTTTCCCTTAAATTCTTTAGCAAGTCTTTTATTAATCTCAATGATTCTTTTATTTAAATCTTCAGGGTTAACAAACCACTCATCTTCTTCTTTTAAATCGATTATCTCAACTCTAGCATTAAGACGTTCAGGTTCAACAGCAAATAATCCATAATTTGGTCCAGGCATCAAAACAACATCCTCAGGCCTTGTAATAAGATTTAAAATCATAGAGTATGCATGAGTCGTAGACATTGTGAATACAATGTTATCTACACTTAATCCATCATAAACTTCATTGGATGTAGAAACAAAACCCTCACGAAGTAAATAATCTAAAATACTTTGTTTTGAGTAAATATTTCCAGTCGTAGATGGATAATGATAAAGATATTTATCAGTTAATGACTTTCTAACTTCTTTAATACACGGCTTAAAAGGTTTAGTTCGCATAGGTGTTCCACTATGCAATCCATCATACTCATTAATATCTAAAACGCTATCATCCTCAAATTCATATGCTTTAATTCTAAAATAACGAAAAGCCTCATCAATTTTTTTAATTTCAGGATAAAATTCCTTATTATCAGCTCTTCTTCCAATTCCATCTCTAGAATTTAATATCTCAGAATTAGACTCTGCAACACGCAAAATTGACTTAGGTAATTTATCAAAGGAATAATTTCCTGTTACAATTTGTCTGTCCCATTTTAAAACTTTCTTTACCATTTTTTTAGTAGATGAAATAAATTTATCTCTCATAACAATCAAATCCTTAAAATATTAATCATATATCAAGTATTATACCACACATTGTGAATGAAATAACTAGACTCTTATCTTACAACATGAAATAAGAGTAAACAGTAAAATAAAAATGTTTAAGAAAAGGACAAAAAATAACGATTTTGTCAAGAAAGTGCAAATTGACG
>JGI994J12354_10003803_pt1 | contig 13875 bp, 11 predicted proteins | sample IntmicLarv3ML3BL_FD_12354 | JGI IMG/M metagenome (IMG submission 12354)
TAGCGTTGCTATGGCAGCATGAAGTTTTTCGTAGCTGTCCATTCTACACACGAGGTCGGCAATATCTTCTTTAGGACATATGATAGTCGTATCGGTGAATCCGTCCACATATTTTTCTTTAGTAAGATATCGCCTGTCTTGCCGCCTTTGGGATTGCATTTGACGCTCGGACTGCTCCAGCAGGTCCTTGACTTCGGTTGTAACTTCAACACAAATGTGTTTTCCATCGGCGGTTTTATACGTAATTACTAACAGCTTATCCATTAATTACCCCCTATTTGTTAATCAACAGTTACTTCAAGTTAACGGAGATTTTTTGGGGGACTTCGGGCACGAGATATCATAAAAGGAATAATAAAAATGACGTAATTTTTGTGATTTATTTCAAATTGACTATTTCTTGGAGTGCTTGAATGTAGCAAATAGAATACTCTATCAGCTAATGCAGCCTCCCGTTTTTTGTTGCAAAGAATAACATCGCTAAAACCCCTTTTCTATTTTTGAAATTTTGGCTGTGTTAATGTAAATATAATCCATCAAAATTGTTCTTGATTCGTGCGCCCAGCCTAAAGTCACACAGGTTATTAAATAAAAATCATTTTTTTAATACTTGAATATTTTTTATAACCCCAAGTCAAAATAATCTTTAAATAATTGCAAACCAATGTTGTGTACTTCAGACCTTTTACTTAGTAACGACTTTTTTCAAACATTCAAGACTATATTCTATATCGCTACTCGACCCACTACCAAAACTACATATACTCCTAAGAGGAAGTTGTTTTAAGATTGCTTGAAATATTAAGTTGTCATTAATCATACCTTTCATATAAGTCACCATGATTTGATTTGCTACTTCACGCGTTTTTTTGTTTTCTAATAATTGTCCGAATGTAGTGTTAGCATCAATTAAAAACGGAACATCTTCATCGCTTATAAGTTGAATTGTTTCGGCAAGTCGAATATCAGCCGAAGAACTTCCCACATGAATAACATATTCTCCGCCTTTTGCAATCCAATCAGATGCATCTTCGGAATACCAGGCAAATGAACGCTTATCCAACTTCATAGTAACTGTTTTAGTTTCGCTCGGTTTTAATTCCACAGATTCAAAACCTTTTAATTCTTTTTCGGGCCTTATAGTTGCGTTAGTTTTATCTGATACGTACAATTGCACAACTTCTCGCCCTAAAATACTTCCTGTATTTTTTACATCTACAGAAACCTCTATGATATCAGTAACAGACGGATTTTTATCAATACATAAATTAGAATATTCAAAAGTTGTATAACTCAATCCGTAACCAAACGGGAATAAAACCTCTCTTTTTATGCTGTCATAATGGCGATATCCAACAAAAATTCCCTCGCGATAATATACTTTTTGATTCGCTCCCGGAAAATTCAAATAACACGGCGTATCTTCAAGACGAATCGGGAAAGTTTCCGCCAATTTTCCGCTTGGATTCGTGTCTCCGAAAAGAACGCTCGCCGTTGCTTCACCAACCGCTTCACCGCCGAGATATACTTCCACAATCCCGGATACTTTATTAACCCACGGCAATTCCACAGGCGAACCGTTATGAAGGACAACCACCACATTAGAGTTAATTTTTGAAATTTCTTCAATTAATTTATTTTGACATTCCGGCAATCTCATGTGTTTGCGGTCATAGCCCTCCGATTCAAAAGAATCCGGAAGCCCTGCGAACACTACTACAACGCTTGCACTTTTCGCTTTATCTATTGCCTCAGTCATTAAATTTTCATCTATAGAATCATTAACACTATCAAAACCTTTTGCATAAGAAACGGTTACAAATTTAGCTGATTCTTCCAATGCATTAGATAATTTGTGAATTTTAACGTTAGAACTTCCGCCGCCTTGATATCTTGGTTTTTCTGCAAATTCGCCAACAAAAAGAATATTAGAATCATCACCGGAAAGCGGTAAAATATTATTTTCATTTTTCAAAAGAACGATACTTCTTTTTGCTATGTCAGCCGCTCTTTTGTGGTCGTTTTCACGATTGAAAACTTCTTCTTTTTTATTATCAACATATTTATAAAGAATTTTTAAAATTCGCTCTACGGCTTTATCCAAAACATCTTCCGAAAGAGTTCCGTTTTGAACCGCTTCCACAATCGCCTTGTCATTTTCAGCGCCACTTGCAGGCATTTCGAGTTCTAATCCTGCTTCTAATCCCAAAACGCGATTATTAACAGCTCCCCAATCAGACATTACGTAGCCCTCGAAACCCCATTCATCACGCAAAACATCAGTTAATAATTTTTTATTTTCGGAAGCATACACGCCGTTAACTCTGTTATAAGAACACATTACAGTCCACGGTTGAGCTTTTTTAACCGCAATTTCAAATGCAGGAAAATATATTTCACGCAACGTTCTTTCGTCCACTTCCGATGAGCCTGACATACGCTCGTGCTCTTGATTATTCGCCGCAAAATGTTTGATTGACGTTCCTATATTTTGAGATTGCACACCTTGAATATAAGCCGCTGCCATTTCACCTGCTAAATATGGGTCTTCTGAAAAATATTCAAAATTTCTTCCACAAAGTGGCGAGCGTTTAATATTTACAGCAGGACCTAATAATACGGATATATTTTCCGCTTGACATTCTTTTCCTAATACTTCTCCCATTTCTTGTATTAATTCTCTATCGAATGTACACGCTGTTGCACACGCCGCAGGAAAACATACAGCTTCAATACTTTCATGCAAACCTAAATGGTCAGCCTCAGTTTCTTGTTTGCGCAATCCGTGTGGCCCGTCGCTAACCATAACAGACGGAATCCCCAGTCGCTCTATAGGTTTCGTATTCCAAAAATCTTTTCCCGAGCAAAGGCTTGCTTTTTCCTCTAACGTCATCTTTTTAATTATTTCACAGTACATTGTTTTCCTCCCCGTTTTAATGAAGTCCCATTATTCGCTTTCTCCATATATCCAAGCAATTCCCTTTTCAATATAAGTATCCCAAAATCCCCAATCATGACCACCCGAATCCTCTACATAAGTGAGATTAACACCGATTGTTTCTAAAAACGCTTTATATACTCTGTTTTTTTCTAAAAGAGTATCCTCTGTGCCACAAGAAAGATAAATTGATGTGTTTTGTTTATTATTTTTTGCCAACGCATACACATCAAACTCACTGCCATCAAGTTTATCTAATTCGCCGAAAACACGTTCAAAATAATCACGCTTACCGAAAGGCCAGAAAGATTCATCCGTAGATTTTGCTGCATCATCAACAACCAATGCGCTGGAAAGTGCAATAATTTTGCTGAAAGTTTCTGAATATTTTAATCCATTCCGCAACGCACCATAACCGCCCATAGATAAGCCACCGATGTAAGCATCCTCACGTTTATGTGAAAGATTAAACATTGCTCTTGTAGCTTCAACCAATTCTTTTCCGATAAATTCGCTATAACGATTTGTACTATTATTATCAGTATAAAATCCGTTTTCTCCTGCGGGCATAATAACCGCCAATCCTCGTTCCTCAGCGTAATGTGCAACACGGCTTCCGACAAGCCAGTCTAACTCATTTCCGCCGATGCCATGAAGAAGATATAGCGTTTTGAACGGTTTTAGATTTGCGTAAGGTGCAGAGTTTGGATTTATTATATCCCCGAAATTCGCTGTAGGAAGAACGGCACGAAAAGAAACCATTCTGCCTAATGATTTTGACAAGAAATCACACGTTAATACAGCCATAATTTTTACTCCTTTAAAATTTATTTTGTTCCTAATCAGAAAGAACCATATTCACAGCATCTTTCCAACCCTTATATTTAAAATCTCGTTCTGTTTTATTCATCTGCGGAATATATTCTTTTCGCTTCACAAATTCAAAAATACTTTTATCCCAAATTCCCATAGAAATTCCCGCCGCATACGCAACACCGATTCCTGAAAATTCTTCTGCATCGGGAACTTGTATTTTTGCATTTAACATGTCACTTTGAAACTGCATTAAATATGAATTTCTCGTCGGGCCGCCGTCAACACGAAGTTTAGAAATATTTATTTTAGAATCCTCGCTCACGGCTTTTACGATATCCGCAATTTGATATGCAATGCAATCTAATCCGGCTCTTACTATTTCTGCGCATCCTGTTGTTCTTGTCATTCCTATAATCGCCGCTTTTGCGTTGCTGTCCCAGTAAGGCGCACCGAGACCGGAAAAGGCGGGAACTAAATAAAGAGTATCATCTCGGTGTGCCTCTTTTGCTATTTTTTCTGTTTCTTTCGGGCTTTCAATTAATTTCATATCATCTTTAAGCCACGTGATAACAGCACCCGTATAATTTAAATTTCCCTCTAAAACATAATTAACTTTTCCATCAATTCCCCATGCCAAAGATGTAACAACGCCGTGATTACTTAAAATAGGATTCTCGCCTATGTTCATCATAATTGACGAGCCTGTTCCGTAAGTTGCCTTAATCATTCCGACTTCCAAACAACCTTGCCCGAATAATGCACCATGAGAATCGCCCATCACCGCATGAATCGGAATTTTATTCAGCAAAAATCCATTGAAATCCGTTTCGCCGAATATCGAATTTGAATCGCAAACCTCAGCCATGTTATTTATATCAATGCCGAATAAATCGCAAATTTCTTTATCCCATTTCAATTCAAAAATATTAAATAATTGTGTTCTTGATGCATTTGAATAATCCGTTTTATAAGATTCTCCGTTTGTCAATTTATAAATAAGCCAACTATCCATAGTGCCGTGACAAATTTGATTGTTTTCGGATTTTCGTTTTGCGTCCTCAATATTATTTAATATCCATGCAATTTTAGCCGCCGGAAAATAAGGCGATAAAGGTATTCCTGTTTTTCTTCTGACGTTTTCGGTTTCGGATATAATATTTTCACAAATACTTGTAGCACGTGAGCATTGCCATACAATCGCATCACCCAAAGGCTCGCCGCTTTTTTTATCCCACGCCATTGAAGTTTCTCTTTGATTACTTATGCCTAAGCCTTTAATTTCTTCTTTTTTTATTCCTACTTCGTCAATCACTTCTTTTACAACTTCAATCGTATTTTCATAAATTTCAATAGGGTTATGCGATACCCAACCCAAATCATTTATAATTTGTTTATGATTTTTATCTTTTCGTTTAATCAAACTTCCTTTTTCATCAAATAATAAAACCTTAGTTCCCTGCGTGCTCTGGTCTATACTAAGAATATATTTTCCCATTTATACTAACTCCAATATTCTTTCTGCAATTCCGTTTTTATCCATTTTGTAATGCGCGAAAACTTCTTTTGAAGTTCCCGTGATTACCGGTGCGTCCGGCAATGCAACATTAACAACTTTTTTCGGAATATTTTCAGAAACCACTTGACTAACCATAGAACCCAAACCGCCGAAAAGAGAATGTTCTTCCACCGTTAAGATTATTTTTGCCTTGCTTGCAATATCTATAATTGCCTTTATATCTAAAGGTTTTACGCAATACATATCCAAAACCGCAACGGAAATTCCTTTTTCTTTTAATGTTTGCGCCGCATCGTATGCAGGCTTTACCATTTCACCGCAAGCAATAATCGCAACATCTTCGCCGTCGCATAATTTTATAGCTTTATCCAATTCAAAAGGACAATCATTTTCAGAATAAATATCCTCAACGGGATTTCTGCCGACACGAATATAAGCAGGTTTTTCATCTTTTAATAAAGCACAAATCAACTTTTCCGTTTGAAAAGGGTCACTTGGCAAGTAAACACGCATATTCGGAATCGCAGACATAGCTGCAATATCTTGTGCGGAATGGTGGCTCATGCCTAATGCGCCGTAACTAACGCCGCCACTTATACCGATTAATTTTACATTTGTATCAGAATAAGCAACGTCAACTTTGCATTGCTCATAACTTCTCGTAGATAAAAAACACGCAGGCGATGCGGCATAAGGTTTTTTACCGCACTTTGCCAATCCTGCCGAAACACTAACCAAATTTTGTTCCGCAATTCCCGTTTCAACAAACTGCTCAGGAAAACTTTCCGCAAACGGCGCAAGAGAAGCAGAACCACGAGAATCACTACATAACACGGTAATGTCTTTATCTTTTTTCGCTTCATTCATAAGCACTTCGCATATTGCTTGACGATTCGGTATTTTATTCATATTAAAATTCCTCCTTTCTGCCCTCGAAATCTTTTATAATTTGCTCACGTTCTTCTTCCGTCGGAACTTTATGATGCCAATTCGCTTTGTTTTCCATAACGGAAGAACCTTTTCCTTTGATTGTATTTGCAATAATCATTGTTGGTTTTCCTTTTATCATTTTCGCTTCTTCAAAAGCATCGTTCAATTCAGATATGCTGTTTCCGTCTTTAACATCAATAACGTGCCAGCCGAAACTTTTAAAACGCTCGTGTAAATCATCGTGCGCCATAACATTTTCAGTATCTCCCGATATTTGCAATCTGTTTCTGTCAACAACTGCACATAAATTATCCAATTTATAATGACTTGCTGACATAGCGCCCTCCCAAACAGAGCCTTCCGCCAATTCGCCATCGCCCATAACCGTATAAACTCTGTAACTTTGCTCATTCATTTTCCCGGCTAAAGCCATTCCGACACACACAGGTAATCCGTGTCCTAACGAGCCTGAATTCATTTCAATTCCCGCAATTTTATTATTTGGGTGCCCGATATATTTTGAACCGAATTTATTAAAGTTTTCGAGAACTTCTTTAATATCAAAAAAGCCTTTCGCCGCCAAAACAGCATAATAGCTTTCCACAGAATGTCCTTTGCTTAATACAAATTTATCACGATTTGAATCATTTTGATTTTCGGGTGAAATATTCATTTGACTAAAATACAGAGCAACCAAAATTTCCATCACGCTCATGTCTCCGCCGATATGTCCGCCGTTCCCTGCGATAATCATATCGACGACATCTTTTCTTAAATCGTAAGCAAGTTTACTTAATTCTTTCATATGAGTTCCTCCTATTCACCGCGCAAATATGCTTTAACATCTTCTTCGATTGGGTCATAAAGGTCTGGTGTCACGCCAATATATTTGCAAGCTTCATATAAAACAGGCACGACATCTTTGTGGATTCCCACGCAATGATGGATATACGGCCCCTCTACGATTTTCGCTTCCAATCTTTTAATGTTATCAACTTCAACCCAAAGATAAGTTCCCATTCCTTTCGGACCCTCTACGCCTTTCGCGTGTCCAAGTAACATTGAATATTCTCCGTTATCGCCGTCAAAACGCACAAGTGAAACATCTCCGTGTTTTGCCTCCGCTGTAATACTTCCCGGGTGCTCAAACGCTAAAGGATATGTTAATTTTGCTTTTTCTTTTGCTAAAGAAATCGGCCACGGTCCGCAATGCTGTAAAAGTTCTCCGTTTTCAATATCGGGGTGGCGAATCGTCCAATCAGCGAAGAAACTTCTCGTTTCGCCCATTCCTGCCGCTTCAACAAGCAACGAAGTAATTACGCCGTGAATATCCGTTTCACACACAACAGGAATACCCTCGTCATTTAATAATGCATTAGCCGCACACGGCATAATTCCTAATTCGTTTTGCAATTGATTCCAACATTGAATTGCGATTGCTTGACAGCCGTATTTTGTTGATAAATTTTTCATTGCAACTTTTAAAGCCGCTACATTTTCTAATTCTTCCTCTTTGATGCAGACTTCCATGTTTTTACAGCAACATTGCATCACTTTAAGAACTTCCGACCTTTCTTCTTTAACTTTTTTAACTTCGTCCGTGAGTTCCGGCATCGGAATCGGTGAAAGCTGAATATTAAATCTTTCAAGCAATTCCCCCTCGTTACACATAGTTGTCCAAAAATCAAATGGTCTCGTTGAGATTTGCAATATTCTAATATTTTTAAAAGCCTTTACTACATTACAAACAGCTAAAAAGTCACGAACACCTCTTTCAAAAACAGGGTCGTTAAGTCTACAATTAGTCATATACGTAAAAGGGATTCTAAATCGCCGCAAAACTTTCCCTGTTGCAAAAAGTCCACATTGTGTATCTCTTAATCTTACGCCGTTTTCATCCGGTCTTTCATCAAGCGGCCCCCACAAAAGCACAGGCACACCCAATTCTTTTGCTAATCTCGCACATTCGTATTCTGTTCCGAAATTGCAATGCGGTAAAAACAAACCGTCTATTTTTTCTTTTTTAAATTTTTCAGCTATTTTATACATATCTTCATCGTTATAAAGAAGTCCTTCGTCGTTAATATCCGTAATATCAACAAAATCAATATCTAATTCTTTTAATCTCTCTGCCGTTAGTTTGCGATATTTAATTGCGTCCGGCGCACTAAAAATACTTCTTCTTGTTGGCGCATAACCTAATTTTATTTTTGCCATCTCTCCATCATCCTTTACAATTTTTCCAATTCGGTAAATATAAATAACTACATAAAGTTTTATATGATTTTTTAAAAAATAAAGCCATACCATTAACAAATTTTAAATATAAACTTGCAAATAATATGGCCTTGATTTTTCTTTTACATGCAAAATTTGTGTCGCTTTATTATTATTCAACTATTCTTTCGGGAGAAATATCCGCAGGAGTTGCCCCCACAATGTCAGCCTTTTCATAACGAGACGCATCACCGACACCGACCGCAAGCATATTTCCGGCTTTCGCGGCATCGATTCCTGCAAAAGCATCTTCAATAACCGTGCATTTTTCAGGCTCAACATTTAAAAGTTTCGCCGCCAATAAAAATACTTCCGGGTCAGGTTTAGAATTTTTAATACCATTACCGTCTACTATAGCATCAAAATAGTCACTTAACCCGATTTGTTTAAGAATAATCGGCGTATTTTTGCTCGAAGAACCTATTGCAAGCTTTATACCCATTGAACGCAATTCTGTGAGAGTTTCCATCACACCGGGAAGAATATCCTCCGGTGTAAGTTGCGAAAGACTTTCTTTATAGATATCATTCTTTGCAGTCGCCATTATTTCTTTTTCTTCGTCCGTGTATTCCTTTTCCGCACGCTCCAAAATAATTTCAAGACTTTCCATTCGACTTACGCCACGCAAACGGTTATTTATTTCTTCATCAAAATAAATTCCCTCGCTGTCAGCCATAGCTTTCCAAGCTTTATAGTGATATGCATCTGTTGAAACTATTACGCCGTCAAGGTCAAAAATAACTGCTTCTTTCATAGTTTCGCATCCCACTTTCCGCAAAACGGATCAATCGGATTTATACCCTTAAATTCTGAACGTCCTACAAGTTTATCGATAACAGCTTCAAGCGTTTCATCAGTCGAACTGTACGCATTAATAAAAGTTTTCACTCTAGGGATATCCAATAAATGATATGGATTCTCAACAGAAATAAAAATTGTTGGTATCTCTTGAATATAATGCGGACAGTTTGCGCCCATAGGTTGAGCCCATTCAATACGAACGGTAGTCTGATTGCTCTTAGTTGCCATATTTGCACAATAAATAATCGCATCATATTTTTCAATGTATTCTTTATATCTTGCCGCTCTGCCCTCCATACCCTCTGACGGTACAAAAGTATCAACATCAAATCCCTCTGCAATAAGCATTTCTTTAACTTTATCGCAAGTTCCTGCTTTTACTGAATATCCAACTCCTTGTTCCGCTTCAATCGGCATATAAAGGATTCTTTTATATTTTGCAGGTGTGACAGGTAAAACACCTTTTTCTTCTTTGACAAGAGTAACCGCTTTATCTGCACATTCTTTAGCCCATTTTTTATGTTCTTCACAGCCCACAACTTTCATTGCGGATTCTAAAGTTGGGAGTTCTCTTTCTTTATTAAGATTAAGCGCCGCTTTTAATGCAAGTATTCTAACAACCGCTTCGTCCAAGCGCTCTTTTGTAATTATTCCGTCTTCAACACCTTTACACATAAAATCAAAATCTTCTTGAAGATTTTTTGCAAACAAAAATACATCTGCACCCGCCGCAATCGTATAAGGCACAGCTTTTTCTCTCGACATTGGAATTGTAAATCCTGCCATTGAGCAAGCATCTGTTGTAATCAAGCCGTTAAAACCGAGTTTCTCACGCAAAAGTCCTTGCATAATTTCTGGTGAAAGTGTTGCAGGCATTATATCTTCATCTTTGATAGATGGATTTAAAAGTTTTGTATACGCAGGTTGCATGATGTGACCAATCATAACTGTTAACGCACCTGCATCAATTGATTCTTTATAAACTTTTCCGTATGTTTCGTCCCATTCTTCAACCGAAAAATCGTTAATACTTGTAACAAGATGTTGGTCTCTTTCGTCTCTGCCGTCGCCTGGAAAATGTTTAATAGATGCCGCAACACCTAATGATTGAACAGCTTCAACATAAGCTTTTCCAAATTTGCGAACACGCTTAGGGTCAGAGCCGAAAGTTCTTGTGTTCGTAATCGGATTTCTAAAGTTATAATCAATATCAATAACAGGAGCGAACGCCCAATTTGCACCAACCGCCGAGCCCTCTCTGCCACAAATTACACCAAGTCGTGTTGCAGTTTCCACATCATCAGTCGCCGCAATTTCTGTTGGCGAGCCGAGCATTGTACCCTCAGCGATAATTCCGTTTCCGCCTTTTTCAAGATTCGCCGCAACAAGCATAGGAATATCCATATATTTATCAAGAAGTTCGGTAAAATTAACCGCTTGTTCTGTTGTAAATGGGCGATACATAATTCCACCGGGCTTACAGACTTTAAGGATATCAACAAGTTCTTCTTCCGTGCCGTTAATCGCGCAGAGACAGAATAATTGACCGATTTTTTCTTTTTCGGAAAATCCGTTTAATGTATCTTTAACCCAATTAACATCAGCGTCGCTGAGATTAAACGGGCTGCATTTGATTTTTTCAAAAATGTTCATTTGGAATCAATCCTTTCTCAAAGATTTTTATTTTTTCAATATGAAGTTATATAATTTCTTCCAAGTTTTTAAATGCCTTAGGAAAGCTTACTAATATTTCTTTCTACAGTTCACCGAAATAATTTATTTTTAATTTCGCATAAAAATCTTCCATTGTCATACGCGTATTAATATTTTTATATACCCTAATTTCTCTGTTTTCATTTTCGTATGAATAAGTCATGTCAGAAAGATTAATTATAGGCGCTTTAATCATTTCATACCCATCATCTTTTTCTGTTTCTTCCAATAGAACAGAAACAACAGGTGAATCTCCCAGTCCCCACGTTTCACCGTGTGGCCAATGTTTAATATCTGCGCATCTATCATTAAACTCAACCATCTGAGTAAACAGATAATTGCCAATATCTCCGCAAGGTTTCACTCTTGCTTGCAACTCTGCCAAAGATACAGCCATTTGCTTGTAAACATTAATAGGTATTTGCCATAAAGGCATTTGTGATTTCATAACAACATTAGCCGCCACAATATCCTGCATCAGATTAAACTCAAATCCTCCGTTTGGATAAGCTCCGCCGCCTATCCAAATCGCCGTCATTTTGTCACAAATTTTAGGTTCTATCAGAATCGCTGATGCCAAATCTGTTATAGCACCTTGAAAAGCCACAAATAGCGGTCTGTCATCTTCTTTCATTGCTTGTTCAATGATAAACTTCACACCCTCACAGTTAATAGGTGTTTTTTCATCTGTTAATGGTTCTTCCGCTCCTATAACAACTTTATATTCTTCCATATCCATAAGCTTCAAGACTTTAAGCACCTCTTCGGCACTTGCTTTGGCTGTATTTCCTTTGCCGTAATTTCGTGGATATGCATCAAAGTGTCCTGCAACAATTCCCTCAACAACAAACTTTGGGGTCATTAAAACGTGAACCAATGCAAACTGGTCGTCCGCTTCATTTTTGCAATCAGTATGTACAATGAAGCGAACTTGTTTTTGCGGTGGAACTTTGAAATCATAATTTAATTTTTTCATTTTAGACAAATCTCCTTAACTATACTTTCTTTATCATAAACCACATTACCGATTTTACCGTCTTCACGAGACATCGTATCGAAATCTATTTTTTTTGCAACATGTGCCTCTTTGCCCATAAATTCAAAAATCTGGTCGTCGGTATCTCCGTTAAGGATATCTTCACAAACCTCAATAACACCTTTTATTAAGCCTAATCTTCCTTCGCCACTCCCGTGTGAATTAATTATTCTGTCATACTTTCCATTAAGTTCTTCATCGAGTTTTAGCAAATTGGTCTTGTATTGGTCTATCGGTAATGAATATTCATCAAACATAAATGTAAAATCTCCGCAGGCATCACCTAGTAATAAAATGCGTTCCTCCTCTATCAAAAAGACAATCGAGCCCATTGTGTGACCGAAACATTCATATGCTGTAATTGTAATGCCACCTAAATCAAATGAATCGCCACCGCCCAAATTTGAAAAAAAGTCTAGCGATACGGACGGAATAAAATCTTTTTCATCGAGTTCTTCAATTTCCGACATTGATTCCATACTGGTTAATCGCAATTGAATATCGCTGTGTTGCACATAGCTATCGTGGTCGTTCACATTCATGTATGCATTCTCAAATTCGCCTGCACCCATTGCATGGTCAACGTGCCCATGTGTGAGAAGAACAATTATCGGCTTATCTGTCAAACTTTCCAAAAGTTTTTTCAGACTATACAGTCCACATCCTGTATCAATTAATGCTGAACGTTCTTCCCCCTCTACGAGATACATCAGTTCACCTATAAAACCCTCTATCCTCGTAATGTTTTTAGTTACTTTTTCGGTTTTAAATTCTCTCATGTTTTCCATTTATCCTTTTACACCGCCTACTACAATTCCCTTAACAAAATATTTCTGGAAGAATGGATAAATTGACAAAATTGGTACTATTCCAATAACAGCTATTGCCATTCTGATTGCGATACTCGGCATACTAGCGGCCGCACTAGATACTGCTCCTCCCATAGTTGAAGATTGGAGAAATTGAACATTAGTAATTATATTGTTTAAGATAGCCTGCAAACTATAATAATTGCTGTCTGTGATATAATACATACTATTCGTCCAATCATTCCAATATCCAAGTGCTGTCATTAACATAACTGTCGCTATCATAGGTTTAGAAAGTGGAATGACAATCTGTAAAAGTATACGATATTCTCCGGCACCGTCTATTCTGGCTGCTTCAATCAATGAATCTGGGATATTTGCTGTAAAAAAAGAACGCATCATAATAACGTAGAAAGCACTCATGAATAAATTAGGAAATATTAACGCCCAAATTGTATTCTTTATATTAAATACTTGTGTCCACATCATGTATGACGGAACCATTCCGCCATTGAATAACATTGTAAAAAAAATGAAAAAAGCAAAAAAATTTCTGAACGGTAGCTCTTTTCGCGAAAGTGGATACGCAAAGAGCAATGTTAAAATTAAACTTCCAAATGTGCCCATCGCTGTTACAAGTGCTGAAACTCCCAACCCCTTTACAATTTTCCCGCTACTTTGAAATAAATAAATATACGCTTCCAAACTAAACTTTCGTGGAAAAAAATTATATCCAAACTGACTTAACGTAGCTTCTTCTGTCAAGGAAGAAGATACAAGCAATAGGAATGGCATAATTACAATTAAACATAAAAAAATAAAAATAATATTCAATACTACCTGTCCGGTTCTACTACCACGCATAACTTCCTCCTTTAAAATAATGCACTCTCTTTATCTATTTTGCGCACTATCATATTTACTGTTAAAATCAATACAAATCCAAGAATCGACTGCAAAAAACCTGCCGCTGATGCCCTGCCGATATCGTTTAACTGCATTAACCCTTTATATACATAAACATCAATTGTATCTGTAA
>JGI994J12354_10003804_pt1 | contig 13868 bp, 11 predicted proteins | sample IntmicLarv3ML3BL_FD_12354 | JGI IMG/M metagenome (IMG submission 12354)
CTCTGCAAAGTGACTGCCGGTTTTCGACCTCGCTGCTTTGGTGTCTGACCAGATTCTTGCATACGCTTTTTGTTGTTTTCACGAGTTACCATAGCGCAAACGAAGACATTATTCAAAAGATATTGCTATACATCCATGTAAACTTCCGCGAAAAGATAAAACTCGCCGATATCGCGCAGTATGTGTCGCTTCCCAGCAACTATTTGGGCAATATTTTTAAAAAAACGCGCTGGGCAAAACGATAAACCAATACCTAAACGAAATACGGCTGATATACGCGGCGGAGCTTTTGGTTAAATGGAACCTTTCGGTCAACGAAATATGCTTCGAATGCGGCTATCAAACACTGTCGAACTTCTTGCGTATGTTCAAGGATATGTATGAGATGAAGCCGTTGGCATATAAAAAGCAGCCATTGGCAGGCAATGCCTTTGCCGGCGAATAGCAGAGATTTCGCCGCATATATCACCTCTGCAAAACCGATTGCTGAAAACTGTAATGACTGCCTGTCGCGTTATGGTATACTAGTAGCGGCAATCTGTATGTGCCTGTTGCTCCAACCATGCCGCCGGCAAGGATAGAAAAGATTATAGCCAACCTTGGTCCCGCCGCTATCATCACCGATTCGGCGCATATACAAAACCTCGGCGATATCGACACAAAAGGTGCGCGCATCTATCTATACGACGATATGCTGTCCACACAGGGCGACGAGGCGGTGATGGCGAAAATTGTGGATAATGTCACCGACCAAAACACACAGGCGAAACCCGGCGAATGCGGCGAAATCTGCATATTAGGCAGCGGCTTGGCGCATACCAACATGCTGTATCGCAGACCTATCACGCCCGGATATTCCACACAGCAAAAGGCTGTGTATTACGGCGCTGTATCAGACGAGAAGCTGCTTGAAGACGAACAGCGTATGCCGGATAATTTTTCGTTTCCGCCGGCAGACTGCGAGGCTAATCTTTCGGCGCTGCAAGAGCTTATATGCTACTGCAGCAAGCACAATATACGGCTTCGGGCGCTGTGGATGCCGCAGACTCCAAAGGTCGTAATCCCGCCGTTCGCGCTGGCTATTATGGACGCGGCGAACACGATATTTGTACAAAATGGCGTAGAGGTGCTGGATTATACGAATGAAATCGAAGCGGAATACTTCTACGATATCGGTCACCTGGACTATGAAACAGGCGCGCTGCATTTTAAGATGTATGGCTGAATGAATAGATGATTTTTTATGCTTAACAGAGGGGATTGCGGGTCCAACCGCATAAATGCGGCGCCGCAATGACGTGTAATGGAGAATAAACACAACAGGTTTTCACGCTTCATACAATGCGCAATCTACACGGTCTGCGCCGTATTTTCAGCGTGTTTTATTGTCCATATGACTCCCGTACTATCGTGGTTATACACGCCGATTGTGCTGTTGTTTCAGTTTTCGTCATACGACTATTGGTGACTCCAAGCGGATAAAGGCGGCGCGGTGCTGGTGTTTTTTACAGGCAACGGAACATTTTTGTATGAGGGATAGGATTATTGTAGGGACGGCTTGCAATGCGTCGCGCACGACGCTATGTGTCCGCGATTCTGATATGACTTGGACAGACGGCTACAAGCCGCCCCTACACCACATTGTCAAGTTTTAATCGTTACAGCATACTACCAAAACGACCATTATTATATCATACGAAAAAAGAGGTATCAGCGTGAACTGTGTTCACGTTGACACCTCTCTGTTTTATATTCTATACAAACTACGCGTTCAATCTTGCTTCCAGCTTCGCCAACTCTTCCGAAATCTCCTTCGGCAATGTGTCGCCGAACTGTGCGAAGAATTCCTTCTGACTTGCGATTTCGTCTTTCCAAACCGATTTATCTACGCTGAGCAGTTTCTCCATAACAGCGGGATCGATATCCAAATCTGTGGTATCGATGCTGTTCGGCAGGTAACCGATAGCGGTTTCCTTCGCATCAGCCTTGCCTTCGCAGCGGTCAATAATCCAGTTAAGAACTCTCATGTTGTCGCCAAATCCGGGCCACATAAACTTGCCGTTGTCGTCGAGACCAAACCAGTTAACGTGGAATATTTTCGGTGCATTTGTCAACTTCTTGCCCACTTCAAGCCAATGCTGGAAGTACTCGCCCATATCATAACCGCAGAACGGTATCATAGCCATAGGGTCACGTCTAACTCCTGCCTTCAAGCCGATAGCTGCCGCAGTCGTCTCAGATGCCATAGTTGCACCCACAAATACGCCGTGCTGCCAATCGAAGGATTGGTATGCAAGCGGAGCTGTCTTTGCGCGTCTGCCGCCAAACACGATTGCGCTGATTGGCACGCCCTGAGCTGCTTCAAACTCACTGGAAATACACGGACACTGAGCCGCAGGAGCAGTAAATCTTGAATTCGGATGCGCGCCCTTCACGCCGCTTTCCGGTGTCCATTCGTTGCCTTTCCAATCGATACCGTGAGCAGGAGCGTCGCCGTCCATGCCCTCCCACCAGACTGTGCCATCGTCTTTAAGCACTACGTTGGTGAATATTGTATTCTTCTTGGTTGTGGCAAGTGCGTTCGGGTTGGTTTTGTTGGAGGTACCCGGAGCAACGCCGAAGAAGCCGGCTTCCGGATTAACAGCCCATAGCTGTCCGTCGTCGCCTATCTTGAGCCAAGCAATATCGTCGCCCACTGTCCAAACCTTGTAGCCCTTTTTGTTTAAATACTCCGGCGGAATAAGCATCGCCAGATTGGTCTTGCCGCACGCAGACGGGAACGCCGCCGCAATGTATTTAACCTCACCCTGCGGATTTTCCAAACCGAGGATAAGCATATGCTCAGCCAACCAACCTTCTTTTCTGCCCATATAGCTTGCGATTCTGAGCGCGAAACACTTTTTACCCAAAAGTACGTTGCCGCCGTAGCCGGAGTTAACCGACCAGATGGTGTTGTCCTGCGGGAAGTGTACGATATATCTGTTTTCTTCGTCTATATCTTTTCTGGCATGCAAACACTTAACGAAATCATCGCTGTCGCCCAGGCAATCAATAACCGCCTTGCCGATACGTGTCATAATATCCATGTTCAGCACAACGTAGATGCTGTCTGTAAGTTCGATACCGATCTTTGAGAACGGCGAACCAACAGGACCCATGGAATAAGGGATAACATACATTGTTCTGCCTGTCATAGAACCTGCGAACAACTTGCCCATCTTGTCATACATAACAGCAGGGTCTTCCCAGTTGTTTGTGGGACCTACTTCTTCCTTTGTAGGGGTGCAGATAAATGTTCTGTGCTCAACGCGAGCAACGTCGTTTTCAGCGGTTCTGTGGAGATAACAGCCCGGAAGTTCCTTCTGGTTAAGCTCCATAATCTCGCCCGATGCAACAGATTCTTTTCTGAGTGCTTCAAGCTGTGCTTCGCTGCCGTCAATCCATACTACGCTGTCCGGCTTTGTAAGGCTAACCATTTCGTCGAGCCAAGTCAATACTGTTTTGTTGTTTGTCATTCTTTGTACCCTTTCCTTTCCGGCGTTAGGCTGCCTTTCTAGGCGGCAGACGCCATTAAAAATCTATATAACAACGTATTCGGTGTTTGCATCATTCAAGATGCTCACCGTACCCGGTGTTTTGTCAATTTTAGTATCTTGAAAGTTCACCAGTTTAATTATACCCTAAGTAAGAATTTTTTTAAAGTGTTTTTTCGAAATTTGTTTAAATATTTTTATTTTCGTTAGATATAGCCAAAAGATTGATATTTTCGTAACAAACTTTCTACATAAACGGCAATGCGATTGTTTTCGGGTATGTCTGTAGGGGCGTCCGTCTCGGTCGCCCGCAAGTCTGATGTAATTTGCCGACGGGCGCAATTCCCCTCATATCATTAAATCATTGCCATACCTCACATTTGATGATATAATAGGCACATACTAATAACACTGGAGGTACACCATGACAATCACTATCGCGGTTGATTCATATAAGGGCAGTCTCAGCTCGCGCGCGGTCGCCGATGCGATCGAACGCGGCATTCGGCGCTGCGTCGGGAGCGATGCGCCTACCATACACAAAATCCCCATCGCAGACGGCGGCGAAGGCAGTGTTGACGCGCTGATTTCCGCGCTCGGCGGTGAGATTGTGGCAACAACTGTCACCGCACCGCTCGGCGGCAAAATCGACGCGGAATACGGCTTATATACCGACGCGGACGGAACTCGCACTGCTGTGATAGAATGCTGCGCCGCGGGAGGCATCACTCTCGTACCTGCAGAATTGCGCAATCCCATGCAAGCCACCTCATACGGCGTGGGCGAACAGATTGCGCACGCCATACAGTCCGACTGCCGCAAGATAATACTCGGCATCGGCGGCAGTGCAACCAACGACGGCGCGATGGGCATACTACAAGCGTTGGGCTTTCGGTTCTACGACAAAAACGACACCGAACTCGGTTTTGGCGGCAAGGAGCTTGCAAGCGTTCACCATATCGACGATTCGGGTGTTGACAAATCCATCCTCGACACCGAGATAACGGTATTTTGTGACGTACGCAACCCGCTTTACGGCGAAAACGGCGCGGCTTATGTATACGCGCCGCAGAAGGGCGCGGACGCGGATATGGTTCGCGCGCTGGACGATGGACTTCGAAGCTACGCCGAAGCGGTTCGGCGGCATACGGGCAAGGATATCTCCGATATGCCGGGAGCAGGTGCAGCGGGCGGTATTGGCGGCGGACTTACGGCGTTTTTGAACGCGACGCTCACGCCCGGAATGGACGCGATTGCGGATATTTTGGATATTGAAAGCAAGATAGCAGCTTCGGATTTGGTATTTACAGGAGAGGGCAAAACCGACCGACAGACGGCGTTCGGCAAAGCTCCGGCTGTGATAGCGGGCATCGCCGCAAAGCACGGTGTGCCTGTGGTATGCCTGTCCGGCGGGATTGAACAGGATGCCGCGCTGTACGAATGCGGTATCGGCGCGATGTTTAGCATTACCGACGCGCCGATGAGCTTGGATTGCGCGATGCAGAATGCCGATGAGCTTATAGCAAACGCGGCGGAGAATATATTCCGCACATATAAGATGGTGAAGGCTTAGTCTTCATATCCCAGTGTTTCTTTCATCGCTTGCACTAATTCTTTAGGATGCTGCGGCAGCATAACAACACGTTTCGCCTTGCGCTTACCCCTGTCAATTTCAACGCGCAGTCTATAATGATTATGCATACCGTTTACGCGGTAATCAATAATTGTTATATGGTGTAACTTATTCAAGGGAATGTCGTATGAGAATGGTATAAGCAGGAAGTTGACCCCTCTTACGGCGAGCCTTTCGTTGGTTACAATAAAACGGTTTTTATAACGAATAAACATATTGTAAAATCCCGCTTGCCCCAGCAACAGCATGCCTATTATAATGAGCATTATCATAAACGAGCCGTCCACAGGGTTTCCGTTTTTTATTGACGTTATAATCGCCCAAACCATCATGATTGGCAGTATGAATCCGGTAATCATAAGGAATATACTGCCGCCAACCTCTTTAACCCCCGGGCTTGCGTATACTATCTCTTCGTTTGTTCTCAGCTCGTTTGCGAATTTTAACATATATTTGTTTTTGTCCTCGTTGTTCAAGCTATCACTCCTCATCTGCATATATTGGCTTATCGTGTACTTTATGATAGCTTACCATATTGATACAGAAATTTCAATCACCTAAAAAATACAATACACAAGGAGAACCCACTATGGCAATGGATTCAATCGCGATTAGCGCGCTTACACACGAATTTTCAAACGAATTGATCGGCGCGAAGGTGGACAAGATCCACCAGCCCGAAAAGGATCAGATAACGCTTCAACTGCGCGGACAAAGCGGCAACGTTAAGCTTCTGCTGTCGGCAAGTTCGGCGAACCCGCGCACGCATTTTACGCGAAATACGCAGACTAATCCCATCTCCGCGCCGATGTTTTGTATGCTCCTGCGCAAGCATCTCGCGGGCGGCAAGATTGTGGATATCCTGCAGCCCGACTTTGAGCGCGTGCTGGATTTTTGTATAGAATCATACACCGAGCTTGGCGACCTCACTGTTAAACACCTGATTATCGAAATCATGGGGCGGCATTCGAATATCATTGTGACCGACGCAAACGGCAGGATATTCGACAGTATCAAGCATATCAACGCGCTCACAAGCAGTGTGCGGCAGGTTATGCCCGGTATGACATATGCGCCGCCGCCGTCGCAGAACAAGCTGAATCCTATGCTTATCACATACGACGATATATCTGATGCGATTATGCCGGTATCCGACAGCATCAAGGCGGATAAGCTGATTATGCAAACCTTCGCAGGCATAAGCCCCATCGTGTCGCGCGAGCTGTGTTATCGAGCGTTTGGCAATACCGACGCAGATATGCAAACGCTTGACAAAAACGCGAAAAATCGACTTTGCGATGCTGTTTGGACGTTGATTGAAGATATCAAAAACAGGCGTTATAAGCCATGCATATTACAGGATTCCACATCGGGCAAGATGATGGATTTCTGCGCAGTTGGTATCAAGCAGTACCAAAATGCGGCGACTGTAGAGTATATAGACAGCATGAACAATGCGGCGGACAGCTTTTTCGCGCTTCGCGATGCGTCGGAACGCAAAAAACAGCGCAGCGCCGACCTCACCAAGCTGATTGGCAACAATATCGACCGCTGTGTGAAGAAGATTGTTGTGCTGGCGCAGACGATCGAAGACGCGAAGGGCAAGGAACAGCACAAGATATACGCCGACCTTCTCACTGCGAATATCTATCGCATTGACGAAGGCGCGAAGTCGGTTACGCTCGAAAATTTCTACTCCGACGATATGGAATCGGTCACAATCCCGATGGATGTGTCGCTGTCGGCGGGCGATAATGCCCAGCGGTATTATAAGAAATATACGAAGGCGAAGACCGCCGAAGCCGAGGCGGCGAAGCAGATGGCGCTTGCCGAAGAGGAGCTTGCCTACCTCGAAAGCATTACGCAGGCGTGCAATATGGCGCAGACGGATGCGGATTTGGCGGAGATTAAGGCGGAACTGCGCGCAGTCGGATATATCAAGGGCGCAGCGGATAAAAAAAATAAGCAGGCAAAGGCATCAAAGCCCCTGCATTTTGTGAGCTCCGACGGGTTTGATATATACTGCGGCAAGAATAATGTGCAAAACGACAACCTGACTCTGCGGTTTGCAAACAGCTCGGATTTATGGTTTCATACAAAAGGTTTTGCCGGTTCGCATACCGTGATAAAGCTCGGTGTGGATAAAAATGTGCCCGACAGCACGATACTCGAAGCCGCAAATATCGCGGCGTATCACAGCTCGGCGCGCGAATCGTCGCAGGTGCCTGTGGATTATACGCATATTAAGAATGTGAAAAAGCCCTCCGGCGCGAAACCGGGCATGGTGATATATGAGCGGTATAATACAATTTATGTTACGCCGGATGATGGGATGATTGCGGGAATGGAGATGGCGTGAGAATTGGGCGGTCGCGGTACATACAAAAAAGGTCAAAGCCTATAACCAAGGCTTTGACCTTCCTAAACGTTTTATTCTATCCTACAAATTCCGCTTCTTTAAAAACTCCGGAATATCTATACCGGTAAGCTCCGGTTTCATAACCGCCTCTTCTGCTTCCTTCTCTTCCAGCCTGCCAAATACACCTTTTTCTATCTTCTTAGGCGCAAAGCTTGCAGTGTTGCCATCAAACCCTGTTGCAACAATCGTAATACGCATCTCGTCTTCCAGCGTATCATCGAGCGCAACACCGAATATAATCTTCGCGTCTTCGTCCACCAAGCTCTGCACCAGCTGCGCCGCCTGATGCGCGTCGAACATGCTGAGGTTGCGTCCGCCTGTAATGTTAAGCAGCAGCCCTCTCGCGCCGTTGATCGACGTCTCCAAAAGCGGGCTTTCTATAGCCGCCTTAACAGCGTCCTCCGCCTTGGTGTCTTCCTTGCCAAAGCCAACGCCCATATGCGCCACGCCTGCGCCCTGCATAATCGCAACAACGTCGGCGAAGTCGCAGTTTATGTAGCCCGGCACGGCGATAATGTCCGATATACCCTGCACACCCTGACGCAAGATATCGTCTGCCATGCGGAAGGTATCCATAATGCCGGTCTTCTTGTCTATCATTTGAAGCAAATTGTCGTTTGGAATGGTCACGATCGCGTCTACATTATCTTTAAGCGCCGCAATACCCAGCTCGGCATTTGCCATACGAGGTCTGCCCTCAAACTCAAACGGTTTGGTAACAATCGCGACTGTGAGTATACCAAGCGATTTTGCGATACCGGCTATAATCGGCGCCGCTCCTGTACCTGTGCCGCCGCCCATACCCGCTGTTATAAACACCATGTCCGAACCCTTAATGGTGCTTTCTATCTCTTCCCTGCTCTCCTGCGCGGCACGTTCGCCAACATCCGGATCTGCGCCTGCGCCAAGCCCTTTTGTAAGCTTTTCACCAATCTGAATCTTGCAGTTTGCCTTAGAAACCATAAGCGCCTGTTTATCTGTATTCACCGAAATAAAATCCACACACTTCACATCAGCTTCTATCATGCGGTTAACAGCGTTATTTCCGCCGCCGCCAACACCAATTACCTTTATCTTAGCTAGTCTTGCAATGTCGGTATCAAAATCAAACAAAGTCCCTGCCTCCTTAAAATTATTCGAAAAGTAGCTACACTAATCTCGCTTTAATTCTTTCTTCCCTTTATTGTATCCTTTTTTTCAAATTTATTCAATAGTAATCTTCGAATTATTGCAAAATTTTGAATAATTCTTGACCCAAACACCACAATTACAGCGATAGACAAGTCTATTCCTAGCAAATTTCCCAAATATATCAATCCAACAGCGATTGCCGCATTGGAAAACAGCCCTGTAACAAATATCTTAAGCCTAAAGTTTTTGCTCATATACGACCCGAATCCGCCGAATACAGAATCCATCGCCGCCAATATCCCCATCGCCACATATATGGAGTACCCGGGCGGAATATGCACACTGCTGGTTTTCGCCGCTATCAGCCCCACCGCGATACCTATCAAAATAGCAATCATTCGCCGTCACCTCCTCTGGAGGTGATATCTCCATCGCCGTTCACGCTTGTTACAGGTTTGGCATAATCGAATTTGATCGCCCTGTTATATGCCGGCACAACAAGCCGCTCGTGGGTAGACACCGTGCAGATATTGCCGACAGACTCAAACATATCCTTTAGACCGCCGCGCATATTAACCGCCGCTTCAAGCGTCTTCGGATCGCCTATCACCGTTATCACATACGGCGGTGCCATCTTCTTTTCGTTTACAGTGATAACAGGACCCACACACCTAATCGGCGTAGTGCTTATAATACGCTCGCCGTTTATGCTATATGCCTCTGCCCCTGCCGCCGCAAGCTCCGATATCGTCATACGCAGGTCGCTGTCGTGTATAATCAACATCTCTTTTTCGGCAATGGTCTCGCCCGGCATCTGCTCTGCCGTGCTGTCTGCAATCGTTACAATAATACCCGCACCCTCAACCGCCGTCAGCCCCGAAAGCATCTCGCTGCGGGTTAGCTGCTCCAGCATCACCTTTGCGGCATCGCTGTTGTTTGCCGCACTTTCTCTATATTGCGCAAGCTCGCTTTGGGCAAGCTGATACTGCTCTGTTAAATCCTTGTTATTCTTAATCTCTTTTCCCAGCTCAAGCTGTAATTCTTCTATACGCTGCGAGGTTTTGTTGACTTCGCTCTTCGTATTTTGGTTAACACTGGGTATTTGAATCGCTATCGCAAATGTTAAAACCGCACATACTACACCCAACGCAATCTGCGCCTTCCAGTAACCTTTCCTGTTCATTTCTGCGCCCATGATTTGGAATAAACCCCCGCTTTACGCCAAATTGCTTCCTTTCCCTGGAATGAATTTTCAAAAATAAGATATACTACCTACTCCCTATGGAACGCTCTGCCGTCTATACGCACATCCAGCTCGCCTGTTGCGTCCGGCTCCAGCTCGCCCGTTATTACCTCTTTTGCCATACGCAGCTTTCTGTCTAAATTATCGCTGTTGCCGCAAAGGACTTTCAGCCTGCCTTGGTATGTAAAATGCACATTTACTATATTTGTCACATCTATGCTGTCTACCTCGCCAAGCATCCCTTGTTTGTCCAGCGTACTTATATATACTAATATTACCTCATACTTGGTGGTTTCGTCAACTCCTATTTTTTCGCCAAGCTGTATTTCTTTCAAATTCATACCGATTACTTCTAAAACGCCCTCTTGCCTGCTTTGAAAAATATCCGCTGTTTCGCCGTTGTCGTCCAATCCGATATACATCCCCGACACATCCACATCGCCGATAAATGCGTCTGCCGCCAAAACTTGCGCGATCAGCCTGCTCTCTTCTATCGTAATATCCACCCTCGACGGCAGATGGCGAACCACCTTCGCGCTCTTGATATATGGCACACGCTCCAGCTTTTGCCTCACACCAGAGGTATCAAGCTTAAAGATATTGCTGTCCAGCTCTATCTCGCTTGCGGCTGCAACCGACTCAAACGAAACGATGTTATTGTCTGTCACAGTTATTTCTACTATATTAAACCAAGGCGTCAAAAACATTGCTACCATACATATTGTAAACAATAGTAGCAATGTTAATGTTGTTCTGAATATAAACTTTCTGCGCCGTCTTTTTTTCTGGCGCCTAAAGTGCCGCTCTTGTATGCTGTTCTGCGGCGGTCTGCCGGGCGGTCTGCCCGGTGGTCTTTTTTGTGTACTCATCGCCTTACCTCAATATTACAATACGCTTTTGCATTTATGTTGTTAAAGCAAAAATCAAATTGTGTCAGTTTGTCTTGAGCTTATAATATCTATTCTCTGCGAACCTTAGCCCCAACGCCGCAAAGAACATGTTCTATCCCTTCATAACCGCGGTCTATATGAAATATATCCTCTATCTCTGTATATCCTTCCGCCGCAAGCCCTGCAACAACCAGCGCCGCGCCGCCCCGAAGGTCCATCGCCGACACCCTTGCCCCGCTAAGCTTTGGCACACCGCGTATTACAGCCATCCTGCCGTCTACCGTAATATCCGCGCCCATCCTGGCAAGCTCTACCACATGCTTAAAGCGGCTTTCAAATATGTTTTCCACAAATATGCTGGTGCCTTCCGCTATTGTCATAACCGCCATAAGCGGGGATTGCGCGTCTGTCGGGAATCCGGGATACGGCAGCGTGCGTACACAGTCTATCGCCTTTATCTTCTTTGGCGGTATATGTATCAGCTTGCCGCCATGCATATATATCTTGGAGCCGCAGTCCCGCATTACCGAAAGCACCGCCTCCATATGCGATTGTTCCACATTTTCAATCTCTACCATACCGCCTGTTACCGCGCTGCACGCAAGGTATGTCGCTGCCACAATACGGTCGGGCATAACTGTGTGTTCCACGCCGCTAAGCTTATGTACGCCGTCGATTTGCACCACACTTGTGCCTGCGCCCTGTACCTTCGCGCCCATCGTATTGAGGTATGTTTGCAAATCCGCTATCTCCGGCTCCTTTGCAGCGTTGCTGATAACCGTTGTGCCTTCTGCGCAAGCCGCCGCAAGCATGATATTCTCTGTCGCGCCGACGCTTGGGAAATCCAGATGTATATTTGCGCCGTGCAATTTGTCTGCGATGCATGTAATATTGCCATGCGCCTCTTCCACATTCACACCCAGCTGTTTCAGCGCCTTGATATGCAGGTCGATCGGTCTTGGACCAAGCTCGCACCCGCCGGGCGTAGTTGTTACCGTCTTGCCAAACCGCGATATAAGCGCTCCCAGGAATATCACCGACGAACGCATCTCGCGCATAAGCTTTTCGGGTATCTCGCGGCTTGCCATATTGCTCGAATCGACCGTGAGCGTACTGCCTTCTCTATGTATGCTGCATCCTAAAAACTCCAATATTGCGATTGTACACTGCACATCTTTCAGCTCCGGGCAGTTGTGTATGATATTTACACCGCCGCTCAGTGTTGTTGCCGCAAGTATGGGCAGCACCGCGTTTTTGGCGCCATGCACCCGCATCTCGCCCTCCAGCGGATACCCGCCTTCTATTATTAGCCTAGACATTATCCTATTTGCACCTCCACAAGTTTTGACATATGATATATATACTATGCAAACCTGTGTGGTTGTGTGATTTTTGCTATAGATGATTACTTTTTCGCCAAACCTGCCGCAAGCGCAAATATCTTCTCTACAGCGTCGGTAACGCCCATTGCCTTTGCGTTTTGCCGAATCTGCTTCATACCCGCGGCATCCGCAAGCATAGATTCCACCGTATCTTGCAAATGTTCCGGCGTAAGCTCCGATTCGTATATCACCTTCGCCGCACCCTTGCCCTTTAGCAGATTCACATTCTCCACCTGCTGATTGCGCGTTGTGTTGGGCGACGGTATCAGTATCGACGCCTTGCCAAGCGCGGTTATCTCGCTGAGTGTGATCGCTCCGCCGCGCGATATTACAATATCCGCCGCCGCCATCGCCTCATCCATATTATATATATACGGCACAATCTTGATATCCGCACCGGAATCCGGATTTATACCCGCTTCTTTCATCTTCGCTATCACCGCGTCATAGTTCCTTGTGCCTGTGGCAAACAGAATCTGTATGTTAGAATTGCCGCTCAAACGCTTGATATACGCTATCATCGCGCTGTTAATCCTGTCTGCGCCCAAGCTTCCGCCTACAACAAGCACCATCGGCTTATCGCCAAGCCCCATACTCTGCCGCGCCTTTACATAATCCGCGCCAAGCAGTCCGCTTCGTACTGGATTGCCTGTAAATTCGCATTTGTCGGGATACTTCGTATACTGCGCCGTCTGCTCGAAGCTGGTTGCAATATAGTTCGCGTGTTTCGACGACATATTCACCGCCACGCCGGGATACACATTCTGCTCATGTATCAAGCTCGGCACACCAAGCTTGCTCGCCGCAACCATTATCGGTCCGCCGACATACCCGCCTGTGCTAATCACAACATCCGGCTTAAACCGCTTGATAATCTTCTTGCAGCTGCCAACAGCCTTAAACATCTTATATACCACAAGTATGTTTCGCGGCGACAAACTGCGCTTGAAGCCTTCGATATCTATAAACTCAATCTCATACCCCTCTTTGGGCACAAGCGTCGCTTCCATATTGCCGCGTTTACCAACAAACAATATCTCGTTTTTTGCGTCCTGCTCCTTTACATGCCGCGCAACCGCAAGCGCAGGGTTTATATGCCCGGCTGTACCGCCGCCGGCGAATAGAATTCTCATGTGTGTCAACTCCCCATACAGTTTAACTCTTTGACCCGTATAATTCGAGTGATTTATCACTCGAATTATTTACTCCGCATATCCGGCTTGCTCCGCACAACCTGCGCCGATATATTCAGCAATACACCCATACATCCCATCAATATTACAAGCGAGGTGCCGCCTGCGCTGAAAAACGGAAGCGCCATACCTGTAACAGGCGCGACAGACGTTACAACCGCAATATTGATAACCTCCTGCACCGCCACAAGTGTGGTAATACCAACCGCGAGCAGCGCGCCGAAGGTGTCGGGCGCCTCCTGCGCGATCCTGTAGCCTTTCCAAATCAGCAGCGTAAACAGTGCCATAACCGCAACCGCTCCAAACCAGCCCAATTCTTCGCATATAATAGAAAATATAAAGTCATTTTGCGGCTCGGGTATAAACAAAAACTTCTGATGGCTGTTGCCAAGCCCCATCCCAAACACACCGCCGGAGCCAACCGCATACAGCGACTGCACAATC
>JGI994J12354_10003805_pt1 | contig 13868 bp, 14 predicted proteins | sample IntmicLarv3ML3BL_FD_12354 | JGI IMG/M metagenome (IMG submission 12354)
ACAGAAACAGCTACGGAAACTGCAACAGAAACAGCTACGGAGACTGCAACAGAAACAGCTACGGAGACTGCAACAGAAACAGCTACGGAGACTGCAACAGAAACAGCTACAGCGACGGCAACAGCTACAGCGACGGCAACAACAACAGCTACAGCGACGGCAACAGCTACAGCTACAGCTACAGCGACGGCAACAGTAACAGGAACGCCGAGACCGTCGGAAATCATAGTAAGACCGACATCAACAGCAACAACAAGACCGACGTCAACATCGACATCGACAGCAACAACAGCACCGACGTCGACATCGACATCGACAGCAACAACAGCACCGACGTCAACATCGACATCGACAGCAACAACAGCACCGACGTCGACATCGACATCGACAGCAACAACAGCACCAACATCAACATCAACCGTAACATCAACAGCAAAACCGACCGAAGACTGGCCGACGGATTGGCCGACAGACTGGCCGACAGATGTACCGACAGATTGGCCGACAGCAACATCGACGGCGACATCGACAGGAACACCGGCACCGACTTCCACACCAATCATTAAGGACATTGTGGATGATGAAGGTAATCCGGGCAAGGTAATCATCGAACATCTTGAAGGCGACACATGGTTGGTAATGGATGAAGAGGGCACTCCGATTGGAACAATTAAAGTGCCGGATGGCATGACGATTGACGAGATCGACATTATGGATCATCTGATTCCGTTGGGCCATGGTTATCTTCCGGGCGGCAAACATCCGGTGACATCGGATGACGGTGTGTTCGGTTGGGCAGTAACAGGCGGATTGCTTCTGGGTGGTTTGGTATTCTGCCTCTACCAGAAGAAGCGCATGAAAAAGGAAGACGACGTAGCATAATGCAACAGCAGCACAAGCAACACAGAAATAAGAACGACATGGCAACATAAGCAACACGGAAACATAGCAGCACAGGCAAGGTTGATACAATGAAACGCAAGGCGTAAATATAGCAGTACAAGAAATCCGGAGCGACCGGCGATTGCACAAGCAGCAAGCATGATGCAATTGCCGGCAAGCTCCAGATGACAAAAGGCTAGGTAAGGCAGTAAAAGGGTAACAAGGGTTCAAAGGCAATGAGGAAGTTATACAGAGATAAGAGACATAAAGGATTCTAGCAGCACTTACAATGCAGTAAACAGTAATACACGGTAATCATTTAGCAATGCAAGCAACATAATCGCAATGACTCGCCCAATGCGCAAGGGCAGTCGGTGTCAATCTGTTCATGCAAGCCGAAGCAAAGGCCACGCGGCGGCAAGCCAAGTCCGAATCAAGCCGGTGTGAGCGCGGAATCACTCGAGAATTTCGCGCGAACGCTGACGGCTATGCACAAGTCCACGGGGAGATGTGCGGGTCATTGCTTGATAGGGTGCGGCGCATGGACAGAGGGCACGGCGGTTGATTGTTTCTTTCGATGTACTTTTATTAGCGAAGAGCAAGAACGATTCTATAACAATGTTTATATGGTTTTTCTGCAAAAACGTGAAGCGATTCGCGTGTTTTTGTGTTTAAAAATCTGGGAAAATAGAATGGTTATGGAGTTATTGAGACGGTTTTTTCCAAAAGCGACCGTCTTCTTTGTGTGTGTTTGCGTTGCTTTTTGGTGAAGATTGAGGCGGGAATGATGGTGGCGAGCGAAGTTGGAGGATTGGGCATGGATGCAAAAGCGAAAAGTGTTGTCGTTGGACTGTCCGGCGGCGTAGACAGCTCGACGGCGGCGATGTTGCTGAAGGAACAGGGCTATAATGTGATTGGCGTGACGATGCGGATGTGGCAGGACGAGAGTGCTGCGGCTGATGAGGGTTGCGGAAGTCTGGCGGCGGTTGAGGATGCAAAGCGTGTTGCGGAGGTCATCGGCATTCCGCATTATGTGTTGGATTTCAGAGAAGATTTCTGCCGTTGTGTGGTGGATGCCTTTGCCTCGGAATACTTGGCAGGGCGCACGCCGAACCCGTGCATTCTGTGCAATCGCCATGTGAAATGGGAGGCGCTCTTGGCGCATGCGCAGACGCTTGGCGCGGAATACATTGCCACAGGGCACTATGCGCAGGTCTGCACGGACGAGGCGACCGGACGCTATACAATTCGCCAGTCGCCGGGCGGGAAGGATCAGTCGTATGCGCTTTATAGCCTCACGCAGGAGCAGCTTGCGCACACGATGATGCCGCTGTGGGAGATGCCGAAGGCCGAGGTGCGAGCATACGCCGCGCGGCACAATCTGCCCGTTGCGCATAAGGCTGATAGTCAGGAGATTTGCTTCGTTCCTGATAAGGATCACGCCTCTTTTGTGGAAAAGCATACGGGTTCGATAGGGCAAAAGGGCCATTTTGTGGATAAGGCAGGCACACAGCTCGGCCGGCATGGCGGAATTTGCCGCTACACCATTGGACAGCGCAAAGGCCTTGGTATCGCGCTGGGAAAGCCCGCGTTTGTTACGGAGATTCGCCCCGAGACAAACGAGGTTGTTCTTGGTGACAACGAAGATTTGCTCCGCACACAGCTAACGGCGGGCAATCCTAACTTTATGGCGATTCCACCCTTTGAAGGTGACATTCGCGCGACGGGGAAGATTCGCTACAATCAAATGCCTGCCGACTGCACCATTCGTATCCGAGAAGGCAAGCTGGAATGCGAATTTGACGAGCCGCAGAGGGCGGTCACCCCGGGGCAGGCGGCGGTATTCTACCGCGATGACTGCGTTTTGTGCGGGGGAACAATTTTGCGGGGATAAACAGAGCGTGTCACAGAATCTACAATAAAAATGTCATCCCAGATATGGGATGACATTTTTATTGTGTTTTGAATTGATAATGGTCTTATCGGATATAGTTGAAGGGATTCACAGGCGTGCCATTGAGGTGAATCTCGAAATGGCAATGGCTGCCCGTGCTATTGCCGGTCGAGCCCATGAGCGCGATGCGCTCGCCCTGTGCCACGGCCTGCCCTACGGAAACAAGGAGTTTGCTGTTGTGCGCGTAGGAACTGGTGAAGCCGTTGCCGTGGTCGATGACGATTTGTTTGCCATAGCCATCGCCGCTATTGCCTGCTTTGGTGACAACACCGCCATCAGAGGCATAGATAGGCGTGCCGGATTTATTGGCAAAGTCAATACCCGCGTGCGAGCCGCCGCGCGTGCCGAAGTAGTCTGTCAAGATGCCGCTGGTGGGCTGAATGAACAAGCCGATGGCGCGGCGCGGCAAAGTAGTGCTTGTGCCGACTTCTTTGATTTCGGTGATGGGTTCTTCGAGGACCGTGCTGTTGATGACCTCGCGGTCAACCTCAATTTTGTTGACACGGACGATGAACGCCTCAACGGTTTGCTGGCCGTCGCGCCCTTGCTGTAGAATTTTGGAATAAGAGGTATGCTCCTCGTCATTGTAGCGGATGTCCACAGGTTTCTTGATGATGTCGTTATAGGTCACGCGCTCTTTGGTCTGCACNGACAGGAACGGTNTNGACGTGCGCAGGGTCANCTGGTCGCCGATGCGCAGNATAGAATCGGCGGTGAACGAGGGGTTCANGGCAAGCAGTTCGGCGCGGGTCATATTGGCATCCATCGCGATTTGGTCAAGCGTGTCGCCTGACGCGATGGTGTACATGACNTNTTCGTCCGANTTGCGCGTGAGAATNTCGAGCGCNNTTTCNTGGGAATCGATGGTGTCTTCNTCGACAAAGGTCAGCGTGGTGACAACGTCTTCCACGAAGCTGACGGATTCAATGTTCAAGCCTGTCTGTAAATGGTCGCTTTGTATGATGTCGAAGAGCGCGGTTGCCTCCTGCTCGGTTCGAAGCGTGGCCATCACTTGCCCGTCTACAGAAATCTGCGCGGCCTGCACGAGGTATGTGAATTTCACGACAAGCTCGTTGAGGATGTAATCATCGGTCATAATCTCGGCGGTCTTCACGCGCACGGGCTCGGTTGTGATTGTCTCGTTGATTTGCACGGGCACGCCGAGGTCAGCCTCAAGCTTCTTCGTGGCCAGCAGCAGCAGGTCTCCTGCCGTGACGGGTTTATTCTTTGTATACTTCATAATGCCGATGGTTTCGCCATTCAAGTATACGGCCTGCCCGTTCTTGTTTGTAATCAAGTGGTACACGCCGAAGCCGCCAAAGCCCAGCAAAAGAATCGCGGCCAGCGCAACCAGACCCAGCTTCCAAAAAGCGGTGTCAATACGGCTGTTACGAACGCGCGAGGACAGCGCCCCGGCGCCTCTGCGTCCGACAGCGAAGACAGACAAAAACACTGCCGCAATGGCCGCACCGATTTTCGGCAGGGCGTTTGACTTTGCCGTTGCCTGCCGCCGTTGCCGTGTTCCGCTTGCGCGCTGCACCGGCGTTGCGTTTATATGGTTTGATTTTCGTGTGCTTTTGCGCTTGTTTTTTTTACCAGCAGACATGAAAACCTCCAAAAAAATGAGAGTTAAAGAGGGTAGATATCCCCTTTTACTCTCATTTTACAACAAATCAATCAAAAATGCAAATCATAATGGAAAATATAAGGAAATACTGTGCAGAGAAACCATCAATATGCCAGAACAGTAATTGTTCGCGCCTGCGTTGATGTGGCGGGGTCGGCAGAGATGGATACGCTCATGTTCAGGTCAAGGCGGTTCAGATTGATAATCTTGTTGGTGGATGCCTCGCGGACGACGGTTTGGCTGTTGATGGTAAACTCGCGCTTTGCGCCTGTTGAGGCGTCGCGAATCTCGATGAGCGTTGCGTTGAGGCGTGTGATAGTGCCGGTGTATCCCAATGTGTCCGCGTCTTGCAGGATGCTGAAGCCGCTGATTTCCTTGCTGTCCAGTTGCAGGCGGAGCTTTGCGCCCACGCGGAAATCGTAGGGGTTGATAAGGCCTGTCAGGACAGGATACACAGCAGTTTTCTTGTTCATGTCCTCAATGGTCAGCTCGCAGCCTGCCGCTGTGATACGGATTTCGCGGACGAAGCCGTCAAGCGTGGAGGCCTTGCCTGTTGCGGCCAGCGTCAGCAGCTTGTCGTATTCCGCTGTGACATCAACGGTGTCGCCGATGCGGAGGTTCTGCCATGTTGAGGCATTGCTGCCGCGGCGGAGGGAAGAGCTTGTTGTCACGACAAGCTCGTTGAGCGTGCCTGTGCTGTCCTTGATTGTGAGAATCGCGAGCGTGCCTGTCATTGTCGTGTTCTCACGCTTACTAATGAGCTCGCCGGAGAACCAGCGGTCCTTCTCCTGCAATTCCAGCTTTTGCAGCACGCCGTTGACCAGCGTTGCCTTCGCGATGTCGCCCTTGGTGATGGCGAGAGGGATGGTCGTTTTGCCGCCGCGGGTGATGACGCAATTGTCAGGGATGGCAAGGGTGCGAATCTCGGTATAGACTTCGCCGCGGTTGTTCAGCATACGGATTTCGATGCTGACGGATTTCGTTTGCGCAACGGTGACAGTGCCTTCAAGGACAGAGGTGCCGGTTGTGCTGCCGGGCGCTGAGGTTGGGGCAGGGGCTGCGGTAGGCGCGGGCGTTTGCGTGGAGGTGGCGGCAATGGAAATCAGCTCGCCGTTCAGCGTCACGCCTGTGAAGGACATGCCCTCGCGCAGGTCTGCCAGTGCCTTGGCTGCGCCGTCAATCGTGATGGACACCGCGGCTGTCGTGGGAAAAATTTTGTTGTTGTTCGCGTCGGAAGACGAAATCTGCACCGCGCGGAAATCCAGATACAGCTTGCCGATTTTGCCGGAAACCGTTGTGTAGTTCGCGGTGGGCGCTGTCGGCGAGGGATTGGGGCTTGGCGTTGTGACCGGCGGCGTTGTCGGCGCGGGCGCGGTGGATGGGTTCATAATATTCCAGACAGTGTTCACCATAGAAGCCATGGCCGCTTTCACAACCGCGCCCTTTGGCGAGAAGTTGTTGTTCGCGTCGCCGCTGACAACGCCGATGCTGCGCAGATAGTAGACATAAGGCTTGTACGCCGTCGCGATGCTTGCGTCGTCCTTGAAGAGGTTCGAGGAGGCGTTCGTTACCTGCGATGTGCGCCCCATCAGACGCACGAAGAAGACGGAGACTTCCTCGCGGGATAATGCGCGAAGGCTCTCGCGGTCGTTCACGATGACGACGAACTGGTTCAGGTCGTCATTCGTTAGGATGCCTTTTTCCAGCAGGAACGCGATTTCCTTGTTGACAGTCGAATTCCAGAGGCTGAACCTCCTGACATAGAGGTTAATGAAACCGATGTGCTTGTTGTAGCAGGAATTGTAATATGCCTGCTCGGTGGCGGTGGCGCCTGTATACTTGTAGCCGGCCATTCCGGCGAGAATCTTCGTTGTCTCGAACTTGTCGATGTAGCCGTTCGGATTGAAGTTGCCGGAGAGGTCGCCGCTCATGAAGCCTAAATCGGTCACGCGATTGATGGCGTTGTAGCCCCAGTGCGTGGCGGGAACATCCCTGTACGTTGCGGCGGAGAGCGGCGCTGTGAGCGTCGCGGATGCCGTTGAAAGGATGGCCGCAAGTGCGAATGCGATGAGTTTGCCGGGTTTGAAGAATTTCATTGTCATGCCTCCATTCTGTTGGTTGTGGGTCAGATAATGGTTGTCAAAAAGAGTTCATGCATATCGGGGAACATCTCCTGCAAACGGCGCAGGGCATTTTCTGCCGCGGCATAATCCTGCTCTGCAAACAGGCCGAAGACGCTGGGGCCGGAGCCGCTCATCAGACTGCCCGCCGCGCCGTGCGCCAGCATCACGCGTTTGATGTCTGCGATGACAGGATGCATTGCGATGGTGACATGCTCCAGGTCGTTAGACAAATGATACGCAATTGCGGGGAGATTGTTTGCGGACAAGGCGCGGTGCATGGCCGCAAGGGAAGGCTTGTCCTCTGTGCTGTTAATATTATGTATATCCTTGCCCGTTGAGCCGTAGGCACGGAAGACCTCTGCCGTGGAAACCGCAATTGGCGGCTTTGCCAAGAGCACCACACAATTGGGCATGGAGGGCAGAGCGGTCAGCCGCTCGCCGATGCCTTCCGCGAGGCAGCTTCCGCCGCGCAGGCAATAGGGCACGTCCGCGCCGAGGGTCAGGCCGATGGCAGACAGGCCGGCATCGTCAACAGGCAAAGCAAACAGATCGCGTATGCCGCGCAAAGCTGCCGCGCAATCCGCGCTGCCGCCTGCCAGTCCTGCCGCGACGGGGATTTGCTTGTCCAGCGTGATGGCCACGCCGCCGTCGGGCGGGTAGAGGTCAAACAACCGCCGCGCCGCGCGGACGACGAGGTTGCTGTCGTCCGTGGGCAGGTCGGGATGGTTGGCGATGGTGAGCGTGATTTGGCTTTGTGTTGGAGTGCGCTGAAAGGTCAGCGTGTCGTGCAGGCCGAGGGATTGCATGACCATGCGCAGGTCGTGGTAGCCATCAGCGCGCTTGCCGATGACCTGTAGGCAGAGATTGATTTTCGCGTGTGCGCGGCGCGTGAGGGGTTGAGTCTCCATAAAAGCGCCCCTATAGAATCCGCGTGCCGTTGATGATGAGGCCGAAGGTGGCGTTCAGCATGGCGGCGGCGCGGCGGCACATCTGCATTCGCGCGAGGAAGAGGTCGAAATAGTCCATCACGGAGCAGACGTTCGGGTCAATGGTCATGGAAAGCACAATCTCGCGGGTGTCGGCATCGACAGAAAGATTGTTTTCGATAACAGCGTAGCCAACGCGGTCGTGAATGTCAAAGGTGGCAAAGTCCTTGTTGCGGACGCGGCTGCGGCGCACGTCGGACTTGTCGGCGATGATGATAGCGGCGGAAACCGGAGAGATGGCCGCGCCTGCGCCTTCGTCATGATTGCCGATAGCGGAAACGATAGTGGCAATGTCCTGCGGCGGCATGTTCATGCGCGTGAGGATTTGGAAGACCATGATGGCGCCCGTCTGCGCGTGGTCAACGCGGGTGACCATGTTGCCGATATCGTGGAGATAGCCCGCGATACGCGCGAGATCACATTCCTCTGCGGAATAGCCGAGGGCGGCGAGCATGGTGACGGCGGCCTCGGCTACCTTCAGCGTGTGTGCGGAGGAATGGTCCGTGTAGCCCAGCACGCCGAGGAGTTCGTCGCCTTTCTCGACGTAGATGCGAAGTTCTTCGTTGGCAAGGATGTCTTGGAAGGTGATTTTAGTTGTGTTCATGGGTTGACCTCCGATGGTGGGAATGTTTGAGTGCGAGGGGCGAGCGAGCTATGTTCGCCCCTACGGTTGTGGCGGGATAATGTTATTGGGGTGTTTCATTATTTTCGGATAAATTGAGGCTGGCGATGATGATGTCTTCGACAACGCCGCCCTCCGGTGTGTCAATGGCCTTGAGGGTGTCGAGCCGTTTTTGAATATCGGCAAGCCCCTTGTCGAGAGTGACAATTTGCGATGCAATGAGTCTCTCCTCGGCGGCGAGCTGTGCGTGGCGCTTGCGGCGGTCGTCTGCATTGCCTGTTTCGATGATGGTTTCCGGCGAGGCAGAGGGCAAGCGGTGTGTATGCAGGAAATAGTCCAGTTCTGCGGCGGCCTGCTTCATGATGCTGCGCATGGAATCGGAGCGGCGCAGGAGCTGTTGATAGCTCTCATGGTCGCGCAGATGCTCGCGCAGCATTTCGGCGNTGCGNACATTGAACTTTTTGTATTCGTAGTTAAGGAATGTTGTGTGATGAAGAAGAACGGCGTTNTTTTTGTTAATCAGCTCAATGGCNCGCAGCTGTTTGNNGCGGTTCAGGCCAAGNGTGCGGCGGGCATACCACTGCATACCGCGCATGCCCAGAAGCGAGACAATGAGAAACGCAACGAGAATGGCGATAGGTGTAATCGTCGAAANATTTGTGAGCACAGAAAGCGTGCCNAGGCCNAGGCCGATTATGGANACNGCAATGATGACCAGCNGGTGAAAATTTCTGCGCGAAACTGCGGGCGAGGAGGAGCGACTCTCGTTCGTGCTCCAGCGCCGCTTTTTCGTCGCGCAGATGGTTAAGGTCGTGGCAGAAGATGTGCTGCTTTTCCTCTGCGCCGCAGATTTCGGGGAGGGCGGCGTGCGCCTCGTCCTCTATGCCTGCGATGGAGGTGATGGTGTCGCTGAAGCCGGCGATGCGGCGTGCCAGCGCGCCCTTGTCCTTGGCGGCGGAATCGTATTGCGCGATAAGCCGGTTGAGAGTGGATGCGTCCGCATCGGAAAGCTGTGTGAAGGCTTCGGTATCCTGAAGCGCCTTCGTGATGTCGTCGCGCTGTTTGTGCAGACGAGTGCGCCGGGCGGTGATGGCCGATATATCGTTGCAGAGATCCACGGCGAGCTGTGCGCGGTCGTAGGCCATGCTGCCGCGCTCCAGACTGTCCAGAAAGCGTGCGGACCAAGCACAAGCGGGCTGCGTATGCGCGCCGCGGATAAACAGACGACGAAAGGACTGCACGAGTGCGTGCAGCCGCGAAGGGATTTGATGGGTCGTGTTCGCAAGCTCGGCGTCTGTTTGATTTGGCATGGCATTCTCCTGTGGTGCGGTGGCGGCAACGCGTTCACATTGCTGCAAGCGTATGGAACATTACAGTTTGTTGCTGTTGCGCAGTACGAAGGCTGTTTTAATGCAATCGATGGCGATGGCCATTGTATAGTCGTTGGTTTGGAAGATAAGCGGGTCGCCCTCGCGGTTGACGATTACGAATGCGTCCTGCTGTTTTTCTTTGAGGATGGTTAGGAAATGGATGCCGCCCTCGTCGCGGATGGTCCATTCCGTGTCTATCGCGACGTGAACGGGATATTTTTCCGGGCAGTTGAAATGCCGGAAGAGCTTATCTTTTGCGGAGATGAAATCTTTTACGAAATTAGGCATGTGCTGTTCCTCCTGTTTGGGTTTCAAAATCCTTGTACAGAAGGCTCGGCTGGATGCCGGCGTTGTTCTGGTACTTGCCAGATTTGTATTCTACGTACTTGCCTTCCAGCGTATGATAGTAGATTTGGCAAATTTCGATAAATGGGTAAATTCGAATCGGCTCAACGCAATGAATCTCCAGCGTCCAGAAGCCCTTGAAGCCCACGTCGCCAAACCCCGCTGTGACATGGATGCAGAGGCCAAGCCGCCCAACGGACGAGCGCCCCTCCAGCATGGGCACGAGGTTCTCTGTTGCAGTGTATTCCAGCGTGCGGCCGAGGTAGAGCTTGCCCGGCATCAGCTCCAGCCCGTCTTCGGGGATGGTGATCAGATGCGTGCGGTTCGGCGTTTTCATATCAAGCACAGCCTCGTCGTAGACCAGCAGCTCGTTGTGCAGCTTGAGGTTGTAACTGTTGGGGTTGAGTTGTTTCTCGCAATACGGCTCGATGGTGATGTCCGTGCCCATGCGGTTTTGGATTTCCAGACCCGATAGAATCATTTAATAGCACTCCTGTCATTTGTATGTAGGTAAGAGTTTGTATATGCATATGAACATGCAGATAAATCGAGGAAAAGGCCGCGCAATCCGCGCGGCCTATCGTTTTTCCGTATCCTTACACCAGCAACGGCTTAACCTCGTCGGGCAGCTCGTCGGGGTTGCAGTTCATGCTGATGACAAACTGCACGCCGTGTGTCTCGGTCAGGCGATCCAGCTTCACGCGGAGCTTCAAAAGCGCTTCGTTGTCGAAGGTTTTAATCAGGTTCGTCAAGCCGTCCACGTAGATTTCCACGATATCGTTGTTCTGCGACAGGATGCCGTAGAGGAATCCGATGAACTCGCGATAGTTGGACAACGGGAAGTCCGTTGTGTCTACAAAGCGAATGTCGTAATGCAAGTCATATATGTGCCGCTTATCATCGTCAACAAAAACAATATGCCCCTCTGTGGTTTTGACCGCTTCATTGGCCAGTTCGATTAACTTTTTCGTTTTACCTTCGCCTTTGCCGCCTGCGAGTAAACGTATCATAGTAATCTCCTCCTCGTTGAAATATGATGAAAAGCAAGTATCCAATATTATTATGTTCATTATAAACGATACAGCCGCCTTATACAACCCCTAAATTTTTCGCTGTTCCGACAAAGAACCGCCCTGCGGCTGTCATTGTCGAATGTCATGACGGCTGCGGGGCGGTTCGCGGGTTCGCTATTTTGCGGATGCGGAATAGTCCGTAAAGACAATGTTGCCGTTGGAATCGCTGTGAGACAGTATCCCGAGAACATCCTCGAAGAGCGAAATCGGCACATAAGTGCGGTTGTTCAGCAGCTCGGGCGCGGTTTCCAGCCGCCGTTGTGCCGCGCGGCCGTTGGTGTAGCCGTTCTCGCCGAGGGCGAAGGAAGTGACAAACACGCCGTTCCTCCGCAGCTCGACTGTCAATGTGCTGCTGTTCCATGACACATCATATCCAAAAGTCTCCGCTACGAGGCGCACAGGTATCATCTTGACACCGAAGCGTGAAACGGAGCTGAGATAGTAGTCGTTTTTATCAAGCTTGAGTTCGGTTACGTTTGCCAGCGCAATCGGCAGGCCGAGCGCGCCTTCCGCGCCGGGGGCAATCTCGAACTGGTCAAAGACAAGCACGAGCGCATCATTCGTCATATAGAAATTATGCGTGCCGGTGATGGCTGCAACCGTTGGGTTGAACTTCTTCGGGTTAGCCTTGACGGTTTCCGCGATGATGCTGTTTGCCAAGCGCGTGCCGTTCGGGCCGAGAACGTCGTTAATGGTTAGAAACTTGTCTGTAGCGGTGTTGAAGACAATGCAGGCATAGCTTTCCTGCGAGAATGTCGAGGCGCTCTTGCAGCGAATCAGGATAGACAGATAGCTGCCGTCCGCAACAAGGTCGTAGCTGAAGTTGATGGTGCGCACCGTTTTGCCTGCCTTGGCAAGCAGGTTGTTGTATGCCTCGGTGATTTTGGCGTTCAGCGTAACCTCCAGCAGGGAGTTGCCAAACTCTTTTGCCACGGGCAAAATGCCGCTCACAACGGCCTCGCCCCAGAGGTGAGAGATGTTCAAATCCGCGATACGCGGAAGATAATGTCTTGTGGTTTCACTGGTCGTTGTCGCGGCAGGGAAGCTCGAAAGCCGATACGGCGACACAGCCTTGGCGTGAACACAAACAGGCGACATCATACAAAGCATGATAGCCAGCGCCGCTGCGATGAAACGAAATTTGCTCTTCATATGCATCCCCTCCTTGTCGAAATTTGCTTAAAGACTTCTGCGGTTTATTATATCATATAGTAGAACGGAATGATACGGCATTACATGTCAATTCAGTTACAAAACGATGACCGTTTTATGATAAAGGCGGCAAAGCTACACAGAGAAAACATTTGACAAAACGCACCGTATATTGGATAATGGGCTAAGAGAGGATAAAAACGGCGAGGCTGTTCGTTTTTATACCATTACTATTATACGAAAAGAGGAATCGGAATATGATGAAAAAAATAGCAATGACAATGATGGCGGCGGTTGTGGCTCTGTCTGTTGCAGGCTGTGCAAAAAGCGCCAATGCCGAACGCTATGGCGAGCCGTTTGGCGCGGCGCCGAAGGGCGGATATGCGCAGTTGAATGAGCCTAAGTCGGGCGACCCGATTGCGATTATGGAAACGAGCATGGGCACAATCAAGATTCGCCTGTTCCCGGAATATGCGCCGAAGACGGTGGAGAATTTCACCACGCTGGCGGAGGACGGATACTATGACGGCATCACCTTCCACCGCGTGCAGGACAATTTCATGATTCAGGGCGGCGACCCGAACGGCAACGGCACGGGAGGCCGGAGCAAGTGGGGCACGCCGTTTGAAGATGAGTTTACGCCGCAGCTGCATAATATTCGCGGCGCGTTGTCGATGGCGAACAGTGGCCCGAACACGAACGGCAGCCAGTTCTTCATCGTGCAGTCGTATGATGCGCCGCCGGAATATGTAGAGTACTTCAGAAGCGTGGCGAACGAAGAAGGCGAATGGTTTGACGGCACGCCGATTAAAGCCAGCGACCTGTATCAGGAAGAATTCAACAAAGTGTACGAGGAGCAGGGCGGCGCGCAGGGTCTGGATTATGTGCATTCTGTCTTCGGGCAGGTGTACGAGGGCATGGACGTTGTGGATGCTATTGCGAATGTAGAGACGACGTTTGCGGCTAACGGCGAGCAGTCGAAGCCGGTTGAGGATGTTGTGATTTTGAGTGTAACGATTGGTAAGTATTAAAAAGTTGTAACATAGATTATGTGAAGCCAATCAAAAAGAGAGATGAATAATCATCATCGCGCTCAGGCCGTCGGCATTTTATATGTCGACGGCTTTTTAATATTCTCAATTATAAAAGAAGGAGGTTCCTATGGATATAAGAGACTTTGAAAGAGAAGATATAAATGTTTATCTGGAAATGTCAAATGATTTTTATGCAAGCATTCATACAAAAATACTTATGAGGCATCTTGCGTTGACATTTAATTTGTGTATAGAGAAAAGTCCACATATCAGAGGATTGATATTTGAGATAACGAATATTCCGATTGGCTTTTCCTTATTAACATTTACGTATTCTAACGAATTGGGTGGATTATGTCTTTGGATTGACGAAATATATATATCACCGGATTATCAAAATAAAGGCTTAACAAGAAAATTTATAGATTTTTTGCTAAGCGAATATAAGGATAAAGTTAAAATCATAAGTTTAGAAGTAGAGGAAAGCAATATGCATGCGATTAATGTCTATAAGCATCTTGGGTTTAGAGATGCCGAGAATAAGTCTATGTATAGATGGGTGTAACTCATAAGTTGCCATAAAATAAGGCAACAAAAAGAGCGATGATGTTTATTCATCGCTCTTTTTTGTGCGTTTTGTGCGGCTTGTTTCGATGCCATGTGTCTGACTACCGCACAGACAGCTTCTTGTCAAGCATCT
>JGI994J12354_10003806_pt1 | contig 13864 bp, 14 predicted proteins | sample IntmicLarv3ML3BL_FD_12354 | JGI IMG/M metagenome (IMG submission 12354)
CGAACATCATACTGTCGCAGGACGGGCAAACCTCCGTGATACAAGGCGTGGCACGGCTTAACGGCGCGGTAGTGGCGGCTAAGGATTTGCGCGGCGGCGCAGCGCTTGTGCTGGCGGGCTTGGTAGCGGAGGGGCAAACGGTTGTCACCCATTCCGGGCATATCAAGCGGGGTTATGAACATTTGGCGGCGGATTTGTCCGCCTTAGGCGCAAAAATTTCTTTTCACGATTCCGAAAAAAAGTGAAATATATGTATGAACGATTGGTCTGCGGCCACACTATATGTAACTTAACATAAAAGGGAGCCGCGCATATGTCCGACAAACGCCAAGAAAGACCCTGCACCGCCTATCGCGCCATCGACGAAGGGCATGGCTTCGCGCACCGAAACCCCACCCCTGCGGGTGGCTGCGCGGGCTGTGTGTTCTTCTCGGCACGCAATTGCCGCAAGCATCATACATTAGCTTCGCATATAAATCCCATTCCCTCTTGATTTATGGTGTCTATGTGATATAATATATCCCATAGGAAAGGGAGTGCTCATATGAATATAATAGTAGATAGTGCCTGTGACTACAAAAACGAGATGGTAACAAGCGGTATGCTCTTGGAATACGCCCCGCTTTGTTTGCAAATAGATGACGCGCAATACGTGGATGACGATAATCTCGATATGGATAAATACTTGACAGCCATGGAGTCCAGCAAGGTGGCCGTTCGCACCGCCGCCCCCTCCCCCGAGCTGTTTCTGGAGCATATCAAAAACGCCGCAGGCAGTGTGTTTGCGGTAACCATTTCCAAACAGCTAAGCGCCTCGTACCAGAACGCGCTTCTTGCCAAGCAGATGTACTTGGATGACATTGGCGAAAAATTCATCCACGTGTTTGACAGCATGAGCGCCTCGGTAGGCGAAACTTTGGTGGCGCTGAAGATTGACGAATTGCTGAAAATCAAGATGCCCGACACAGAGATCGTTGATAAAGTCACCGGCTTTATTAACAATATGCGAACATATTTTGTGCTGGAGAAATACGACAACCTCGTGAAAAACGGCCGCGTAAACCCTTACATCGCAAAACTTGCTTCTTTCCTCTCCATTCGCCCGATTTGCGCGGCGGAGGACGGCAAGGTCGTCATGGTCGATAAGGCACGCGGCACCGTGAAGGCCATGCAAAAGCTGGTCAATATCATCATCAACGAAAAACTGGATTTCGAGAACCGCACCCTCGCCATTTCGCACGTGCGCTGCAAAGAGAAGGCTCTCGCCTTCCGTGACGAAATTCTGAAGCATGTGCCGTTTAGAGATTCGCTTGTGGTGGAAATGGGCGGCCTATGCACCACATATGCCGAGCGAAATGGGTTGATTGTGACATATTAGTCTATCGGCGGCACGTTTGATACGAGCCGCCTTTTAATGCGATTATACGCAAAACCTTGCCGCCGTTGCGCTTTTGAGCGGCCGCGTAAACTTCACAGGTCGCATGGTATCGGCAGCGGACGGTTCTTTGTATGCCGGGCTTAATAGGGCGGCTGTCGGGATGTTTGACTGCCTCGAGGAAGAATTGCGGCAGAACGGAGAAACCAAACTTTGGGAATATAGTCTGCCTTGCCGCACGAGGGGCTTTCGCTGTCGGTTGCCGATTTCCGATTTCCGATTTCACAATATCCTAGGCCGATTTGTTTAACACACTTCGCAACCTTGCCCGCTGAAGTTCTGGCGTTGTTTTCGGCACACCGCGATTGGAGCGAAGCCCTGCGCGATATGCGGCGGCTTGATGCACAGGCGATACATAACAGACGGCACCCAAGCCTACCACGTTTCCTTCAGAATATTTACCCAGCGGCTGGATACACAACAATTTGCATTTCTTGGAGGAAAAAACCATGATGGTAAACGTGAACAGCATCACCTTGTTCTATAAAAAAAGCGGCGCAGGCCACCCCTTGCTTCTTTTGCACGGCAATGGCGAGGATCACAGCATTTTCGATGCCCTGGCGGCCAAATTGGCGGCGCATTACACCGTGTATGCCATCGACAGCCGCAACCACGGGCAAAGCGAGGCCAACGAGGACTTTTCATACGAGGCTATGGCGGCAGATATGGCTGGCTTTATCGAGGCGCTTACCCTCGGGGCTGTTGACATCATCGGTTTTAGCGACGGTGCCATTATTGCCCTCTTGCTTGCCATGGGCACACCTGCTTCAGTGCGGAAAATGGCGCTTTTAGGCGTAAACCTGTCGCCTGCGGATTTCACGGCGGGAAGCCTGCAATTCATCAAAGACACCTACACAGAAACGGGCGACCCGCTCTTTAAGCTCATGCTCCATGAGCCGAACATTCCTATTGCGGCGGTGCGCGATGTGCAGACCCCTGCACTTGTTGTGGCAGCGGCGGATGATATCTTCACGCAAGAGTCATTTGCGCGACTGGCGGAAACCATGCCCAACGCGGCGCTTTTGATTAAACACGGGCATGACCATGGCAGTTATATTATAGGGAACGATTGCCTGTATCCCGATTTAATGCGTTTTTTGGGTTAAGCACACGATAAAAAGGCTGTATGTCCGCTATAAACGGGCACACAGCCTTTATCTTTGTCTTGCGGCGATATTACGCGCCGATTTTGTTGACCATTTTCGTCAACCGCGATTTCTTTCTGGACGCGGTATTTTTATGCATAATCCCTTTGGTTGCCGCCTTGTCGATAGCACGGATAGCCGCCACAAGCGCGGTTTGCGCCTGCGCCTTATCGTTTGTGCTTGCAGCCGAAAGCACGCCCTTAACCGCTGTCTTTGTACGGGATTTGATTATCTTATTGCGCAGCGTTTTCTTTGCTGTAACTAAGATTCTCTTTTTTGCCGATTTAATGTTAGCCAATGTAGTTCACCTCCCGCATGAAACTCTAAAAACTCGAAATTGGGGAATATCGACTTTTCGTTGGCGATCACGAATCGCCCAGATTTGACTCATGCTGTGCGCATAGCCAAAGAACACATCTATTGTAACCGAAATACGCGAGAAAGTCAACAGAAAAAACAAAACTTTGCGAAGAATGAAGGTTTTGGTTTCGGGGGATGCTACATCCAAACAACAGAAAAGAGGCGTTTGGATGAACAAACAAAAACGGAACATATACACCGATTTAGCGCTGGAAGTGGCGGAAACCTTGCAGCATTCGCGCCCTGACACGGATATCGACGGGGTACGCATGGAGGTCACAAAGGCCATGGGCGGGGCCGCCGTAACAACCTGGGTGGAAATATGGAGCGATGCGGGTGCCAGAGCCATGGGACGGCCTGTGGGGCATTACGTAACGGTAGAATCGGCGTTGATGAAGGAAAATGACGTAGACGCCCACGAGGAGATCATTAAACTTGTAACAGAGCCTTTGGCACGCCTGGCTAAACTCAAGGCGGACGCGGTGGTGCTGGTAATCGGGCTTGGCAACCGCCATGTCACACCCGATGCCCTTGGGCCGCAGGTCGTGGCACGAACGCTTGTCACGCGGCATGTGATGGACAGCCTCGCCCCGCAACTGGGGGAAGCCGTGCGCGCGGTGGCGGCTGTGGCACCAGGCGTGATGGGCACCACAGGCATCGAAACAGTTGAGATGGTGCGCGGGATTGTGGCGCGGGTTGCCCCGGATTTGGTCATCGCCATAGACGCATTGGCGGCACGCAGCACGCGGCGGATCAATACGACCATCCAAATGTCGGACACAGGGGTCAGCCCGGGTGGGGGCATGGGCGATTGTCGGGCGCAGTTGTCTGAGGAAACGCTGGGTGTGCCTGTAATCGGGATCGGGGTGCCCACCGTGGTGGACGCGGCCACTTTGGTAAACGATACGCTGGACGCGATGCTGGGCAATCTCATGCACGCATTGCCGGAGGGTGCGGCATTTTTGGAGATTTTGCAGGATTTAACTGAGGACGAGAAATACGAAGTCGTCCGGGACAGCCTGGGGCTGCATACAGGGAACATGTTCGTGACACCTAAAGAGGTGGACGCGGTAGTCACGCGCCTCGCCAACATCATCGCCAATGCACTTAACATCGCGCTGCATCCCGGCATCGGCAAGGAGGATATCAATCGGTTTATGGCGTAAAGGGATAGGACCGCAGGGCGCTCGCCTTGACACTTTCTCTAAAAACTAAATCACGCAATTTGCACGATTTTATGGATAGGACAAGGAATCTGCCCCTTGCGAGGCGTGGAGCAACGCCCCACGGTCTAATTCTGTCAAAAAAATCCGGGTATGCGCTGTGACTATTTCGGGTACGCTAAAGAGGCACCACAGGAATGACAAAACAAGGGGGTATATGAATGCGGATACGCATGATAGATTGGATAGCATTGACTTTGGTTGTGCTGGGCGCCATCAACTGGGGGTTAATCGGGTTCTTTCAATTCGACCTGATTGCTGTGATATTCGGCACAATGTCAAGCCTTGCCAGCCGCATACTGTTCGCTTTAGTGGGCGTCGCCGGCCTGTATTGCTTGACGTTTTACGCAAAAATGGACAATATGCAAATTTCTGAAGCGCGCTAACAAAGAACCCCCAAGGCACCGCCTTGGGGGTTCTCTACATAATCGGTTTACACTTCTACTTCTTCCATGGCCTCAGCCACTTCCGCAACGTCCTCAAACCCTACCGCATCCTCAACAGGCACGTCCATTTCTTCCGACACACCCTCTGCCGCTTTCTTGGAAAGGCTGATCTTCTGGTTTTCCATATCGATATCCGTAATCTTAACCTGCACGATTTGTCCGACTTTCAGCTCATCTTCGGGTTTAACCACATGCTTATCCGCAATTTGCGAAATATGCACAAGCCCGTCCACGCCGCCTTCCAACTCAACAAACGCGCCGAAAGATACCATACGCACAACCTTGCCCTCTACAATGGCACCGATTTCGTATCTCTGCTCCACATTATACCAAGGATTTGACTCTGCATCTTTCAGTGTCAAGGAGATTTTGCCCTTTTCTTTATCAACATCCAGCACAGTGACCGCTACGGCCTGCCCTTCCTTCAAAACATCCGTAACCTTCTTCACGCGGCCCCAGGAAAGCTGGGAGATATGCACCAAGCCATCCACCCCGCCAAGGTCAATAAACGCTCCAAAATCCGCTATGCGGCTTACGGTGCCGTCCATCTTGCTACCGATTTCGATGGTGGCAAACACCTTCTCCTTAGCGGCTTCAGTCTGCTTATTGGCCAAATCCTTACGCCCCGCCACGATGCGGCGCTTGGCCTTGTCAAACTCAAGAATGTTAAACTCAAGCTCCTGACCCTTAAACGTGCCCAAATCCTCAACATAGCGGTTAGACACCTGGCTGGAGGGTACAAACGCGCGGATGCCGTTGATAATGGCAATCACGCCGCCCTTAACGACTTCTGTAATCTTGCCGTTGACGATGACGCCGTTTGTGGCTGCCTCTTCAAGCTCAAGCATACCTTTTTGCGCATCCACACGCTTCTTGGACAGCAAGACATTGCCGTCACCGTCATTCACGCGGACGACAAACACTTCGATTTCATCGCCGATGCTTACTTCTGCCGCAGGATCCACGTCGGGATCATCCGAAAATTGCCCGCGCTGAATCAAACCATCGGATTTATATCCTAAATTGACGGACACCTCTCCATTTGCCACCTGGATAACCGTGCCCTTCACAATATCGCCAGTATGTAACGTGACAAATGACTCGTTCAGCATTTCCTCGAAGGATTCGTTGCTTGTTGTTGTGTTCTCAAATTCGCTCATTGACAGTAATGCCTCCTTTATGATAGCCGACGGCGTAGATGCCCCGGCTGTTATACCAATTCTATCATTAGTCGAAAGGTTTTTCAACTCTATTTCTGTAATACTTTCAACTAAATATGATTTTGGTTGGTTTTTTTTACAAGTTTCATATAATTTTTGCGTGTTAGAACTGCCGCGGTCACCGATTACAAGCATCACATCTGACACCTTGGACAGGCGCTCCGCCTCTTCCTGCCGCTCACGGGTGGCCCCGCAAATAGTGTTGACAACTTTCGCCTGCGGCAACCGCGCCGTAACTTCCGCCGCAATGGCAGAAAACAAAGCAACATTGAAAGTGGTCTGCGCAACAACCGTATATGCTTGCTTTGGATCCAGCGCCTCAAGCCCCGCCGCATCGTTCATGATAACAGCGTGCCCCCCCGCATGGCCTTTTATGCCGATTACCTCGGGATGCGCCGCATCACCAAGCACGATAATGCCTCGGCCCGCCGCTGCATCTTGGCTGACCATCTCGTGAATCTTCTTGACAAACGGGCAGGTATAATCCTCATACCGTCTGCCGCTTGCCGCAAGCGCCGCATACGTTTCAGGCGGCACCCCGTGGGAGCGTATGACGATGGGCGCCCACAACTCCTTCGCCTCTTCAGGTGAGTGGATGGCGAAAACACCCGCCGCCTCCAACTCTCTGACAACACGCTTATTATGGATAACGGAACCCAGTGTGTAAACGTTCCCTTTTTGAGCTTCTTTTTTCACAAATTCTACAATTCGTTTAACCCCGAAGCAAAATCCGGCGGTTTTCGCCAGCGTGATCTGCATTTGCTCACGCCCCTTTTTCGGCCAGCTTGCCGATTTCACCCATTATCTTATCCGCCGCTTCCGCCAAACCTTCCGTTTTCAGTTTCACACCGCGATAGGCCTCAAGGTCTACGGGTTTGCCAAACCGAACGGTAATACGCGAAAAGAAACGGTATGTTGTGTCAATATAAACCGGCACCACATCGGCGCTGCCCTTCATGGCAAAAAGCGCCACGCCCGCTTTGGCATCCTTACTGTCAAAATCTTTCATGCGGGTGCCTTGCGAAAATATGCCCACCACCCCGCCGTCAAGCAAAACCTTAGTAACGGCCTTATACGTTGCCATGTCGGCCTTCTCGCGGTTTACAGGTATAGCGTTTAGCTTGCGCAGCAAAAACCCAAAAAACCGATTGGTAAAAAGCTGCTTTTTGGCCACCATATGCACAACGCGCTTTGACACCAGGCAAAGCACAATCGGGTCATTGTAACTGATATGATTCGAGCAGAGTATAACCCCGCCGGCTTTCGGCACATTCTCCCACCCTACCACACGCAGGCGGTAGAACAGGTGATAGTATATCCAAAAAATGATTTTTCCAAACCGCAGAAGCATCCGCAATCCCCCCCTATTCATCCAACCGAAGGCCGCGCCCCCGCGCTATATCTGATATGGCACAGGTCACTTCCTCGGGCGTCATGCCGTCTGTTACAATCAGCACTGCGTCCTCGGCCTGCCTGAGGGGGGATATGGCGCGGTTCGAGTCATTTTCGTCCCGCTTTTGCAACTCGCTTTTTATTGTATCATACTCATACGCCAGATGCAAGCCTTCCAACTCCGCACAGCGTCTGCGGACGCGTTCTTCTATCGATGCATCCAGATAAATTTTGACCGCTGCATCGGGCAGCACATAGGTGCCGATGTCGCGCCCGTCCATCACCACATTTTCGGTTTGGGCCATTTGCCGCTGCATCTCCACCAGGCGTTTGCGCACCTTGGCAAATATGGCCACGCGGGACGCGCCTTTGCCCGCTTCGGCGGTGCGTATGGCAACAGTCACGTCCTCACCGTTTAGGAATATGTGCTGGGCATCGTTTATATAGCGGATTTGGATGTCAATGTCCTTCAAGTAGGCATTCACGGTTTCCTCATCATCAATATCCGCATTTTGCCTAAGCCCGTGCAAGGCCACGGCGCGGTACATCGCGCCTGTATCTACATACAAAAAGCCCAAACGGCCCGCCAGCATTTTGGCGATGGTGCTTTTGCCCGCCCCACCGGGGCCATCGATTGCGATTGCGAAACCCATTTATTTGCTCTCTCCTTTGTTAACCAAATCAGGGCGCAAACGCTCTGCGCCTTTCAAATACACATGGCACATATCCGCCTGCGGCTTGCTTGAGTCTATCGTGACCAAAACCCGTATGCATTTCTCCAAACTGCCCTCGATATACAATTCCTGCATGCACATAAGCCCCGCCTCGGTAATGCCCAACCCTCTGGCCGCCACCGCCGGGTACACCGCCGTCAAATCCTTTGTACAGGTAAACAGCATCGACACAATATCCGTGTTTGCCAACCCGTTTTTCTGGATAATGGTGGACAACATCATGGTTGCGTCCGCCAAAATGGTTTCTTTTGTATTTTCTGTTGTGATTGCCCCGCGTATGGTTCTTGTTCCCATGCCGGCCCCTCCTTTAATCATCTGCCTGTTCCGCCGCGTTTTGCCCGGCCAGCCGCGCCGTAGAAAATGCAATTTGCAAATTAAACCCACCTGTATAGGCATCCACATCAATCACCTCGCCTGCAAAATACAGCCCGGCCGCGCACTTGGATTCCATAGTAGACGGATTGATCTCGCCAACTTCTACCCCGCCTGATGTAACAACGGCCTCATCAAAGCCCGCCGTGCCGCTGATGGTCATGGCAAGGTTTTTCAAAATCGCGCCTAAGCCCCGGCGTTCTTCCTTGGTGATGTCGTGCGCTTTCTTGGCCGGGTCTATGCCCGATAAAGCTACAATAACAGGAATCATTTTCTGCGGCAAAAGCGCATCCAAGCAGTTGCGGAAATCCTTATTGCTGGCGGCGGCCAAATCCCGCACAAGCCTCGCGTCAAGCTCACCCTCTGTCAGGGCGGGCTTAAGATCGATATGCAATGTGCAGCCCTTATACAAAAGGTGCAGCACATAGCGGCTGGCGCTTAACACAAGCGGGCCGGACACGCCTTCGTGGGTAAACAGCATTTCCCCGAAATCGGAAAACAGCTTCTTCTTACCGTCGCGCACGGCAATGCTTACGTTTTTAAGGCTTAACCCCTGCAAAGACGGCACCCACGCCTCCTTCGTTTTCAAAGGCACCAAGGATGGGCGCAGCTTGGTAACGGTATGCCCCGCCGCGCGGGCAAAGCGATACCCATCGCCTGTGGAACCTGTCGCAGGATACGACAGGCCGCCCGTGGCAATGATAACCGCATCGGCCTCAATACGCGCGCCGTTTGCCACAACGCCCGTCACTTTGCCGCCCTCTATACAAACCTCCTGCACCACCATGCGCAAGCGCACATCCACCCCGCCGCGTGCCATATAAGCCGTCAGCGCTTTAATAACATCGCTTGCCTTATCAGAAACGGGAAAAACACGATTGCCGCGCTCGATTTTGGTGCGCAAGCCTAACCGCTCAAAAAGTGCCATGGTTTCTGTGGCATCGAAGCCGTAAAATGCGCTGTATAAAAAGCTCGGGTTGCCCGGCACATTGGCAATCAGCTCATCCGGCGGCGACGCGTTTGTCAGGTTGCAGCGCCCTTTGCCGGTGATATACAGCTTCTTACCCGTTTTCTCATTCCTTTCAAGAAGCGTAACCCGCGCACCCGCTTCCGCCGCTGTGCCCGCCGCCAGCATCCCTGCCGCACCGCCGCCTATCACAACGATATGCTTCATAGGTCATCCTCCCCGTCTTTCTGGTATTTTTGGGGTGTCCCCGAGGCATAGACCTGATACTCGCTCCAAAGCTGCTCCAACCGGTCAAGCGACTCGCCCACCGCCTCCTTGCGCTTGATGGACACCGCCGCCAAAAGCGCGTTCATAACACTCATAGGCGCCACCAACGAATCCACGAACGAAAGCATACTGCTTTGCGCATAGAGGCAATAATCCGCACAAGCCGCGATGGGGGCGCTTGGGTTATCCGTAATGGCAATCACGGTGGCGCCGCGGCTGCACGCGTATTCCATCGCCTTGTAAGTGCGCTGGGAGTAGCGGGGAAAGCTGATCCCTATGCACAACTCGTCCTTCTTGATGCGAAAGATTTGCTCGAACACCTCCGCTGAGGACGAAGCGTTTATGTGGATAACGTTTTCCACCATCAAATTCAAGTAAAACGCAAAAAAATCCGCAATGCAGGAGGAGCTGCGCCCACCGATAACATACACCTTTTTCGCGTTGATAATATGCTCTACCGTTTGGTCGAAGGAGGCCTCGTCCACCGTCTGCAGGGTGGAAAGCAAGCGCTGCGCGTCACTTCGCAATACAGAGCCAAGGACATGCTTCTCGCCCTTTGTCAAACGGTCGCAAGCGACTTCCACACGCTGGGTCGCAGTCAGTTTCAGCTTGCCGATGGACTCCAGCGCCTTTTGCAGCCCGGGGTACCCATCATAACCCAACTCGATTGCAAACCGCACCACGGTTGACTCGCTCACGCCTGTGGTTTCGCCAAGCCGCGCCGCTGTCATATACACGGCTTTGTCATAATGCTCCGCCAAAAATTGGGCGATACGCCTTTGCCCCTTGCTTAGTGTCGGCATTTTCGCTTGCATCAACGCAAGCAAATCCATTTTCTTATCCATCAAAGACCCTCTCCACGCGCTGTTCGCTTCGGATTGATTGTATATTTTCCCCAAATAAACAGTCCTGTTTTTTACCGTGAAGATATTATAGCATGAATCTCACAATTTGTGCAAAAAACATTTGTGTATTATCCCAATTGACAGAAGTGCAAATAAGGGGTAGACTTAAAGCGTAGACAGAATAAATCAAACTGACAGGGAGGTATTATTATGAAATCAGTTACGATCTCGTTGGATACAATTGAGAAGGTCAGGAACTTCGTAAACACAGTCAGCCGCCAAAGTGGGGATTTCGATCTCGTTTCCGCCCGCTACGTAATCGATGCCAAATCGATCATGGGTATTTTCAGTCTTGACCTGAGCAAGCCTCTTCGTCTGGACATCCACAACGCCTCGGACTATGATGCCATTGTGGCCGAGCTGAAGGACTTTATTGTTTAATGTGATTCACGTACATAACGCCTGCCGAAAAATCGGCAGGCGTTTTTGTTACACAAAACCCTTATGTAGCTACCCTGCTGTTATTACAGCATGAATTAAGAGGCAAATCATCGCGGACGAACTATTCCCGCTTGGAGCGTTGCGTGAATAGGCGTTTGGCTCATATGCTTCTAAGATTCATTATACCATGATAATAAGTTTAGTAAATCACAAGCGTTTCTGCGCCGATGATTTACTTCTTATTATACCATGATAATAAGTTTAGCAAATCATCGGCGCAGAACCTCGCGAACGCCTAAGGCCGCATATCTCGTGGCTCTGCTTGTGTTCTTCTAAATTCATTATACCGCAGGAAAATAAACGACTTAACAAACACAACGCCCATCCGCAACACCCATCCGACTGTGTTGCTCACCATCACAACTGTTTCTATTAAGTCCGGCCGCCCATGAATGCTGAATTGAATCCCCAGCTTCAGAAAAAGGTTCAGCACCCACAACAGGACGACTGCCGCCGCCTCTATACCCAACAGCGCGGGGATTTGCACCCGCTGCTTTACAACAAAACTCACATACAATATGGCCAGCAGCACATACAATGCCGCAACCACAAATATGCCGGCAACCGACACTGCACTCACCAACACCCCGATTTCTACCGGCACAGGCAAAACCCCGGCAATCACAAGGTTTATAACTGTGCTTGCAAAAAGCCCCCACAGCGAGGATACGCCAAACATAACCGCCGTTATGATTGTGGTGTGCAGCCATATTTTCCCGTTGCTCATTTTCATCATATCCACTCCTTTATTCATTGTCGGCGCGGCCCGTTCATCCCGCTAAAATTGCAGACGCTCCCTCCCACGTACCGCCGTGTCCATAAGTTCCTCAAGCGCGGGCATCCTCTTTTCCACCGCCTCAATAATGCTGGCCTTGGGCTTGGTTTCCGGGTGCTCCGGCAAAAACAAGGTGCAGCAATCATCATACGGCCTGATGGAAATATCGTAAGTGCCGATACGCTCCGCCACGTTGATAATCTCGATTTTATCCATGCACGCCAAGGGGCGTATCACAGGCAGTGCGGCAGCAGAATTGACTGCGGCAAGCGCGTGTAGGGTTTGGCTGGCCACTTGGCCTATGCTGTCGCCCGTCACAAGCGCCAGCGCCCCCGACTCCTTGGCGATGCGGCTTGCGATATGAAGCATGGCACGTTTCAGCAAAATGGTCGTTTTCTCCGGCGGCGCATTTTCCGCTATATGAAGCTGCACCGCCGTAAACGGCACAACAAACAACTCCACCTTGCCCGTGTACATGGACAGCCTCTCGGCCAAATCCATCACCTTCTCCTTGGCACGTTCGGAGGTATATGGAGGGCTGTGGAAGTACACCGCCTGGATCTCAAGCCCGCGCTTAGCGGCAAAATAGCCCGCCACGGGGCTATCAAGGCCGCCCGACAGCAACAACACCGCTTTGCCTGCCGACCCAAAGGGCAGGCCGCCCGGCCCACGGATAACCTTAGAATACACATACGCGGCAGACCGCAGCTCCATCCGCACCACCACATCAGGCTTTTGCACATTCACCGTCAGATTCGGCATGTTCTCCAGCAAATGCGCGCCAATGGCGGCCGAGATTTCCTGCGACACCATGGGGTATTTCTTAACGGCGCGCTTGGTTTCCACCTTAAAAGTCATAGGGGTATCGCCGTATTGCGCCTTCATGTGCGCCAGCGCCATCTCTTTTAGAGAATCCGGGCTTTGATCCTCCGTCTTTAAGCCGGGGCAAATGGCCACCACCCCGAACACGTTTTGGATCAGCGGGACAACGGCATCATAATCGATAGGCTCGCCGTACACCGGTTCCACGAGGAAACGCCCTTGCTCCTTCTTAACAAAATATGTGCCCGCCTTGGCCGTAGTTTTGCGTATGGCCGATATAAGCATGTTTTCGTACAAGGGCCTGTTTTTGCCGCGCAGGGCAATTTCACCGTATTTAATCAGCAGCAGCTCCGTCATCTTCTGATACCTCCATATTGCCGCAAAAAGCGGACTTGTTTGGCTAAGGCGCACACAAACGCCTCTGCCTCCTCTATCGTATTTTGCGCACCAAGGCTTATGCGTATGGCCTCGCCCGCCCGCTTGACGCTGTGCCCATGGTTCACCAACACCTGCGAATGCTTTTGCTTGGACGAACAGGCCGACCCCGTTGATACAAAAAAACCATCACTTTCCAACGCGTGCAAAAGCACCTCCGCCCGTACACCGTCCACACTCAAATTTATGATAAACGGGCTTCCCTCGGGGCGGCTGTTCATACGGATGCCCTCGATTGGCGCGATGCCGCCCAAAAGGCTCTCTCGTATGGCTTCGGCGTTTGCCCTTGCCTCATTCATATGGCAGTAGGCCGCCTCCGCCGCCGCACCCATGGCGGCTATACCGCAGACGTTTTCCGTGCCGGGCCGTATGCCCTTTTGCTGGCCGCCGCCATACAAAAGCGGCTTCAAACGGGCGGGGTGCCGTGCATATAAAAACCCGGTGCCCTTCGGCCCGCAAATCTTATGAGCGCTTGCCGTCAGCAAGTCCACGCCCCGGCGGTTCAGGTGCAAGGGCTGTTTGCCAAAGGCCTGCACCGCGTCTGTATGGAACAAAACGCCGTCATTCCGCTCCTTCGCGGCGGCAGAAAGCGCCTCTATATCCTGCACGATTCCTGTTTCGTTATTGGTGTGCATGATGCTGACCAAGGTGGTACGCGCATCCACCTCCGCCGCCAGCGCGTCCGGGCTCACACGGCCCGTTTCGTCCACAGGCAAAACGATTACCTCAAACCCTTCCACCGCCAATTGCGCAAACGCCTCGGCCACGGACGGATGCTCCACCGCGCTCGTAATCACGCGCTTACCTCGCCCCGCAGCGGCGCGGGCGCTGCCCAAAACGGCCAGATTATTGGCCTCGGTACCGCCCGACGTCCACAACAAATCGCCCGCCGTAATGCCCAGCAGGCTTCTGATGGTTTTATCGG
>JGI994J12354_10003807_pt1 | contig 13860 bp, 11 predicted proteins | sample IntmicLarv3ML3BL_FD_12354 | JGI IMG/M metagenome (IMG submission 12354)
CAAGCCGCATTCGAGGTTGAAGAGCGCGCTCGTGAGCGGGCGGCGAAGATAATCAAAGCGGCGGGAGCGGCAGCCGAAAAAACAAAGGCAAACGCTGAGCGCGACATCGAGAAGGTCCGCACACATCTAAAAGAAGAGCTGGCGGCGGTGAAAAAAACGCTTACAATGCTGACCGAAAGCTCCTCAGCGTCGAGACAGGCGCTCTTAGAGCAGTTCAAGGCGTTTGATAAAAGCCTTGTAAATATTGCCGACATTTTGAGCTTTGCAGAGGCTTCGGCGGACAGCGATACTTCGGAAGCAGGCAACGAGGAATTTTTGGAAAAAATGAGCTCTTTGTTCAGCGAATCTCCGTTTTTAGAGTCCGACAGCCTGTATGATACCCGCGATCCGCACAGACCTATAGGCGACTGATACCATACTCATTGTTTGGGCTTTGGAGGTGTGAAATGAATATTATATTAAACCGCAGATACAAGGAAGCCCATGTGGGCGTTATATCCGGGCCGAATCATCTAAAGGACGTCTTTAGTCAGCTGCCTGACGAAATAGCAAGGCATAGCAGGCAGGTCGGCGTAATCACGATGGCATTGGCCAATGCACTGCCAACCCTATACAAGCAGCACACACTGGAAGGCGAGACAGAGCTTCATCGTGCCATAATGGATGGCGGCAACTATCACGAGCTGGGCAGATGGGCATATCCTTACAGTGATGAAAAAAGCCACCGGCTGACGCTGAGCCTGCTTCAGGATTTTAAAGATGAGATATGGGGCAATACGGCCCACAAGCGGGTTGTTTATGAAATGGCAGAATATCAATATGAGCGCGCGGACGGCAAGGGCTGTAAAGGCCTCAAAGAGGACGAAATTCCAACAATAGCCGCGCTATGCACGCTTTCCAAATTTATTGATAAGCAGCTCGGACACGGCAAAAGGAAATCCTGCAAGCGCCTTGAAAACAAGATAATGAAAAACGAACACAAGCTATTTACAGCTCAAGCCGTTTTTTGTTTCGAAAAAATGAAGACACATATTTTTGATTTGTACCAAAATAAAGAGGGCTGTGCTTTGTGATAAACAGAGGCACAGCCCTCTAAGCTTTTTACACACGCTGTATGAGCAGGGCGTTCATTAAGGATAAATGCCCGATTTCCCTCGTTGGTAGCGGTTTTGGCTTTTTTATTTACGCTACGTTCACACGGAGTTCATCCTCTCCGTTTATACTAACGCTTGTGATTATTTTAAAAGGAGAACAATAAATGTCAAAACTCATATTGACCAACATACAAAAATCGTACAAGCTGGGCAATGAACTATTCCCCGCTGTAAAGGGCGTTTCCCTGCGGTTCCGGCAAAACGAATTTGTGTCCATTTTAGGGCCGTCCGGCTGCGGAAAAACAACCCTGCTTAATGTCATCGGCGGACTTGATAAGTACGACAGCGGCGATTTGATAATTAATGGCATGTCTACAAAAAGGTTCAAAAATGCCGATTGGGATGCATACCGCAACCGCTCGATAGGCTTTGTATTTCAAAACTATAATTTGATATCGCACCAATCGGTGCTGCATAATGTTGAAATTTCCATGACTCTTTCGGGTGTTTCGGCATCTGAGCGCCGCCGCCGCGCTATCGAGGCGCTGAAATCTGTTGGGCTGGCCGACCAGATGAAAAAGAAACCAGCGCAAATGTCGGGCGGGCAGATGCAGCGCGTAGCTATCGCGCGCGCCATAGTAAATAATCCGGATATAATTCTGGCCGACGAGCCCACGGGCGCGCTGGACAGCCACACGAGCGTGCAGGTTATGGAAATTCTCAAGGAGATTGCCAAAACCCGCCTTGTAATCATGGTAACGCATAATAGCGAGCTGGCCGAGCAGTATTCCAGCCGTGTTATCAAGATGCTCGACGGCGAGGTTCAATCGGACAGCAACCCCGTTTTAGACGGGACTATAGACGGAATGGCAGACGAAGCGGCAAACAGCATCGCCCCCAAAAAGCTGAAGAAAACCTCCATGTCCATGAAAACGGCAAGCTCCCTATCTTTTAAAAACCTGCTGACGAAAAAGGGCCGCACTATTATAACCTCCTTCGCAGGAAGCATAGGTATTATCGGCGTTGCCCTCGTGCTCGCCCTTTCAAACGGCCTGTCTGCATATATGACTCAAATGCAAACCGAGACCTTGGCCGGCTTTCCTGTCACCATAACCAAAGAGGTACAGGAAATACAAATGGGTGTTAACATGGGCGATGAGTTTATGCTGGGCGACATAGGCAAATATCCCGAGGGTGACATTGTATACAATTACGACCGCTCGGTCAACACGAAAAAACATATGAATAAATTCACCGATGATTATTTTGATTATATTAAAAAGCTGCCTGACGCATTACCCGGCGCGGCAAACACAATTTCCTACACACGTGCGGTTGAGATGAACATTCTCGCCAAAAGCTCCGACACGGTTGTTTTATATTCAGCCAAATCACCCGCCGGAGAAGCCGAAATGCAGATGGCCGCAATCACAGGCAGAACTGGCGACCACTGGCAGGAAATGCCCGACAACGACGATTTTATCCTGTCTATTTACGATTTAATAGGCGAGGGCAGCCGTATGCCCCAAAACAAAAATGAAATTTTACTGGTTGTCAACGAGTACAACCGCATTGACACAGCCTTTTTCAAACGGCTGGGCATAGCTTCTGACCAGGACAGCAAGCTGACCGATTTTATCGGCAGCCAAATGCTCACCATCGTGCCTAACAATGACTACTACACCGAAAAGGGCGGTCTCTTCTCAGCTGCGCCCGCCGCCGATTATCCGGCGCTTTTCGAGTCCGAAAACAATATCAAGCTCACTGTTACCGGTGTACTGAGAATAAAAGAGGAGGTCACCTCCGGCTATTTCTCCGAAGGCTTTGTGTATACGCCCGCGCTTACCGAATACATCGTTAAAAATGCGCAAGATTCCGGCGTTGCGATCGCGCAAGCCGGCCATGACAAGGACGTGACAACAGGTGCGCCCTTTGCAAACGACGAGGAGCGGGAGGAAAAGCTGCTGGCGTTGGGCACCGATTCAACACCGACGGGCATAAACATATATCCAAAAGATTTTGAAAGCAAAGAAAAAATAAAGGAATACCTTGGTGCCTACAACGCGGAAAAATCCGATGAAAACCAAATCGTATTTTCCGATATGGCCGAAGCAATAACCTCCATGACAGGTACCCTGCTTGACACCATATCCTACGTTTTGATAGGCTTTGCGGCCATATCGCTGCTTGTTTCAACCATAATGATAGCTATTATAACCTATGTTTCGGTTATCGAGCGCACAAAGGAAATCGGCATACTTCGTGCTGTTGGCGCGCGGAAAAAGGACATTTCCCGCGTGTTCAATGCCGAAACGCTTATTGTCGGGTTTGTTGCCGGCACGATAGGCGTGGGGCTTTCGTATCTGCTGTCTCTGCTGATAAACGCTATAGTACAAGGCCTTGTTGGGCTGGATAACATCGCTTCGCTCAGCTTGCTGCATGCAGGAGTCCTCATTCTCGGCAGCATGGCGCTGACGCTTATCGCCGGGTTTATCCCCTCGAGAATGGCCGCCAAAAAGGATCCAGTCGAAGCTCTGCGAATCGAATAAATATTTTTCGGCTTATCCCTTCCCACTTAGATTAAAAGCACCCATCGGACATATCGATGGGTGCTTGGTATTTTTCAGCAGACTTCACGATGTTGAATCAAAAAAGCCTTGACTTTTTATGTAAACTAGTTTAGAATACATAATAGCGTATTGTTATTTGGCGCATTTTGGTTATTATCGGCCGTATGGTCCGGCCATAATATATTGAGTTTTTTCGCGCGTAATAAGCGCAACCTGTTTCCTTAGGCGGCAGTGGGCCGTCCGGCCGGGAACTAAAACGCAGCCCGGCCTCATAGATACGGTTTTTATGGGTTTTTCCTTTGATTTATATCTTTTCAGGTGCGTTTTGTCGCGCCTGTAGACATATTTCTGTATATTTATCTCCATAAGATGAACCGTATTTAAATGCGTTTTCATTAATATGGAGGTTTTTTTAATGGATTGGTTATTTTACATTATTGTGGGCATTGCTGCCCTGGCCATTGGCATTCTTCTGGGTGTCGGGCTGGGCATTGCCCACCGCAAAAAGGTGGCTGAAGCCGCTATTGGTTCGGCCGAGGCCGAAAGCAAACGGATACTTAACGAAGCTATAAAAACGGCTGAGGCACGTAAAAAAGAGGCTCTTTTAGAGGCCAAGGACGAGATTTTTCAGCTGCGCAATGAGGGCGAGCGCGACCTGCGCGAACGCCGCAAAGAGGTTCAGCGTATGGAAAGCCGTATTTCTCAGCGCGATGAATTGCTGGACAAAAAGTATGACGATTTAGAGAAAAAGAGCGCCGCGCTGGCCAAAAAGTTGACCGACGCCGAAGCCAAAATGCAGGAGGCTGAGCAGGTTAAACGCAGCCAGTTTGAAATGCTGGAGCGCATTTCAGGGCTTTCCGCCAATCAGGCGCGCGAAATTCTGCTCAAAAACCTTGACGATGAGCTTACCCATGAAAAGGCCGTTAAGGTGCTCGATTTCGAGCAACGGTTTAAAGACGATTGCGACAAAACAGCGCGTGAGCTTGTTGGCTACGCTATTCAGCGCTGCGCTGCGGATCATTCCAGCGAGGCTACTGTTTCTGTGGTTCCGCTGCCCAACGACGAGCTTAAGGGCCGCATAATCGGCCGCGAAGGCCGCAATATCCGCACGCTGGAAACACTCACGGGTGTCGACCTTATCATAGACGATACGCCTGAGGCCATAACCCTTTCCTGCTTTGATCCTATCCGCCGCGAAGTCGCCCATCTGGCTCTGGAAAAGCTCATTTCAGATGGACGCATCCACCCGGCGCGCATCGAAGAAATGGTTGAAAAGGCCCGTAAAGACGTTGACCACACCATCAAAACAGAGGGCGAACGCGCCGTGCTCGATTGCGGTATCCACGGCCTCAACCCCGAAATAGTAAAGCTTCTCGGAAAGCTGCACTACCGCACCAGTTACGGCCAGAATGTGCTCGACCATTCAATGGAGGTTAGCTTCCTTTGCGGCATTATGGCAGCCGAGCTGGGCATAGATGTAACTCTGGCAAAACGCGCCGGCTTGCTGCATGATATAGGCAAGGCGCTAGACCATGAGCAGGAAGGCTCGCATATCCAGCTGGGTGTCGAGGTTGCCAAAAAGTGCAAGGAATCCGAAGCGATTATCCACGCGATTCACGCGCACCACGGCGACGTAGAAGCCAAAACCGTGCTGGCCTGCATAGTGCAGGCATGCGACGCTATCTCGGCCGCACGGCCGGGCGCGCGCCGCGAAAATCTTGAAAATTACATAAAGCGCCTTGAAAAGCTGGAGGAAATCGCCACCTCGTTTAACGGTGTTGAGCGTTCCTTTGCTATTCAGGCCGGCCGCGAAATTCGCGTCATTGTGAAGCCCGAGGTTATTTCGGACGACCAGATGGTGCTTGTGGCGCGGGATATTGCCAGCCGCATAGAGAGCGACCTCGATTATCCCGGCCAGATAAAGGTTCACATCATCAGGGAAAGCCGGGCAACAGACTTCGCAAAATAATAGAACGGCCCGGGGATAACCCGGGCCGTTTTTGTAGTATGATTAACTATACAAGGAGCGATATTTTATGGCAAAGGCAACAACAAAATCTCAGCTTATATCTGACGGAACCGCGCAATTTGAAAAGCTGCTTGCGCTAATAGACTCAATGAGCGCAGCGGCGCAAACGGCCGAATTTAATTTCGGCGCGGAATTGCCCGGGAAAGAAGCTCACTGGGGCAGGGACAAAAACCTGCGCGATGTTTTGGTGCATTTGTACGAATGGCACAGCCTGCTCCTTTCATGGGTGGAGGCCAACCAAAAGGGAGAACAAAGGCCTTTTTTGCCCGACCCGTACAATTGGAAAACTTACGGCGATATGAACGTTGAGCTTTGGAAAAAGCATCAAAACACGCCCTGCGAAGAAGCCAAGAGGCTGCTTAAAGACAGCCACGAAAAGGCACTTGCGCTGGCCGGCCGCTTTTCCGATGAGCAGCTTTTCACAAGAGGCAGCTTCGATTGGGTGGGCGGCTCCACGCTGGGGCAGTATTTTATTTCAGCAACGTCCGGCCACTACACATGGGCTATAAAAAAGATAAAGGCTCACATAAAAACATATAACTCCTGATTAAAGTTTACAAACAAATCGACCTTATTCGCTTGAAGTTGTAGCGTTTTTGTGATATAATAACTTCATGAAAACTTTACGAACAATAAAAGAGGTGTTTATTTCCTCGCTGCCGCTGGCCGCTATAATTATTATTATTTGCGGATTTGTGGCGCCGCTTGAAAATGCGGGGGATTATGCTAAGCTTGTTATCGGCTATTTAGGCGTCATTTTGGGGCAGGCCTTGTTTCTTGTCGGCCTTGATGTGAGCATATTGCCTATAGGCAAGCTTGTGGGAAGCTCGCTTATCAAGCTGAAAAAGGCTGTTTTTATACTTTTTTTCGGCTTTCTGTTCGGTCTGCTGGCAACAGTAGCCGAGCCTGCGCTCGCTGTTTTGGCACGGCAGACAAATATGATAATGCCTTTTGTAAATGGCACGGCCTTTCTCTGGATTATGAGCTCGGGGATAGGCGTTTTCGTTGGGTTCGCGCTCTTTAGAATTCTTAAAGACATTGACATCAAGCGCGTTTTTTTCGTGCTTTATGTTTTGATATTTATAACGGTTTGCTTTGTGCCTGAGCAGTTTATCGCGCTGGCGTTTGACGGCAGCGGCGCGACAACGGGGGATATATCGGTGCCATTTATTTTGGCCTTGGGGCTTGGTGTTTCAACCACTATGTCCAGGGCTAAAACCAACGATGATACCTTCGGCATCATCGGGCTTGCCTCTGTCGGGCCGATACTGGCGCTGTTTATTTACGGTATCGTGACCAAAATATCGCATGGCGGCGTGCTGCCCGAGGCGCAGCTATATAATCCGGGCGCGGCCGAAAGCCTGCAAGAGGTAGTTTCCGCAAACATATGGGATGTGGCACTGGCTTTAATTCCCGTTGTATTGGTTTTTTTGCCTTTCCAGCTTTTTTTGATAAAGATGCCTCGCCGCAGCTTTGCCAAAATTCTTTTCGGCACCATAACGGTGTATGTTGGCCTGCTTATCTTCCTTTCGGCTATAGATTTCGGGTTTGCCTTTGCGGGGAAATATATCGGGGAAATATTCCTCGCCGCCACGCGGCCCGTTTGGTTTAAATGGATACTCCTACCTGTAGGATTTGTGCTCGGTATGTCGATAACTCTTTCGGAGCCGGCCGTTACTGTTTTGGGCGAACAGCTGGAAGAGCTGACCCACGGACATATAAAAAAGTTTACGATAAGGGCAACGCTGGCCATAGGTATAGGGTTTGCCGCGCTGCTCGCCATGCTGAAAATACTCACAGAAATAAACATTCTCTGGTTTTTGATTCCGCTTTATGCCGTGGCGTTGATTATGATGAAATTTACGCCGCGCATGTTCGTTAGTCTGGCCTTTGATTCGGGCGGGGTAGCAGGCGGCGCGCTGACCTCGGCATTTCTAACGCCGCTTACTTTGGGCGCTGCGCAGGCTGTTGCTTTGGCTTCGGGACCAGGGGCGCAATCGGTGCTGACAAACGGCTTTGGTATCATCGCTTTTATATCGGTTACGCCGCTTATCGCGGTGCAAACACTGGGCATATTTTACGACAGACGCCTTAAAAAGATGCAAAGCCGCATGGCCGAGGAAGAACGCGCCGAGCTTGAGGATCTGGTGTCTGCCGCGCATATATCGGATACAAATGAATCCCATGAAGACGCGCCCGGTGGGGAAAACCTTTCCGGCGGTGCGGAATAGAAAGGGTTGGTAACGCTTTATGAACGATTGCTTAAACGACATCAGTTTTTTATTTGTTATCGCCGGCCGCAAGCAAAAGGAGGCGCTTTTGGAAGCGCTGACCGAAACGGGGGGGCGAATGACAAACGTAATGTATGGGAAAGGCTCGGTTAAAGCTAGCTATGTTATGGATGCGTTCGGGTTTGTGCCCGAGGAAAATAAGGTGGTTATAACCTGTTTGATTCCCGAAAAAAAGACCGATTGCATTATCGAGATGCTGGACGAACGGTTTGATTTTGACAAGCCGAATACAGGTATAGCTTTTACAATACCTGTTGACCGATTATCGTTTTAAAAACAGGAGGAGAAAGTAAAATGGAAAGTGGCAGTGAAACAAAGGCGCTGTTTATCGTTATCAACGCAGGTTTTTCGGCCGAGGTTATGGAAATTGCCCGTGCGGCGGGCGCAAAGGGCGCCACAATACTTAATGCCCGCGGCGAGGGCTCTATGCACAAATCGTTTATGGGCATAACGGTCGATTCTGAAAAGGAAATCCTTCTCATGCTCATAGACAGCGAAACCTCTGAAAACATCATGGCCGCCGTTAAAGAAAAGCTGGGGATATTTGAGCCGGCGCATGGAATATGTTTTTCCATGCCCGTTGAGAAAAGCACGATTATCAACAATTTTTCTGACCCGGCTGAAGCAGAACAATAATTTCCACGCGGGGTTTATATTTTTTGAAAAAGCAAGGCGTTCGGATTGTCCGAGCGTCTTGCTTTTTTTATTTCCCAATATTGTAAAACTTTTAATCTATATAAAACAGCAAGCATTTTCCTTCGGCAGCCGCCTTTGAATAAAAGGCTTTCAGGCTTTCAAATGCTGTCCAAATATATTCAAAAAATTCGTCTTCATCCTCGTCTTCCATAACAGGATGAATTTCATTTTCAACCATCTCTTTAATGCTTACTCGGCCGCGAAAAATGGCCTCGCCGATATCTTTAATTTCTTGATTTACCATCTTCACTTCGTCGGCCGTTATCAGCATTGCCGGGCCAAAGCCCATGTCCTCATCATTGACATAATTGCCGCTAAGCATCGATTTTATCAAGACATTGTCCTGGTCGCCCTCTTCAATTTTACAGGTCAAAACATAATAAATTGCGTGCCAAGCTTTATCAATATCAAGCGAGGCCTCTTCGTCCACGTTATCGTCTTCATCATATATCAGGCTTTCCAATGACACCTCGCCGTTTTGAAGCTTCTTTATAGTTTCTTCGTCGGTCATGTAGTAATTACCAACCATACTCATAGTTTGTTCCTCCTTTTGTACGATCGTTTCATTAAGTGCTTGCTCTGCAAGCGATATAGGCGCAATCCCGCTATATCGCTTGTATTTATCTATAAATATCAAGACCAAACTCTTTCGCCAAATTTTCAAACCTGCTCTTTTCCCATTCTGCTATAGGTATAGTAAAATTATAAAGACAATGTTGCAATACATCAGCATCAATCAGCACCTCGTCAAAGGGGGAATGCACGCTTCCTTTGGCGCTGTGATTGCGTATTGCAGAGCAAATTAAATTCATTTCATCATCTGTTGCTACTTTCAGTTCACCCAACACTTCCCGCGCCAACACTGCACCTTTTTCGGCGTGGTTTTCGGCATTTAATGTCTGAAAAGCATAAAAATCGTGTAACAGCCCGGCCATAGTAGCCAATTCAACATTTTCGCCGCGCCTCAGCGCAATCAAAGCGCAAAACTGCGAAACGCTGTTCATGTGGCTCATGTAATTAAAACGAACTGCCCTATCCTCTGCCGCGCTGCTAAACAACAAATTCTCAATGAATTTTCGTAATGTTTCAATTCGATTTTCCATTAAAGCGGCCCTCCAGCAATACAATTTGTCTGCATTGCCATGCACATCTGTTTTTGTGGATTTCTTCACGCAGGCGCATCGTTCGCGCCATTTTGTCGCCGCGCGGCCTCTCTCAAAGCCCCAGCAATTCGGCCGCGTTTCCGCCCTTTATGGCGGCCACCCACGCCTCATCAAAACCTGCACTCTCTATCAGGCGAAACTCGTCAGCAGGCGCAGACCAGGGGCTGTCGCTGCCAAAAAGAATGCGTTCTGCCCCGTGCCTTTCCACAATTTGCTTAAACAGCGGACGAGGTATGCGCGAAAAACAAAAGGAGGTATCAAAATAAACATCTTTGCCGGCCAATATGTTAAGCACATCGACCCACATTATGTATCCACCCATGTGCGCCAGCACAACAGGCGCACGAAATCCGTCCAGCACAGCGGCAAACCGCTGCGGCGAAGCGTGCACAGGCTCGGCAAACCCATTGTCCATGCCGGCATGAAACACCGATATCATATCAAGCTTGCCAAGCGTTTCGTATATGGGAGCCAGACGGTCGTCATCTACAAAAAACTCCTGGTATTCGGGGTGGAATTTAACGCCCTTTATTCCGTTTTCATGCAACCGATGAAGCTCCTCAACGGCGTCCCCTGCGTCAGGGTGAACCGAGCCGAAGGGCACCAGCCGGCCATTATAATTAAACATACTTATAGCAAAATCATTTACACTTTGCATTTGCTTGGGGTTTGTGGCGATATTGAGTACTACCGATTTGTCCACGCCGCCCTTGTCCATAGAGGCCAATAGCCCCTCTATGGTGCCATCGGCATAGTATAAGGCGTTGCCGCTGGCGTGTGACAGCGACTCAATTGCCCGCCCGACTATCCTTTCAGGAAATGCATGGGTATGAAAATCTATAATCATTTTTGTTCGCCTTTCAGCGGAAACTCCGTTTCCGCTGCTTTCTTTTCATTTATCTGCGTTTTTCTCAATCATACAACTTTCCGGCTGAGCGGCGAATATCGTGCCGCCAACAAAAAAACCATTTATCCCTCTTTGAGCTTATTAGTAGCCTTTATCCTTGCATCCTTGTTCAGCAGCGCTTTGCGAAGCCTTATCGACTTGGGCGTAACCTCAACAAGCTCGTCGTCCTTGATAAATTCAAGCGACTGCTCCAAACTAAACCGCGAGGGCGGCGTAAGCCGCAGCGCATCATCCGAGCCCGAAGCGCGCACATTCGTAACATGTTTTTTCTTGCAAACATTGCAAATAATATCCTCGCCCTTGGCATTTTCGCCGACTATCATACCTTCATACACAGCCGTTCCCGGTCCGACAAACAGACGTCCGCGCTCCTGCGTGTTAAATAGGCCGTATGCCGTGGTTTCGCCGCTTTCAAAGCTGACTATAGACCCGTTTTGCCGTTCGGGAATATCCCCGCGGTATGGCTCGTATTTGTCAAAAACATGGTTCATTATGCCGTTGCCGTTGGTATCTGTCAAAAATTGTGAGCGGTATCCCATAAGCCCGCGTGCCGGTATGCGAAATTCCATATGGGTGCTACCGCCGTCGCGCGTGCCCATGTTCACTATCTCGGCCTTGCGGCTGCCCAGCTTCTCCATAACAGCGCCCACATATTCCTCGGGCACCTCTATCATCAAAAGCTCAATAGGCTCCAGCCTCTGACCATCCTCATAATGATAAATAACCGAGGGCTTGGACACCTGAAATTCATACCCGCTGCGCCGCATATTTTCGATAAGTATGCTCAAATGCAGCTCGCCGCGCCCCGAAACCTTCAGCGTATCGGGCGATTCGGTATCCTCAACCTCTAGGCTAACATTGGTTTCAACCTCTTTATAAAGCCGCTCGCGCAGGTTTCGCGAGGTTACAAATTTGCCCTCGCGGCCGGCAAACGGTGAATTGTTAACGATAAAATTCATGGAAAGTGTGGGCCGGTCTATCTTGACAAAAGGCAGCGGCTCGACACAATCGGGCGCGCAGGCCGTTTCGCCAATATTAAGGTCGGGTATACCCGCCACACATATAAGGTCACCCAGCGCGGCGCTCTGCACCTCAACGCGGCTAAGCCCCTCAAACTGATATAGGCGCGAGATTTTGGCGTTCACGCGACGGTCGTTTTCCCCGGCCAGCACGCACGGCTGCCCCACGGTAACGCTGCCACGCTCCACGCGGCCAACCCCGATGCGGCCGACATACTCATCGTAGTCTATATTGGAAAAAAGTATCTGCATAGGGCCATCCAAATCGCCCTCAGGCGCAGGAATGTGCTCGACTATAGCCTCAAAAAGCGGGCGCATATCTGTTCCCGCTTCTCCCGCCTCAAACGAAGCCGCGCCGTCGCGCCCCGAAGCGTACACAACGGGGAACTCAAGCTGCTCGTCATCGGCGCCCAGCTCGATAAACAAATCCAGCACCTCGTCCACAACCTCGGAGGGACGGGCCATTGGCCGGTCTATCTTGTTGACGACCACGATGGGCTTTTTGCCCAGCGAAAGCGCCTTTTTCAGCACAAAACGGGTTTGCGGCATACAACCCTCAAACGCGTCAACAAGCAGCAGCACGCCATCCACCATCATAAGAATACGCTCAACCTCGCCGCCAAAATCGGCATGGCCGGGAGTGTCCACAATGTTGATTTTTGTGTCGTTGTAATAAACGGCTGTATTTTTGGAAAGTATGGTGATACCGCGCTCGCGCTCGATATCATTGGAATCCATAACTCGTTCGGCTACCTTTTCGTTCTGCCGAAATGTGCCGCTTTGCTTTAAAAGCTGGTCCACCAGCGTGGTCTTCCCATGGTCAACGTGGGCTATAATTGCCACATTTCTCAATTGTTCTCGAATACTCAAACGTCTTCACCTCTATAAAATATAACAATATATTTTAACACGTTTTGAATAAAATTACAATAAGTTATTTGAAAAATCAAACTGTCTGCTTTGCAGGCCACAGAAAAACGCCCCGGCTTGTAGCCGGAGCGTTTGTTATGCACATTTTTAGGACAGCCGTCAATCCTCGTGTTCATGCGAATTTTGCGCGGCACTTCTATTTGGGTTTATATTCCTTGCAGGTTTCAGCATAGGCCAGAATGTTTTCCAAAGGAACCTCCGGCTCGATCAAATGCGTCGGGCAACATAGCAGCCCACCTTTTTCACCAGCGATGTCCAGATTTTTTCTGACGAGTTCTTTCACCTCTTCAGGGGTACCAAAAGGCATGGTGGTTTGAGTTCCGATTGTGCCATTAAAGGATAACCGGTCACCATATTTCGCATGAATCATGCTGAAATCCATACATTCCGGCTGAATAGGATTTAGTATATCCACTCCGGTTTCAATGAGGTCATTTATAAACGGCTCGATAAATCCGCAGGAATGATACAAAACCAGAATGTTCGGGTTGATTTCTTTTGCAGAATCGATAACCCTTTTAAGCCGCGGCTTTAACCATGCGCAGTACAAATCATGGCTCATCATAATTGTTTTCTGCATACCTATATCATCACCAATATGAAGAATGTCCACACCGGCTGCAGCAAATCCGGACGCTCTTTTACAGGCGGCGTCTGTCACACGGTCGAGCAGGTATATAGCCATTTCATCTTCGCTGGCCATATCCATCATAAGCGCTTCCATAGACCGCATATACCACGCAGTCTCCCAAATCGTGCATACCATAGGCCCTGTGGCCGCATAGCCTCCAGCCTGAATATCCATCACACTGTCGGACATAGACCAAGTTGGGTCAACGAAAAATTCGGGCCATTCGTAAGCCTCCATTTCGGCAACCGATTCCATGCTCTGAAGCGGATGACGCATACGGGTCATATGCTCAGAGCTGGCGCTCCCCGGCTCATGTGCTACTCCCCAGCAATCGATGCGTGTACCATCTTTTAATCCCTCGGAGTAGTATTTTGTGTATGTTTCAGGCTCATGACCTCGCACAGCAAGCCCCGGCACATAGCGATATGGAAAAGAAAAAACCTCGGCAAAGTCCTCCCGCCCCAAATGTTCAGCGAGTGCGGCATGGCGGCTTGGACAAAGGTCAAAATCCACCGGTGCAGTTTCGTAGC
>JGI994J12354_10003808_pt1 | contig 13858 bp, 12 predicted proteins | sample IntmicLarv3ML3BL_FD_12354 | JGI IMG/M metagenome (IMG submission 12354)
CCGGCGAGGATTTTTCGTCCACCATCAAAATCGGCTCGGCTCGCAAATCCTCAACCTCAATAATGTCCTTGTCCGCAAGCCTGTGCTTTTTGTGCATATAAGCCAGCAGCGGAACCTTTTGTACATTTAATAAATTGTATTCATCTCGCGAAAATCTGTCGCAGTCATAGCTTGCTGTGAAAATCAAATCCATTTGGTTTCCGGAAACGCTTGTGCGAAGCTCAGAAAATTGCTGGCGATAAACCTCCACAGCAACCTGTGTGTTTTGCTCTATAAAGCTCTCAAGCTGCTTCATGAACACAATCGTGCCCCATTCCAAAAAACCAAGATGCAGCGAACCGGACGCGCCCGTCTGCGCAACGCGCGCCGCCTGCACCGCACCCAAAATGTCGCTTGTAACACCTTGAAGGCGCTGCTTTAGCTCTCTTCCCGCCGGAGTCAGGTTGACCTCGCGCTTGTTTCTCGCAAAAAGGCTAAGCTCCAGCTCGCTCTCAAGCAGGCTGATTCGTTTGCTGACCCAAGACTGGGTCATAAACATCTTCTCCCCAGCCTTGGTAAAGCTTCCATGCTCTGCCACGGCGAGAAACAGCTCTAAGTCTGCAAGCTGTATGTTCATTATATTTATCTCATGCATACAAAATACCTCCCTTGTCTCCGTCATGCCCATGTGCATATTATACACAACATAAAATGCGATGTCTATGTTTTTTTGGAATTACTGACAGTCCTTTTCCACTGTTGTGATTATCCGCAAGTCACTGTATATTGTTTTAAGAGGTTATTGATAATCCATTAACAATTCTTTAAATATCTTGCGGAGGTGAATTTCGTTGCTTACCCAAAAAGAAAATGTTCTAGAAACAATCAAGCGCGGCGGCAAACCTGACAGGCTCGCAAACTGCTACAGCCCGTTTATCCCCATTGCCGACGACCCTGTTTTCCAGTTTGTTCGAGGCAACCGCATTCGCGGCACAACTTCCATAGACCGCTGGGGCACAGTTATCGCGTTTCCCGAGGACCAGCCCGCAGCCGTGCCACTTGTCACCGCGGAAAACCAAATCATCAAAGACATCGAGCAGTGGAAGGATTATGTGAAGGTTCCCGACCTTCGTGCAAATTGCAGCACCGGCTGGGAAAAAGCACTAAAAAACAAAGCAGAAATCGATTCGTCCGAATACCTATCCATGACCATCATGGGAACCGGAATTTTCGAGCAGCTTCACATGCTGATGACCTTTGAAGACACCCTGTGCAACTTTTTAATGTATCCCGATGAGATGCACGAGCTGATTGAGGTCATCACCGAGTACAGACTCGAGTACATGAAGCTCATCGTTGAAAACCTAAAGCCTGACTGCATCCTCTCCCACGACGATTTCGGAAGCAAGCACAGTCTTTTCATGAACCCCGACACATGGAGAGAGTTTTTCAAAGAGCCCTATAAGCGGCTTTATGATTATCTCCATGCAAACGACATCCTAATCCTGCACCATTCCGATTCCTACTGCGAACCAATTGTAGAGGACATGGCAGAAATAGGTATCGACATCTGGCAGGGCGCGCTCCCCTCTAACGACCTTGTTGCGCTCTCAAAGCTTCTTGACGGTCGCATGACCATGATGGGCGGAATAGACTCTGCCATCGACCGCCTTGACGCAACCGAAGAAGAAATCCGTACCGAAGTACGGAGAGCCTGCAATGACTACGGACATCTTCCAAATTTCATCCCCAGCTACACCTATGGCGGACCCGGCACAATCTTCCCAGAGGTCGGACCCATAATAGCTGATGAAATAGATAAGTTCAACAAAGAGCATTCCAAGGCTTAATCCCCCAAATTTTTCCCATCATCAATAGCCCAAAATCGAGGTGACCCCCCAATGCTGAAAGACAAAAAGATAGTACTAAAATACACCCCCATATCAATGTCGCTGGAGGCTTTGTGCTTCCTTCTGTTCACCATCGGTCTGGTGCTCGCGGTCAACATGTATCCAGAAGCTCCGGAGCTTGTTCCAAACCGCTACAGCATCTCCGGCGAAATCCTTGAATGGTCTGGCAGCGCCGCGGCTCTTATCCACTGCATTTTGGCTGTTTTTGCGTACATAATCTTAACTGGACTTGGCATCATCATCCGCCGCCTGTCGCCGCACAACAACGAACACAGCGCACTTGGCGCCACCTTGCTTGCGCTTCTTCTGGTAAAAGCGGTTTACCTTGCGTCCGCGATGTTGAAAACCTATTGCGCCATGTCCGCGCTGCCAATGCCGTTCTGGGCTGGCTTTGCCCTCCCGGTTGCACTGGCTCTAATCGCTCTCGGCACGGCTTGGGTCATTTTCGCCAAATACACAGGAAAACCCTGCAAAGCCTAATTTCTCAGAATGTTTTTAGTCCAAGATGCGAGGCTCAAAAAAACTAACATCGGCGCTAAAAATAGATAAAAAAAGTAAAACACGATGCAAAAGGAGGAGAATTTGTGAAATACCCAAAATTCATGACCACACTAAACAGATACGGCGCATATGTATGCGGCGGAATTGTGTTTGGCGCATCAGCCCTCGCTGTTATGGAATCCATTTTGCGCAAGGTTTTCAGCATGCCCACCACATGGACGCTGAACCTCACAATGGGAATCTTTATCTGGGCTGCATTCCTCGGCTCGTCCTGGTCTTTCCAAGAGCTAGGACATGTTACAGTTGACCTAATCCGCGACGCCATCGACAAGCGCGACAAGAGCACAACCCACAGAACACGCAGAATCATGTCCCTTTTCGGCTACATCCTTGCCTTTGTCGTAGTCAGCATGTTCCTTTATGGTGGCGTTTTGCTCTGCCAGCGTGCTATAGAGTTTAACGCAATGGCTCCATACAACTTCAAGTTCCCGTTAATAATTTCATATTCCGCTATTGTTGTCGGCTCAATAATGATGCTTCTCACCGTATTCTTTATCATTCTTGATCTGTTCGCCGGCGGCGACAAGTATCTGTAAGGACTGAAATAAAGAAAGGAAGTGTCATAAAAAATGAGTATAGGAGCTATACTTGCTGTTTTCTTCAGCGTTCTGCTCGTACTAGTTTTTCTTGGTGTCCCGGTATTCGTATCAATGGGTATCACCGCAATCGTTGGAATTTTATTATGGCTCGGACCGGCTCGCTTGGGTCAGTTCGGCGGCATCGCTTACACACAGGGCACAAACTTCAACCAGGTTATCCTTCCGATGTTCATCTTGATGTCAGAATTTCTGTCGCAAGGTCAAATCGCTGAAGATATCTACTACGTTCTAAACCGTGCAATCGGCAGAATCAAGGGTGGTCTTGCCATCGCAACAACCCTTGCCTGCACTATTTTTGCGGCTCTCTGCGGCTCTTCGCCTGCAACCGCCGCTTCAATCGGCAAAATCTCCATTGCTGAGATGACAAAGCGCGGATATGCTCCAAGCTTCGCCGTCGGAACCGTTGCCGCTGGCGGCACGCTCGGAATCATGATCCCGCCTTCTATAACATTCTGCCTTTACGGCGTTCTAACAGAAACCAGCATCGTTCAGCTTTTCATGGCTGGCGTTATGCCGGGACTCATGCTCGCTGGTCTAATCATCGTCAGCATCGTTCTGCGCATTCGCCTAAACCCCAGCCTTATCAACTATGTTGAAACAAGATCCGCAGCCGAGCTCGGTCTTGACGAGGCTCGCGAAATCGTTGGCGCCGCCAAGGATGCAGCCGTAGAGATGGTTGAAGACAAGGGCGCAAGCCTCATCACAATTCTTCCCGCTCTCTGCCTCATCTTCGTTGTTCTTGGCACAATGTATTTTGGCTGGGCAACTCCGATGGAAGCTGCCGGCTACGGTGTTATCGGCTCCTTCCTTATCCTCATCATCCAGAGACGCCTTACAAGGAAAATTTTCAGCGAAGCTCTTCTAAACTCTGCAAAAACCGGCACAATGATGGTTTTCCTTATCATCTGCGGCTTCTGCATGACTTTCGTTATTTCCTACCTCGGCGTTCCCCAGTCCATCGCCGTTGCAATCACCCAGAGCGGACTTAGCAAATATTCCGTCCTGCTACTTATCTATGTGGTATGGTTCATCCTCGGCTGTCTCATGGACCCCACAAGCCTTGTTATCCTTACCATTCCGTTCCTTTTCGAAACGCTTGTTGGCTTCGGCTTTGACCCACTGTGGATTGGCGTTATCGTTGTTCTCGCCGCTCAAATCGCGATGATTACACCTCCCGTTGGCATGAACCTTTTCGTTCTGCGCGCCAACTGCGATGTGCCCATGAAGGACATCATGATGGGCTGCATTCCCTATGTCGTTCTTTTGTTCGTTGGTCTTGCAATCATCACCATCTTCCCCCAGCTCGCTCTTTGGTTGCCAAACCAGATGTTCTAAAAGTTACATAAACCAAATATATCAAAAAAATTAAAAGGAGACGCACTCAAAATGAAAAAAGCAATTAGTATCGTTCTCGCTCTTGCCATGGTCTTCGCCCTCGCAGCTTGCGCCGGCGGCGGCACCACAACAACAGATCCCACTCCAGCTCCCCCCACAACAGACCCCACTCCGGGAGTCAGCGCTCCCGTCGTAGACCTTCCCGATGGCGACCTCGCATGGAACCCCGACAACATCCGCGAGCAGACCTTTATCCTTGCTCACGGCATGGCTGAAACCAGCCAGGTTGGTATGCAGTATCACCAGTTTGCTCTCGCTGTTGAAGCTCTTTCCGAAGGAAAGATGATTGTTCAGGAGCGCATCGCCGGAACCCTCGTTGCCGACACCGAAACCCTCGACGCTATCATGGACGACACAATCGACTTTGCACATAGCATGGGCTCTTTCGTTTCCGGCACAATCTCTGACATCTCTCCCCTGACCATCGCCGGTTACTACGGCGGTGACAACTGGCTCGGCTTTGCCGAAGACACACACGGCATCATCTCCGACATCTATGCTGAATATGGCATCAAGTACATGGGCGCGCTCTACCAGGGCAACTCCGTTATCGTCTGCACCGAAAGACAGGTTCAGGTCCCGGCTGACGTCTCCGGTCTTGCTTTCCGCGCTTCCGGCACATGGGTTGCCAGAACTGTTCAGGCTTGGGGCGGCGCTGCCACCACAATCGGTCTTGCTGACCTTTCCGATGCTTTCAGCAAGAAAACCGTTCAGGGCACAGCAACAGGACTTAACATCGTTGTTCCTTTCAAGATTTATGAAGTTGCTGAATACATCACCTTCACAACAATCTCCGAAGGCTTTGCAGCTCTTATCATGAGCGGCACCAGATGGGAAAAGCTAAACGAGGATGAGCAGGCTCTTCTCACAGAAGCTGCTAAGATTTTCGTTCAGAACGCACATGACCTCGCTCTCGAGCTTAGCGTAGACTATGTCGCAACCATCGAAAACGCCGGTCTAAACGAGATTTACTATCTCTCCGACGAAGAGCAGATAGAATTTGTTGACCTCGCACAGGCTCTCTATGTCGACATGGCATCTGAAGTTGGCGATAAGGGCAACGAACTCATCCGCATCCTTCAGGAAATTAACGGCTAACTCTCCCATTCATATACTCCTAGAGGCGCCTCACAGTCATTTGGCTGTGAGGCGCCTTGTCGGTTTTTCGCTTGTTCGGAATGTAAACCCTCAGCAAGGTACTTTTTTGATACTCCAGCCTTATTAATTTCAAAAGCTGTCTTTGTTGTCCATCATTTTATGCAGACTGCCCTCACCCCGGCATTAAAGCGTCATTTTTCGCGTTTTTAGCAGATACACCATCGCCCCTGAAGCAATCCTCCAAAAACCGCAGCAGCCGCACATAGACGCCAAATTCACCCTCCTGCGCCGTCGCCTTTCGCTGCCTTCCGCTGCCCCTCGCTGCCCTTCGCTAACCTTCCGCTAACCTTCCGCTAACCTTCCGCTAACCTTCCGCTAACCTTCCGCTAACCTTCCGCTAACCGTCTTCCGCCCCCTCTCACCCCCCCCTGCCCCACGCGCAAAAAAACTAGAAATGTGCCTAAACACATTCCTAGTTTCTTTAAGGGGATAATATAAATAAGGGAAAACTTAATTAACAGCACATTTTGAAATTAATAACTTAAACTCCAAAATGCTCTTTGTTGAACTTATTGATTTCATCAATAATTATCGGCTCAACATTGGGGAAGATTGTTCCCGGTCCACCATAAGTATAGCTCGGCATGAAATGCGGAAGCTTTCCATAAGTGTCGCAAGCTCTTCTAACCTCAGCGCGAATTTCTTCCTCGCTCGCGTCATCGCGGTCGATAATGGAGTCAATTCCGCCCATAAGCGTCATGCGACCGTCAAGTCTCTCTACAAGGGCGTTAATGTCGTTTGACGGAAGCGCGCCCTGCCAAATCTGAATTCCGATTTCAGCCATGTCCTCTACAATCGGCTCGCAGAAAGAGTCCGAATGGTGCATAACCAAAACATCGTTTTCACGCAGATAGCTGTACAGCTTTCTATACGGCTCTTTGAAGAACTCTCTCCATGTGTCCGGGCTCATAAACAGGCTGTGCTTGCTGCCAAAATCGTCATGAGATAGGACGGCATCCGGCTTGCAGTTTTCAACCAAAAGCTTCATATACTCAAGCTTATATTCCGTGATAGCCTCTATAAGCTCATGTGTTTCATCCGGATACATCAAGAAGTTGCAAAGTGAATCTTCAAAAAGCATCAGCGCGTGAAGCTGCTCAAAAAGACCGCAACCCAAAACGCTCATCGAGAAATACTCGCTCTTGTCAATAGCCGCTTTGTTTTTAATTGCATCTTCCCAGCCTGTGCTGCAATTTGCACGAAGGTCGGGCACCTTTACATAGTCGCGCCAGGATTCTATATCCTTGATAACCTGATTTTCCTCTGTGACAAGGGGAACTGCTGCCGGCTGGTCCTCAGGAAACGTGATAAACGTTCCCCAGCGGTCGACAGAGTCGGTGCCGCGCACGCGGTTTGCGCGTGTATATCTGAACAAGGGGTCGTCACCTATCACCTTAAACGGGTTGTAGCAGTTTGAGAGCCTGTCCGGTTTTCCGCCCTTTTTTATAATCTCCAGAACATTTTGTTTTTGCGTCAACATTTTTTATCGCCTCCAAAAGCTTCAAGCCTTTTAACCTTACTCGGCTGGCTTGAGATTATTCTTGCGTGTGTTTCTATAGATATCTGTAATCTATTGCTCTTCTTCCTGTCATTATTATAACAGGATTGTTAGTGTTAAATATTGTATAAATCCGACATTTTTTTGAAAAATACCGTTCATTTTTTTCTTCGAGTTTTTGCAACTTTTCGCTCATATTCCTGCATTTCTGCCTGATTTTTGGTATTATAAACCTCACTGTACACAAATGCATACAGTGAAGCCTATAATATTCATTTTCACTTATTTTGTGGAGCGCAAGAAAGAAGCTTATGCGGGCAAACTTTCGATAATCTCCTGACGCACTTCCGCATCAAAGAGGGCAATCGTGCTCTTAACTGCAACCAAAAGCTGAGCCACGAGATAAACCGCGCAACCAACTGCAACAACCACATAAAACGGCTGGTAGGGAATCAAAAGCGAAACTGTAGCCTGCTTGATGTGGGGAATGCGAATCACGGTCTGCCATACAAGAATGCTGACCATAGCGGTTCCAACCCATGCGTGAATTGCCCATGCGACAATGGGAGCCAGCTTCGGAAGCTTCTTCATAAAGAAAGCAACATGAACAAGTCCGCCTGTGTGCTGGGTGTAGCCAAGAGCAAGAAATATAACAGCAATCTGCGCCATAGACGCATACTCTTCAGTTCCGATGATTGCACTGCCGAACCATCTCATAACAACGTTTGCAAGTGTTATAAAGATGATGAAAAGAAGTGCGACCGCCGCAATGTAAGCAAACGATGTTGTAAAAATTCCAACAACCTTGCTAATTTTATCCATAGTTTTTTTCATGTAAGCGTCACCTGCTAATTTATAGATTGTCTTATCTCCCCGACCCGACCGCAAGCCTCAAAGCGAAGCCCACGGTCAAAGCCGGTTCAATCAAATTTTTTTAGTATCCGAATACTCCGTTGTAATGCTCGATATACTCACGCGCAGTATCAAAAATTTTCTGTCCGTCATATCCACGCTCGTTCATAACCTCAATCCATTTGTCCCAGGAGGACTGTACGACAGAGGTAAGAGCTTCTCTGGATTCCGGTGTTTCATAGAAAAGGTTAACGTTGTACTCTTCAAACTTTGCAATCATATCAGCCTGCTGCTTGTCATAGATGTCAGGAGTTAGCGAGAGGAAGAATGCGCTGCTCTCGTCGATGATAGCCTGAAGGTCTGCCGGCATGCTGTCATAAACATCCTTGTTAAGGCAGAACATGGTGAGTGCAGAGATGGTTTCGCCAATATAAACAGTGTCAACAACCTCATAAAGTGCAGAGGACTGAACCTGGTCGAAGAAGAACAGACCACCGTCAACAACAGCCTTCTGGATGTTTTCATAACCATCGTTGATGCTCATGCTAACAGGAGCTGCGCCGAGCTGTGTGAACCATTCTGTGGTGTATGCGTTGGAAATGCGAAGGTTAAGTCCTGCCATGTCAGCAATGCTGTTCACGGGCTTTGAGAAAAGGATGGGGCTGGTTGTGGATGTGTGAAGTGCAACAACCTTGAAGTTTTCCCAGTCAGACGCGAAAAGGTCTGTCTCGGTGATAAGTGCGTTAAGAACTGCGTTCATAACATGCTGATCCGCTGCGCCAAGCATGGGAAGTCCGAGAACCTCAGTTGCGGGGAAAACGCCAGCGTAGATTGTAACGCCGCTCCAGAAGCCGTCGGTAACACCGCTCTCGCAGTTTGTGACGACGTCAAAAAGGCTGCCGAGTGCTCCGCCGGAGTAGATGGTGGGGTCGATGCGACCGCCGGACTGCTCGCGAACATAATCAGCCCACTGAACAAGAGCGGGATAGATTGCGGAGTTTTCGGGGTTGGGATAGTCGATGTTTAGCTTGAAAACTGTTTCGTTGGTGGCTGCGTCGTCGCCGCCGGTGGTTCCCGGTGTTGTGTTGTTGTTGTTATTTCCGCCGCCGCATGCTACCAAAACGGAAAGCATAAGAACAACAGCAAGAATCATAGCTAGTGTCTTTTTCATTGTGTTTCTCCTTAAATTTTTTAGTTTAATTTTTTATCTCACAGAAAATAAGCTTCTGTTAGGCAACGCCATAAATTAGATTCGGAAGCCAAAGCGAAATCTCCGGAATGAGAATTGCCAAAATTGTTACAACCAGAAGCGCGATGCAATATGGAATGACCTGTTTCATAAGTCCGCCAATTTGTATGTTTTTGTCCACACCAGCCGCGATAAAGAGGTTTATTCCAATGGGCGGCGTAATTGTGCCAAGAACCATGACCAAAACGATGATAACACCGAACCAGATAAGGTCATAGCCAAGCGTTGTAACAATCGGAGCGAAAATGGGGATGGTCAGGATAACAACAGAGAGCGTGTCCATAAACATGCCGACCACTATGTAGAGAAGCAGCATGAAGAACATGACAACTGTGCGGCTAACCTCAAGATCGCTGATGAAAGCTGCAAGGTTCTGGGGAAGGTTTGTAACTGTGAGGAAGTAGCCAAAGATGCTGGCTGCAATCATGATTTGGAAAACCATGATAGAACTCTTCAGAGCAGACAGGCAGCGCGCCCAGAAGCCCTTCCATGTCATCTTGCCCCTGATGGCAGTGTATGCGATGGTGATAGCAGCGCCAATTGCCGCAGCCTCGGTGAAGGAGAACACTCCGCTGAACATACCGCCGAGAACGACAGAGAACAGAAGAACAATCGGAATAAGTCCGATAAGCGACTTCACCATAACCTCAAGGGGATATTTCTCGCCCTTGGGCGCGATTTCGGGCTTTATCGTGCAAACAATTGTGCTTGCTGCCATGTATGCGAACATGAGGATAACACCCGGAACAATTCCGGCAGCGAAAAGTCTGCCGACAGAGAGGTTTCCGGCTGTAAGCCCGTAGATGATAAATCCGGTGCTGGGAGGGATAAGCCAGCTAAGGGTTCCTCCGGCTGCGCTTGTTGCGGCAGAGAAGTTGTCGTCATACTTGTAACGTCTTGTCTCGGGGATTGAAAGACGTCCCATGGTAGCAACCGCTGCGGAAGATGAACCACAGATTGCGCCGAAAAGTCCGTTTGAAACGATTGTTGCGAGGTTTAGTCCGCCGCGGAATCTACCAAGCCATTTTTCACAGGCGCTGTAGAGACCTTGGCTCATACCCGATTCAAGTGTAAATTCGCCCATTAGAACAAACAGGGGAATAACAATATAGCTGGGTATAGATGCCGTGGTAAAGGGAACTGTGCCAAATCGAGAAAATGCGAGAGTCCAGTTTTCGACGACGACGGCATAGCCTACAACGCCGACGAGCATCATCGCTATTCCTATATTCATACCAAGGAACAGCAACATAACCATACTTACAATTCCTACTATTGCAATTACAGTCAAGTTCATGGAAAGCACCACCTTTAATTTTTGTCTAAGTACATTATACATAGTTCATAACTTTTTGCTATTTGCAATAATCCCAATTTCACATCATGCACATTTCTGTTTTTATCACAAATCGGTTGTTTTTTTGATTATTTTGTCATTGTGTTTTGATTTTTTTGTAATTTTTGCGTTTTTTCACAAAGCTTCATTCTTTTTATTGCGTTTTTTCAAAAAAACGCTTTACTTTAGCACCCACTCTTGCTACAATGCTTTTGACTCTATTATAATAAAAGGTAAAATTTTATGTATATTTCATATAATATCTTTGTAGAAGCCCTAGCCGACTACAGCATCGAGGAAAATGCCGCAGTCAAAGACAAGCACTTTTCTCAGGTAGACATCGTCACCGCCGATGGCGCAAGGCTTGCCGCAAACCATCTTTATGTCTGCCCCCTTTCTCTTGCGCTGCGGCTGAGCGCGGCATACCCCTTTTGCACCTTCATCGCCCTGCGCGACCGCTTCAAGCGAGACAACGAAACGCCGGAGCTTCTCGCGAACATCGTTGTGGTAAACGAGGACATCTCCCTTGCCGAGCTTTTCTCCACCTTAAACAATGTCCACGCCGCCATATCAAGCTGGCGCGTAAAAATGGCAGATGCCATCATCCAGGACAGGTCGCTGGAGGAGCTTTTGTCCTTTAGTCAGGATATCTTGGGAAATTTCATCTCCATCTCCGATTCCACGCTCTCCCTCGTTGCCTACACGCACGATATCGCGCCGAGCGACTCGCTGTCCATAAACCTTATCAAAAACGGCTTTCACGATGAGCAGGCTGTAAGCCTTTTCAAAAAGCACAACCGATTCGAGCTTTGGCAAACCTCCGACGGACTTCTCTACGACACCACACACGCCACATCCTCCCACCCTGTTATAAGCAAGGTTTTCAAATATGGCGGAACATATTTCACACATGTTGTAATGGTTTGCAACAACCACCCCTCCACTCCCGGGCTTATTGACAAATATGTGATTTTTCTCGAATATCTCTCGGTCTATTTTGACAAGCACCTTAAAAACCAGCAGGAATCCGGAAAAATGTATTTTTCCGTCATCCGAACTCTTCTTGACAGCACAAATGTCCGCAGCGACATCCTTGCCGAGAGCGCCGAGCAGCTCGGGCTGCCCCTTGAAGGCTCCTTCTGGCTCATGATTTTCACACCGATAAAAAGCGGCAGCGAGCCCGCCGGCATAATAATGCACGAAATTCAGGAGCTTCTGCCCCGTGCCAAAATCGCGGTTTATCGCCAGTCGCTCCTCGCGATTATCTCCTCGGGCGCGACAGGGGAAATGGCAGCCCATGTGCCGGACGAGGTTTTCGGAAAAATCTCCGCCGTTATAGAGCTTAGAAATTTTTGCTGCGGCATAAGCGCAACCTTCCATAATCTCGCGGACATAAAGGGCGCCTATTCCCAAGCGTCAGTCGCCATAAGCTACGGAAAAAGGCTTATGGGCGTGCAAAGCCGCAGCGAATGCGCAGGACCCTTTTTTAAATATGAGTCATTTTATATGTATCTGCTCCTCGGCGAGCCTAACAACACCGAATTTCTAACCTCCGGCAACATATATGAAAAGCTTCAAACCCTGCGAAAATATGACAAGCGCCACAACAGCGACAATTTCGGACTTTTATACCTTTACCTTACGCTTGAGCGCCACGCAGGAAACACTGCCGCAAAGCTTTTCATGTCGCGCAACAACGTTGCCTATCGCATCGCGCGCATTGTGGAGCTGCTTGATTTGGATTTGAGCGACTATCTCACCAGAATGGGACTTCTAATAAGCTATGAAATGCTAAACCTCGACAGCTCATTATAATTTTTTCGGGCAAAGGAGATAAAAAAATGAATCAAGACGAAATCTTCATGAAGGAAGCCATCCGGCTTTCAAAAAAAGCCGTGGAAAACGGAAACGAGCCCTTCGGCGCGGTTTTGGTGAGGGATGGACAAGTTGTATATTCAAATGAAAACCAAATCTACACCCAAAACGACCCCACCTTCCACGCAGAGCTTGGTCTGCTCCGCCGCTTTTGCAGCGAAACAAAAATCACAGACCTCAGCGCCTACACGCTCTATTCAAGCTGCGAGCCTTGCTTTATGTGCTGCGGCGCAATGGTTTGGACAAAGCTTGGTCGGCTTTGCTTTGCGGCAAGCGATGTGGATTTATGTGAAATTCTGGGCGCTAAGGGCGCGGCGTGCTGCGACACCGTGTTTGAAGCCTCCGGCTGCAACACCAAGGTTTCCAAAGGCATTCTGCGCGAGCAGTCACTTGAAATATTAAAGGAATATTTCAAAAACCACGGCAAGGGATAATCAGATAAAAAAAGGCGGCTGATGGCTTTCATCAGCCGCCTTCGTTTTTCGCGGCATAAAAATTTTCTAAAAACGAAATTTTTTGCCTGTCAAAAGGATATTCATATTGAAAAGCTTTTCAGAAGGAGATAACACATGTTTACAGACGAGCAGTTCTCTCGCCTTGCCGCGCTGCATATGGACGCAATATTCCGCATCGCCCTCAGCTACACAAAAAGCCGCGCAGATGCCGACGACATAACGCAAAACACGCTGATAAAGCTTTACCGCGCGGACAAGAGCTTTGATAGTCAGGCGCACATAAAGCACTGGCTCATACGCGTTTCTATAAACGAGAGCAAAAAGGCTCTCCTGTCGCCGTGGCGACGCCTTGAGCCGCTTGAGGAAATGCTCCCTGCCTTTTCCCTCCCCTCGCGCGAGCACAGCGAGCTTTTTTGCGCAGTGATGAATTTGCCGAGAAAATATCGCACTGCAATTCTTTTGTATTATTACGAGGATTATAGCACCGATGAAATCTCCAAAATTCTCAGCATCCCAAAAGCAACCATATGCACCCACCTAAAGCGTGGGCGAGAAAAACTGAAAATCACACTTTCGGAGGCTAAAAACCATGCTTGACAAGAAAATGTTTAAAGAAACCTTCTCCTCAGTGAAAGCCTCTGAAAACACACTTTCGGAGGTTTTGAAAATGACAGTTCACAAAAGCGAAAAAAAGAAAAGCCGAAGCCGCAAGCGAAGCGCGCTGGCACTTGCCGTCATCGCCTCGCTGATGGCGCTAACAGCCACAGCGCTCTCCCATTACGAGCTAATCGGCTGGATTTTCATCGACAGAGACGCAGACATCTCCGCACGCAGCGAAATAGCACAGGAAGCGCTAGAGGATTTTGTCGCAGCCGCTACCGCGCCCCCTGCCGAAGCAAGCCCCACCTCCCAGCCCGAAGCTGCCCCCGAGGCGCCGGACAAACCCCGGCAAACGGCGCAAGCCGCAGTGAGCTGGCTTGCCGCCCAGCTC
>JGI994J12354_10003809_pt1 | contig 13856 bp, 16 predicted proteins | sample IntmicLarv3ML3BL_FD_12354 | JGI IMG/M metagenome (IMG submission 12354)
GTACTGGCGGCAGATCATCGATGGCTTGCGATACCTTCGCGAGGATCGCGGCATGATCGTGGTACTGCTGGCTCATGCGAAGATTGAATCGCACGTTGACCCGGAATCGACGGCCTTTGACCGGTTCAGTCCGAAACTGCACAAACACGCCAACGCTTTGCTTTGCGAATGGTGCGATGCCATTCTCTTGGCGACCCGCGAACGTGGCGCGGCCAAAGGCGAAAAGAGCGGCGGAGAACGTGTTTTGCGATGTGTTGGGTCGCCGTCCTGCGTTGCCAAAAATCGTTACAACTTGCCGGAAATGTTGCCATTATCGTGGCCGCATTTGATGAATGCTTTAACCACCAATTGATCAAGGAGTTACCAATGCCCATAGGAAAATTACCATCAGAAGTCGCTCAGTGTGTTTGTGGTAAAGTCATCCGGCTTGATGGCGAAATACTGCCGGGATGTACTCAAACAAGGTGTGCCGCGTGCCAGCCTGTACGCAGATGCCAACAGACCCAGTCCAGAAGAATCGATTTCTACGATGATGACGAGGACGATTTTGATTACGGTGTTCCATTCGAAGATGATGTGGAGCTTTTTGAATACCTCCTTCATTCGACGAATTAACAACATCAATTTATGGAACAAATCATCATGAAAACATTAACAATCAATTCCGACCTTCAAACCTTGTTGCCGCCACTTTCGGATGCGGAATACAAGGGCCTCGAAGCGGACATTTTGGAACATGGCTGTTTGTCGCCATTGGTGGTTTGGAACGAAACCATTGTCGACGGCCATAACCGTTACGCAATCTGTCAGGATCATGAGTTGGCGTTCGATACGGTGGAACTGGATTTCGAATCGCTGGACGATGCCAAACTTTGGGCGTGGCAGCATCAGGAGCATCGACGCAATTTGACACCATTTCAACGGGCGGAAATCGCACAACGGTTCAAAGCTGCTTTGACTGCAAAAGCTAAATCCAGAATGTCTGTCGGTGGAAGTAAAAAATGCAATCAGGAATCAAACGAAGGTATGTCAACATTGACAGACCTTGAAAGCAACGAAAAGTCATGCACTGTTCGCAATCAGCTTGCCGAAATCGCCGGGGTTTCCAATGGAACAATGGCAAAGGTGGAGTATTTGCACGAACACGCCGACGACGAGACGAAGCAAAGACTTCGCAATGGCGACACAACAATCAATCGGGAATACAACCGGTTGCATTCAACGCCGAACGCGGAGTTCAAAACTGGTCTCTCGAAAATTACGGGACCGGGTTATGTCGAAGGTGGGCATAAATCCATTGTGCTTCAGCAGATTTTACTGCACGACCCGGTTTCGCTCATCGAATGTCTGTTCGCGTTTTTCGATCAGCCCTATCGTGAAAAACTTGTCCTTGGCCTGCTCGAAAGGGCAGAAAACGAGGACGGACGAGAGTTCGTCCTTAATGTAACACACAACATTCTCGAAAAATTTCAAATTTTCCAACCTCAATAAAAGGAGCATTCCATGACATTTCAATTACCTGAATCCGCACAGCTTTATCGTTCCGCATTTTTGATGACCGTGACGCCTGAAATGGCACAGCATTGGCTCAAGCGGAATTATTTCAATCGCAAAATCAATTTGCAGATCGTGTACCGCTATCGAAACCAGATTCTGGCCGGTCGCTGGAAGAGAACTCATCAAGGGATTGCCTTCGACAAGGACGGCATTCTCCTTGATGGTCAACACCGTTTGGCGGCTGTGTGCATGGCCAAGCGACCGGTTCAAATGCTTGTTTTCGTGAATCAAAGTCTTGGCAATCACGAAGCGATTGATGGCGGTAAGCCGCGTAGCAACCTCGACGTGATCAAAATGGAGTTTCGCGACAATCGCTTGTCAACGGCTCACTTGACGACACTTCGGGCAATGCTGGCCGGGAAGAATTGCGAGTGCATTAATTTGAGTTCGGAGGAAATCAATGACGAATTCGAACGTTACAGCGAAGAGATTCAATTCGCTATTGATGAGCTTGAAACCGGTTATTGTGCGGAGATTAACGACCCGACTGTTCGTGCGGTGATTGCGAGAGCTTACGCCCATATCCCGCAGCAGAAATTGCAAACGTTTTGTTCGTACCTCCGTTTCCATCAGGAGCAACCGCCCATCGTCGCCGAACTTTGCCATTGGCTGATTCGGTTGACTGACCATCGCGAAAGCACCCGACGCGAAATTTACAAACGAACGGAATACACGCTTTTGGCGTTTCTTCAGGAGCTGGACAAAGTGACGATCCCGTTTTATACCCGTGAATTGTTTCCGTTGAAATAGCCAAAAATCACTTTTATCATTTTTTCACCAACCAACAGAAAGAAAACATTATGGCACTTTTGAATTTTGACGCATCGCAAGTTGATCCGTCGGTCGGTTACGAACCGCTCCCTGCTGGAAAGTATCTCGTTGAAATTTCCGACAGCGAAATGAAACCGACCAAAGCGGGTAACGGCGAAATGTTGCAACTCGAATTTACCGTGATCGACGGTGAGTTCAAAAATCGAAAAATCTGGGATCGGCTCTGCCTGCGGCATCCGAATCCCGAAGCGGTGAAAATCGCACAAGCGAACCTTTCGGCTATCTGTCATGCGGTCAGCGTGTTGCGACCCGGCGATTCGGTGGAACTTCATCATATCCCGTTGGTCATCGCTGTCAAGTGCAAGTCCGACGAAACGACCGGTGAAATTTACAACGAGGTGAAATCTTACGCCAAGCCGGAATCGCAATTCAAACCTGCGACACCACCGCCTGTGACTTCGCCTCAAACAAACAACAGTACGATTCCGCCCTGGAAACGATAAGGTTACGTTTCTACGAAAGGGCGGCGTATAACCGCCCTTTGTTTTTCAACAACCATTTTTCGGAAAGTATCAAAATGAAAATTACCATTGTACAAACCGTGATCGTTATCGAGGACGACGGGTCGGAATCGCCAGTACCGCAGGAGCCGCATCCCCAGCAGGACTTTATCGACCGAATGCGTCTTTACATGCCACCGGGTTGCAGTGTCAAAGTGGGAAAAATTCGAGGAGAACAACATGGGCCGTTTATCACGCAATAAGGGAAAAACCGGTGAGCGGGAATTGGCCCGCGAATTGACGAGAGTTTTGGGTGCGACGGCTCGACGCGGTGTGCAATACACCGGCGGGCCGGATTCGCCCGATGTTGTGACCGACATCGACAATGTGCATATCGAATGCAAACGCACTGAACATTTCCGATTGTTCGAGGCACTCGACCAGTCGATTCGCGACGCCGGGGAATCCAATGTTCCCGTTGTCATGCATCGGCCCAATCATCGACCTTGGATCGTTGTTTTGCGGCTCGACGATCTGCCCGCTCTTGTCGAAAAGATCAACCAATTTCAACAGAGAAAAAACGATGGCCAGCAAAATTGATCCAAAACGGATACGCATTGACTGCGACACGCAATCACGCATTGAAATGAATGAATCGGTGATTGCCGAATATGCGGAGGCGATGGAACGAGGCGATGAATTTCCGGCCATTCTGGTTTTCTTTGACGAGGAGACCGATGAATTCATCCTTGTTGATGGCTTTCACCGTTATTACGCCCACATGCGTGTGAAACCGAACGATCCGATCCTCGCCGAACAGCGAATTGGTACGGTGGAAGATGCACAATGGGAAAGCCTTGCGGCGAATAAATCGCACGGTTTGCGACGTTCGAATGCGGATAAACGCAACGCCATTACTCAAGCATTGTTACATCCGAAAGGTGCGTCGTTAAGCAATCGCCAGATCGCAAAACATGTTGGCGTGGCTGAATCGACCGTTCGCATTATTCGCGATGAACTCATAGCAGGTGCGCAAATTGCGCACCTGACGACCAGAGAAGGATTGGACGGCAAACGTTATTCGGTCAAGTCGAAAACGCAGGGAGAAAAAATCTCTTCCCACGAAAGTTGCAGCAATTGCTTGAATTTCATGGATTCACGCGGCGAGTGCATGTTGGATTCGTCCGAACGGAAACCGTGGTCGGAAGCGTGCGACGAATTTGAACTCCTTCCGCCGGAACCGGAACGCCACGACATCCAAAATATCCCCGATTTTCCCGACGAATATGAGGAAATCGAATTTAAGGAAGGGCCGAAAAAAAAGAATCCTGTTCGGTACAAGCCGCGCAATACGAGTTGCGTTGTTTTGTCGAACAACGACCCGCAGATGTTTGCGGTGGAACTTCGTTCACGGTTTTCGGATGAATATCTGGACGAATGTTTTATCGCAATTCGAGTTTTGAGAAACACGTCACATGACGACGATCCATTTCCGACTTTATAACTTACATACAAACAAGGTATTTATGGAAACGAAATATACGATTATCAATCAGAATCGCTATTTACCCGACGGGCGTTGCCTGTTCCGTATCGTTGCGAAACGGGATTTCGGCAACATCAAAAAAGGGACATTCGGCGGGTTTATTGAAAATTCCCATAACCTGTCACAAACCGGCAATTGCTGGGTCGGCGAAAAAGCATCAGTTTACGGGTTTGCACGAGTCTCGAAAGATGCCATCGTTCGCGGCCAAGCTGTTGTCAAGGATCGTGTGATTGTTACGGACAATGCCGTTGTTGAAGGTTGCACGCTTTTGGATCAGCATGTTTTTGTCGGCGGTCATGCCTACATCGGCAATTCAACCTACCTCAGCGGCACGGCCACCATCATTGATCATGCACGCCTTTACTGCTACGGGTTTCACAGTCGATCCGGCAAAACGCTCATGCCGAATGTCAACGGTTTGGTACGCATCAAGGATTTTGCGTTCCTCGAAGGCCGGGTTTCCATTCGTGACCATGCAGTCCTCGCCGGACATTGCAAAATCATCGGCGGTGTTCGGATTCATGAAAATGCCTGGATCGGCGACGAAGCCGAAATCCGAGGACGTGTCCTTATTTCCGGGACAGCACATGTCATACAAAAGGCGTGTATTTGTGACCGTTCCATCATCACGGGCAATGCTTTGATTGCCGGGCAAACAGTCCTCGGCGGTAAATCGCTTGTGACTTGTAATGCCATCGTCAGGATTGACGGTCAAATCGACGACAAAATCTTTTCCGGCGACGAATATGTCACAAGCAAAAACGGCTGGTTGAACATTAGCAATCATCGGCACCCGGCCTTTGGCGAAAGGAGGCTCAATGCAACTGCGTGACTATCAACAGCAGGCCGTGGATGCCGTTTATGATTATTTGCGGAACAAGGACGGTAACCCATGTCTTGTTTTGCCAACAGGTTCCGGGAAAACACCCGTCATGTCAACGATCTGTCAGGATGCTGTGGCCAAGTGGAACGGGCGAGTTTTGGTGCTGGCGCATGTTAAGGAACTGCTTGAACAAACCGCAGGCACTATTCGTCGCATCGCACCGGATTTATCGGTCGGCGTGTATTCGGCAGGTCTCAATTCGCGGGATACACAGGAGCCGGTCATTGTCGCAGGTATTCAGTCGGTTTACTCACGGGCTGAGGAACTCGGACATTTTGACTTGATTATCGTCGACGAGTGTCATTTACTGCCGCCGGAGGGCGAAGGCATGTATCAAACCTTTCTCACGGCCATGCGTGAGATCAATCCGCATATTCGTCTCATCGGACTCACGGCGACTCCCTATCGCATGAAGTCGGGTCTGCTCTGGGGGCCTGACAACTTGCTCCATAATATCTGTTTTGAGATCGGTGTCAAGCAGCTCATCGACGAAAAATATTTATGTCCGCTCAAAACAAAAGGCGGACGCAGTAAGGTCGATTGTTCCAACTTGCACATACGCGCCGGGGAATTCATTTCGGCGGAGGTCGAGCAGTTAATGGACAACGCCGACCTCGTGGCATCGGCGTGCCGTGAAATCGTCATGCAAACGCAGGATCGTCATAGCGTACTGATTTTCGCGGCTTCGGTCGCTCATGCCGAACATATCAATGAGACCATCGCAAAGCATTCAGGCCGTGAATGTGGCATTGTCACAGGCGACACGCCTTCCGGCGAACGTGAGATTATTCTCAAACGCTTCAAGGGCGAAACGGTCGAAAAGAACCTGTTTGGCGATTCCTTACCGCAATTGAAATTCCTTGTGAATGTCAATGTTTTAACAACCGGTTTCGATGCACCGAATGTCGATTGTGTTGTTTTACTTCGACCGACGGCAAGTCCGGGACTTTATTACCAGTGCGTGGGGCGAGGATTTCGTTTGCATGAATCGAAAACGGATTGTCTTGTTTTGGATTACGGCGGCAATATTTTGCGGCATGGGCCGGTTGATGCGATCACTGTCAAGGAAAGCAGTAATGATCGTCAAAAAGGCATTGCTCCTATGCGTGAATGCCCCAACTGCCAATTGATCATGTATGCGGCGGTCAAAATCTGTCCCGACTGCGGGCATGTTTTCCCGGAACCGGAAGCGAAACAGCATGAAACCGAAGCCTCGGAAGCCGGGATACTTTCCGGCGGCATTGAAGACTCGGAGTACGAAGTGCTTGACGTGTTTTACAGCGTGCATACAAAAAAGGGAGCCGACCAATGGACACCGAAAACCATGAAAATCGAGTACCACGTCGGCTTCAATCAATATCATTCCGAATGGGTCTGTCCCGAGCATGACGGCTGGGCGCGCAAACGGTTTGAAAAATGGTGGCTCGAACGTTCGAATGATCCCTTGCCGGAAACGGCGGAGGAAGCGGTCGATATTGCCAACGCAGGCGGTCTTGCCATGCCGGTCAGTATTGTCGTTCGTAAAATCCCCGGCGAGAAATTCGATAAGATCATTCGATGCGAACTCGGGGAAGTACCCGAAGGCGTTGCGGCCAATCTGCAGAATCTTGATGCCTGGGGCGACCCGTTACCTGTCAACAATCCACTGGACGAAGTACCATTTTAAAGGAATCAATCTATGACCAATTTACGTGAAAAACTTGAAGTGCTTTGTGCGGAACTTGCAACCGTGCAGAAAACACTGAAAAAAGCGGGTAAATCCCGCAAAAAACAGGGTCTCGCCGATATTCGCAGACTGATCAGTGAAACGGCATCGACCCTTGAACAATCGTTGGCCAGTATCGAACCGGAGCGTCTTTGCAAGCCGGGTGTCAGCAAACAGAAATACGACGAAATGGTTGCAACGTCCTGCTGTTATAAATGCGGCTGCACTCGCGGCGTTGTGGTGCAATGGCTTTCGCCCAATACAGGGCGGGCCTTGCGGCGTTTCTCGGTTGTGTGTGAGAATTGTTGGAATTTGGCCGTGCGGGAACGCACTATAGCTGGTGTGATTGAAGAAAACAATAACATCAATCGAATATTTCAAAAATGACAATCAAACAAAAACTGATTTTATTCATCGCTTTCAATCTGGGAGCGGTTTTATGTTACATCTTGGAGAATTTTGTATGGCAAAAATGAACGACTCAAAAAAACGACAAACCTTCGCATCGGGTGCGGTGCGCGATACGGACAATGACAAGCCGAGGCCGGACTTGATTTCACCATTTATGTTGGAACGCCTCGGTCGGTGGATGAAGGCAGGGATGGAAAAATACGGCGAGAACAACTGGCAGAAAGGCATTCCGGTTTCGCGTTGTGTCGCCTCTTTGTATCGGCATTTGATGTATTACATGCAAGGAGATCGTAGTGAAGATCACTTGATGGGCATTATCGCAAACGCGGCCTTTGTCGCACACTATGAAGAAATGGTACGGCGTGGTGTGTTGCCGCCGTCATTGCTGGACATGCCGAAGTATCGACGGCCAAGTTCGTATTACGACAGTGCCAAAATCGTGACCGGCAAGGATGGACCGAAAGTACAACTTCAAGCCGTCGACGAAGCGATCATGCGCTGGGAAGATGACGGCGGTAAAAATATCGAGGAGAAATAATGTTATCCAAAGCCAAAGAATATTTTCAGGCGGGACTTTGTGTCCTGCCTGCGAGGAGGGATTTGAAAATTCCCATCCTTTCGTGGAAACCTTATCAGCAGCGATTGCCGACGGAGCAGGAATTGGTCAAATGGCTATCGCACCCGCCGGATTCCTTGTGTCTCATTACGGGCAAGGTGTCCGGTAATCTTGAAATGATCGACTTTGATAACGCGGGAGAATCGTTCGTGCCTTGGGTCGAAAAACTCGATCAGGCATTGCTGGATAAACTTGTTATCGAGCGTTCGCAGTCGGGCGGCTGGCATGTTGTCTATCGTTATGAAAACGCTGTCAATGCCAGCATGAAACTTGCCATGCGACCGGAATACGATATCGGTGAAACCTTCTTTGAGAAGGGCATTGAGTATGCGACCATCAACGGCAAACGCTTGGTGGTTCGTTTCGACAAAAGCGGTAAGAAGTTCGTGGTCATTCTGCTCATCGAAACACGCGGTGAAGGCGGCCTTTTTCTTTGTGATCCATCGCCGGGTTACGAAATCAAACAAGGAGATTTTACCAGTCTGCCTGTAATCACGCAAAGTGAACGCGATATTTTGCTTTCTGCCGCATGGGAATTTAACCAACCGATCCCGGAAACAGGCAAAGAAGTTTCGACGAAAACGACAACTCGTTATTCTGAAACGGACGGTCGCAGGCCCGGCGATGAATTCAACTATACCGCCGATGTTCGCACCTTGCTCAAATCGCATGGCTGGGTTTATGTCGAAACCAAAGGCGACGGCAATGAATGTTGGCGGCGGCCCGGTAAGGAAAACGGTATTTCCGCGACTTTGCGTCATGTCGATGGTCACTGGCAATTTTACGTGTTTTCAAGTAACGCATATCCCTTCGAACAGAACAATAGTTATTCGGCGTTCGCGGTTTATACAATGCTTGAACATAATGGTGATTTTGAATTGGCAACTCGAACGCTTGGAACCAACGGCTACGGTCATTTGCCAACGCCTGAAGAACTCGGTGTTGATCTGTCCGGACTCAGTACAAACAAACCTATTCCCAACAAAAGAAAAACAAGAAAGCTCAATTATATGGTACTCGAACAAATTGAACGTAGCGACATCAAATTTCTCTGGCAGGATCGTTTCGTTAAGGGAAAACTCAATCTGATCGGCGGCGAAGGTTCCGCAGGTAAAACGTGGCTTATGTGTGCGATGTGTGCCATCGTTTCCTCGGGCAAAAGTTGGCCGGACGGTTCGCCTTGCGATCAGGGTGGTTGCATTTTCTTTACAAGCGAAGACGGCGCATCGGACACGATTTTGCCGCGTATTCAGGATCAGGGCGGCGATTTGAAGCATATTTACCTTCCGACGGATATCGAGAATATGGTTCGCGGCACCGAAGAGGAATTTGCCATTATCGACACTGATGTTCTTGAAATGATGGTTCTCGAACTCGAAGAAAAATACGGCAAAGGTTATGTCAAACTGATCATCCTCGACCCGGTGACCGCGTTCATGGGACTCATCGACGAATTCAAGAACAATCAGGTGCGTGCCGCGTTGCGTCCCATCGTGCGTTTGGCCGATCAATACGGATTCACCATACTCGGCGTTGGACATCCTCGCAAAGGAGCGGTTGCCTTCGGGTCGGCGGCGGAGGCGTGGAGCGGTTCGTCTGCCTATGTCAACGCGGCACGTATGGTTTGGAATGTCTATCACGACAAGGTGAGCAACATTCGCCGCATGCTCGCGTCCAAGTTCAACTTGATCGAACATGCACCCGGCCTCGAATATACGGTACGTAACGGGGTTGTCCATTTCATCAATTTGCAAATCGATATGTCCGCCGACGATTATCTCGACGAACTTCGTGCCAAAATCAAAAAAGGCAAACGCAAAAAAAACGTCAGCGAAGTGGAGGAATGGTTGTATTCGTATTTGAAGGACGGCCCGAAGCACAGCGGCGATAAAAATGATTCCGCCGATGCCGATACGGTCTTTGCGGCGGCCAAGCGATTGAAGTTCGGTCGTAACAGCGTGTATGATGCCGCCAAGAATCTTGGAATCATCAAACGAAAACTCGGCCTCCTTGATAAGTGGGTTTGGGAACTGCCCGGCGGTGAAACATCAGGGGAATTGGCACCCGATTTCGAGGAATGGAACGGCTAAAATTTCTGCAGATAAAAGTTGGCCGCATGACACATTTTTAAATGCGGGAAGTTCGAGCAATGTATCGTATTTTATAGACTATAAATCACTTCCCGAACAAAAAGTAAGTTCGGATTTCCCGGCGTACTTCCCGCTCTTTTTTCGGATGCGGGAAGTTTGCAGGAAATTCCCCGGTAACCCCGAACTTCCCGAGCATTCGGGAAGTGGATTTGACACTGCAAATTACGGTGTTTCGTCCGAACTTCCCGCAATTCCAAATGTGTCACAAAGCCATTGGAAATGGCAACAAAACCGCTCAGTCGGCGAAATTTCAGGTTTTTCGTCTGTTTGATTATTGAATTAATTCAAACAATCCCCTTTTTTGAGCCGTTTGGGTATCAACTCGACCCAAATTATCTATCTGGCAACATCGCGTGAGAATGCAAATCGTGGCGTTTTGTGACAAATCGTGACATTTTTTGATTGCTTGTTACGAATATAGAGTGCGTAATTTACGATACTTACGAATGTCGCACGATAATGCAATGGCTATCAAGTCAGTGACGTAAACGTAAGTCCTTACGTGGCGGGTCCTTCTGGCGACGAAAAATTTCTCTTTGGCATCGGAAGGAATACCCCTATTTGGTACAGTTTGTTGCGGGGGTGACGTTTTTTATTCTTTGTGGCGTAAGGACTTACGTCGAGTCAGTTTTTTAATTTTCAACAAAATTTCAATGCAAGAAATATATGGAAACAAATTTTAATATTGAACTTCGGGACATCAACTCGATCATCCCGTATGAAAAAAATCCGCGAATCAATGACGGTGCGGTCGATGCGGTGGCGGCGAGCTTGGAAACTTTTGGTTTTCGCCAGCCCATTGTTGTGGACAAGTACGGCGTGGTCATTGCCGGACATACCCGGCTGAAAGCCGCACAAAAACTTGGCCTCAAAAAAGTCCCGGTGCATGTGGCGACTGATCTTTCACCGGAACAAGTCAAAGCGTATCGAATTACGGACAATAAATCGGGCGAGTTGGCGGAATGGGACATGGAAATTTTGCCCATCGAGCTTTCGGAACTTCGGGACGCTGGTTTTGACATGTCGGTGTTGGCGTTTGACGAAAAAGAACTTGCCAATCTTTTAATGGTGCAAATTCAAACCGGCGAAACCGACCCGGATCATATCCCGGAACCGCCGGACGAACCGATCACGCAAAAAGGCGACCTTTGGATTCTCGGTGATCATCGTTTGTTGTGCGCCGACAGTGCGAGTCCGGCAGACGTTGATTATTTGCTGGACGGAAATGTTATTCATTTAACAAACACAGATCCACCCTATAACGTCAAGCTCGAATCGCGCAGCAACAACGCTATCGCCGCAGGGTTGTCAAGTTTTACGCAAACGCATCATCAACAATTCGATGCCGCGCGGCACAACGGGACTGTCGAAGCGACGACGAAAAAATTACGTCCGAAAGATCGACCTCTCGAAAACGATTTTGTTTCGGACGAAGAGTTTGATCGTTTGTTGGACGCATGGTTCGGCAACATCACTCGGGTCATGCAACCGGGGCGTGCGTTTTATGTGTGGGGTGGTTATGCCAACGTCTCGAATTATCCGCCGTTTTTCAAAAAGCACAACTTGTATTTCTCGCAAGCCCTGATTTGGATTAAGGAACATCCGGTGCTGACGCGCAAGGATTTTATGGGAAACCATGAATGGTGTTTCTATGGCTGGAAACTCGGGGCGGCACACCAGTTTTATGGACCGGCCAATGTTCCCGATACTTGGCAGCTCTCAAAAGCACAAAACGGGGAATGTGGCATTGGTAGCGGTGTGCGTTTGAATTTTCAGGATGGCTCGCGAATTGATGTATTACCGCCCAATGACAAAAACAAGGTTCGCGAAGTCGAAGTACCGAACGATGACGTTACGCTTTACGGCCTCAATCCCAACAGCGATGTCTGGCGAGTCAAGAAAATCAATCCGCAGTCGATGATCCACCTTACGGAAAAGCCCTGCGAGCTTGCGGTGCGTGCCATCAAGTATTCGTCATTACCGGGCGAGAACGTTTTGGAACTGTTCGGTGGCAGCGGTTCGACTTTGATTGCTTGCGAAATGACGGGCCGCAAATGTTTCGCGATGGAAATCGACCGTTGGTATGCGGATGTCATCGTCAAACGCTGGGAAGAATTCACTGGTCGCAAGGCGGAATTGGTACGGAGGGCAAATGATAAAACCTGATGATCAAAGCGTTTTGTATTGCGGCGACTGCCGGGTCGAAATGCAAAAAATCGAATCGGAATCCGTACAACTCGCGATTTTTTCACCGCCGTATGCAGATCAACGTAAATCGACGTATGGTGGCATACCGCCTGCAAAATATGTTGATTGGATGTTGCCCATCGCCAGTGAGTTGCAACGTGTTTTGAAACCAACATCAACTTTCATTTTAAATATCAAGGAAAAAGTGGTTGACGGCGAACGGCACACTTATGTCATCGACCTGATCAAAGCATTGCGGTCAATGGGATTTCTCTGGACGGACGAGTACATCTGGGTAAAGAAAAATTCTGTACCGGGCAAGTGGCCGAATCGTTTTCGCGACGGGTGGGAGCGTTTGTTACAATTCAACAAGCAAAAGCATTTCGCGATGCACCAAGAATCGGTTATGGTACATCGTAGCGAAAACACGGTCAAGCGGGTTGTCAAACTTTCGGAGAACGATTGTCGCCGCATGAAATCGCGAACAGGGAGTACGTTCGGTAAGAACATGTCCCATTGGCTTGGCCGCGAAATGGTATTTCCCTCAAACGTATTGTTCATGGCCACCGAGACTCGCAACGTCGGTCATAGTGCCGCCTTCCCGGAACGGTTACCGGAGTTCTTTGTCAAACTCTTTACATCGCCCGGCGATCTTGTGCTTGACCCGTTTTGCGGAAGCGGTACTGTTGGCGTTGTCTGCAAGAAGTTGAATCGACGTTTTATCGGTATTGAAATCGTGCCGGAGTACGTGGCTTTGGCACAAAAACGTATCGCGGTGGTTGGTTGATTCCAGCTACATCAACCGAAAAAGAATTTTGGAAATAACAGCGATAAAGGTAAAAACATGGCTTGGCTCGGGCCGAAAAGGGATTAACATGGACCCCACTGAAGTCAACAAAACATCCTTTTTTACGGAGTAAAACCAATGTCAACGATAAAAAAACACGACCACGATTTGTATCCCGGCGAAAACTATGCCATTCTGACACCCGCACCCGAAGAAGACGTTTTCGGATTTTACGGTACGGTCAAGAGAATGGTGGGCGAAGAAATGGCAATCCAACTTTGGGACACGGCCAGTCTGGTACTTTCCACTTGGTTCCGGGAAGATGACCCGGCGGTGGTTCGTAATTTTCTGCGAAGTCGTTACGGTCGCCATCTGGCGGACGAAGTGGCGAATCAATCGCACCCCTCGAATTACGAAAATTATGCTATCATGAATCAAGCGGTTATGGATGCCGTACTGGTAACGGATCGCAAAGGTCGTTCTTTCTGGACGGATTGGTTTTTTGACATCAAAGCCACGACCGAAAACGGCGAGTGGAGCGATTGATTATCTTGCTGTAAACGTTCCCCGCCCGATTTTAACAAATCGGGCATTCTCGCCCAGCTTCTTGATCTCTCTTATCATGGCTGCATTAATCGTGTTCGAAGGCGTTGCTCCATTGGAGCGGTGATACTTTTTCTTCAATGCCTGGTCGATGATCTCTTGGCTTGTCAGCGGCTTCTTGGATTCTGAAAGAACGCGGT